>JGI24158J21664_10012010_pt1 | contig 11494 bp, 8 predicted proteins | sample Ectturendosymbi3_FD_21664 | JGI IMG/M metagenome (IMG submission 21664)
AAAATCGTGAACGGTTAAAAATTTTTCAATACAATGCATATTCACTTGGGGGTGATCTGTGTAATTTGGACTAGTGTAGTTTGTAATCTGGACCAAAGTCGTGATTAGTTATATTGACCATGATCTGGACCAAGCCCTCGTTTTCTGTAAGAATCGAACAATCGGATGTCGGTACTTCAACAGCTTGATATAAGATATCGGTAACTCCTTCTTTGTTCGTTTTCGAGTTTGCGCTGGGTGGAGGTGCAAGATGCTAAGATGACAGATTTTTTATTAACAGGAGTTTTAGAAGCGGGCAGCACGGACGTGCACATTGCTTGGCTCCTTTGAGTGCGCATCTTTAAGTGCCTTGCTCAAGCGCTCAGCAGCGATAACACAGGAAGGTTTAGGGAGTCAGACCGTACGATCCGGAACCGCCGCTTTTAAAACATTGCGTTGCGTCATCGAAGTCGTGTACCTGTTTGCATCACTAATATCGAAGTCGTGTACCTGTTTGCATCAGTAAAGCAATTACCACAAAGCAGGGGCCGCAAACCTTTTTGAAACTGCGAGCTACTTCTTGTGTACCGATTAATGCGGAAGGCTACTAGTTTGATACAAGTGTGTATTATACACTTCTGAAATAAAAATTTTGCTCAATTTACCTTCCATTATTTTATTATTGGTGAAGACATTGATCATGCTAATGCTATTTTTATAACAGGCCCGCGGGCAACCTACATGGTCCTTGCGGGCGACCTGGTGCCCGCGGGCACCACGTTGGTGACCCTTGCCGTAAAGTTTCTTGTCTGGGAGAACACAACACGCAACGAACTTCAACCCCTTCAGTTAACAAGCAAGTTAACTACAGGATTTGCCTATAACGACACCTCTAGGGTATTGCATAAAGAATGTTATTGCCGAATTGACGATTTGACATTATAAGCGAATTGAAATGCATGTAAAAGATGCAATCGCGACCAAACAAAATGTAACGTTATGGGCGAATTGATGTTCCAGACGAAGCCGTTATAAACGAATTCATCTCTATAGAACAGATTTACGTAAGGTTCAGGCCCCATTCGGATTAAACTAAAACGGTATTTTCAGGCAAACTGCTTATTTTTATGGAAAATTGTTATTTTCAGGGCAAATTTTTTCTGCCCCCCAGTAAAATGCCTTCCCGTACGCTTATGTCCCCTTATCCCTTTGATTCTAACTACTGACTTCAACGCAAATATTCCTAGCCATCTTTTATGACGCTGTTCTGCCCATCCAGGAAAAGTTTTAGTTATGCATCAACGTAGGTTGTGCCTGACAGCATTTTGCCTAAATCTCTATTTTGCATAGCGTGGCCCTTCTAACAAGGCAGTCAAGGATCACGAGTTCACCGCACCCCCCTCGTATTCAAGGGTCCCGCTACACGGGCCTCCTGAAACTTCTCACCAAATCTTACAGTATATAAGCCTTTCCATGCCTATCGTACACCGGAAGTCCGATTATTTTCTTTATAATTTTTGGACCCTTACTATTTCACTCTGTAATATTCACTCTTAACTATTTTTCTTTCTGTCACGTAGTTCACACATCATATTTTGACCCTTTTCCATTTTTGCTGTTGTTTTACTTAATTCATTTGTGCGCTTGATGGGCAAAACACTTCTTACTTATGATCATTTCGCCTCTTAATAGCTTCACAATTTCACGCACAAGATACAAAATCAAATTCTGTCATGCACATTTACACTTTTTTTATCTGACAAAAATTTTCTATTTGCAATCATTTCGTCATAACTGTGCAGAAAAACCGGCACGTAACCTTTTGATTTGTTTTCGCGTGTATATTATTCGCTTAAGCACTTGTCAAGCATATGTGTTATTTCCGCTTCATCTCTTTTTAAGGTATAAGCGCTGCGCATACTGCCACGTATTTCGTGTATATTCAAGATTCCATATTACACATTTGAAAACATATACACAACACAGGTTCTTCAACGTAAGTGTGCGGGAGTGCATATTTTTGGCATTTTGGGGATGCAAAAAATTTTTGGCAAAATTTGATCTTGCATTTCGAAATAACGTATAAACAGCAAGTCTGAATGTTAAGACTAAAACATAACATTGTAAACTAATCAAGGTTTCTGCATGCCTAATTAGGCCTACCAATTACCGGGGTTCAAAGCCGTACGCCTTCAACTAGCAATCCATATTCTGCATGGCTATATGTGAACAATGGTGATATTTATTGTGTTTAAAAATGTTAGCTAATTACAATAAAATCCTCCCAAAAATTGCTGTTTATGCCACTACGCGTGGAAGGTGTTGTTCAGAATCTTCATTTTCAAGTTTTTATATACGTTCTAAAGTTATTCTTCCAACACGATCATCCTAATAGTTAAGATCTGTTCTTCTCTAGCGTAGATGTGTGCAATTGTGTTGGCACAATGGTAATCAATCTGGAAAAGGAGTAAAATATCGGGTTACGATCTAAAGTATTGCATTGCCGCAAATAGGTCAAGTCTCAATTAATTAGAGGGAAAGGAGGCAATTTAATACATAGCATATAGCTTAACCTTCCACATTGGCAATATTCACTGCAATATGTTGTACTTATAATACTACAACTTACTTAAAGCTTCTAAAGTCACATTATGAAAACGAAAAATCCACTCCAGTTTCGGCAGTTAAATATGCATTGAACACAGCATGCTAAGAAAAAATAGCAATATGAGACTGATACATGCAAATACTGCAGCCTATAGGATCAACTACTAAGGAATGTGTACAAATGCACATTTCCAATGACAAATGATTTATGACCTCAACAAGAATATTTTATAAAAATGGCAGTGCTTCACTGCACTGCATTAGCATAAGTGAACTATGCAGTACTCTTCATGAAAATTTCATTTCACAGCATTAAATTGAAGCAACAAAATTTGGCAGGATGAACGTATGCAATTCATTGCATGAAACAAACGGCAAATATGAAAACCTAAACAGCATAAAATCACAGCTACATTACCACCACGCAACATATTACAGCTGCAGTTACGTAGTTAATTTTATTCATGAATACTTCATGGAAACAGATTTGTACTTGCACGTCTCACAACATCAAGCAAGTTTGAAACAAGAAAACTTCACACTTTCATATCATAGCTAAACTGCCGCAAAACATTTTGCAGCTACAGCTACGTTTTATTTGTACACTTTACAGCATCAAAACTTTAAGGTTTACAAAAATTAGGGCTAGTTGGAATGGTGAGTTACCACGCGCGCTACATCAGGGATTTACCTTTTGCTATTGCCGGCCGCATTATTTTATTTATATGAAGTACAGCCGCCAATGAGTTCGAGTTATATTTATGACATACGTTTAATTAGAGAATAGGTTACTGTCAAGTGCAAACCAACACAGAACACATTCAAACATAAATTGCGTATTTATTCTATAACTATAACTCTTTGTGACGTCACCATCTAGATGGTTACGCATCATGTCGACTGATTTTATTGCCTTGCGTTTGTTTTGTTTCAATATGCGGCAGCACGGCTGTCAAATCTTATATTTTAAATTACATGTGGACAGCCACAAACTTTATTATCGAAGGCCGCATGCGGCCGTACGGCTGCAGGTTGTGCACTGTTGCACTACATGTTCCTAATTTCAAAATGTTTCTAACTCTACCCAAATTTGGATGAAGTTGTTTCAGTTGGCCCAATTTTGATTTGGGCTGTTGCAATTTGCTCAAATATTTATAATATACGCAAATCTGAATGACACTCCTCCAATTTGAGCAGATGTTTCGATGTTCCACTTGACCCGAATTGGAATGGAGCTATTGTTGTTTGGCCAGAGTTGATGTAGTCTGTTGGAATTTACCCAAATTTTTCCAATTTATGGAAACATTTTTAATTTCATTCAAATTTGAATGAAGTAGTCCCAATTTGCTCAAATTTCATTAAGGCTGTTAAAATATACCCAAATGATTTTGATTTTATCCAAATTTGATTAAAACTCTTATAATTCACCGAGACATTTCTGAAGGTACTAAAATTTTAATGGAGCTTTTCAATACAGCCCATCTTTGAACAAGACTGTTTGAAGTTGCCCACAATTGAATGAAGCTGTTGTAAATTGGCAGAATATGATTTGACTGATAGACTTCACCCAAGTATTTCCAATTAATCTAAATGTTTTTGTTTTCACCCAAGTTTGATTGAAGCTTTTTTCATTTGCCAGATTTAATTGAGGCTGTTGGACGTTTCCCAAATGCTCCTATTTTACTCAAATGTTTCTAATTTTGCCCAAAACGTTATTAAAGTTTTTTAGTTGGCCCAAATTTGATGAAGGCTGCTGGAATTACCACATGATTCCAGTTCACTCAAGGGCAGTGTCTATTTTGCCATCAGGGGCAAAAAAGAATGGCAAAATAGTCTCAGACTATTTTGCCGTTTTGGCCATTAGTTTGCCGTTGATTTGGTTGTTATTTTGCCTCAGTTTGGAAAATAGACACTACCTCACTTACATGTAAATGTAGCTGCATACTTTGCCCAAATTTTGAAAATTTTTGCCCGAATAATGGTCAATTTTTCAGCATTGGGGTTGCGACTGCATCCCCTACATCCCCATGCCATACGCTTATGTTCTTCAATGTATGATACACTTCTTATACTTTTAATATAGACTTCTTTCCTCCTTGTTGTGTGTACATGCACATAGTGTATAATTTTTTGTGTTTCTTCTTTTATTCGCACAGTATTTGCCTGGGTTTTCTTTCTTTAGCTTTCCAACACATCCACGCCAATAATGTCTTCCCAATTTCTTCTGAATTCATATCTTTTAACTGTTTTCTTATTCCCTTTGTCCCCTAACAAATACTTCTTGTAACTACACACATTGCTTCCAGCGTTTTTCCAATATTTTACTACGACTACTAAGTTCATAGCTGTAACATATATCCGCGTGATAACTGACATTATTGTTTTTATAAGCAGTGTGTAATTACATCATTTTTATTCCGGCCAGGTTCACTCAGTTTCGTCTTTGCTACGTACAATGCTTTCATTATGCGGTCGCGCACTCGAATTTTCCGCGACTCAAAGGACAAATGAGCAGCTTGTTTTTCTGCTTGTATAACACCAGGGTTTTTTAAGCCGTTTTAGGGACCCGATTCGGGTCCCTAGAATTGAAAATCGGGTCCCTAGAATCAGAGAAAATCGGGTCCCTAGAATCAAAGAAATCGGGTCCCTACAGGTCCATACTGGGTACCTAACATTTTCCTTAAAAAAAACTGATAACACTGTCACTAATCAATCGTATTGTTGGATCTTTATACATCACTTCTTTCGGCCATTTATATACAGGTTGCGAATACAAACACGGCATTTAATGCATATGCTCAATCTTTACATAACGCTCGCGGTTAAAAGACACCATGATGTAGTACAACCGACTTCGTTTAACTAATCAATACATTCATCGCTCGCAAGTCCATACTAAAATCATTTTGACAATATCTTCTTGTATTAAATTCCCCAGAGATTTGTCCCATCCGTCACTGTCATCAAATTTAGGGTGTTTTCTTTTAGAGCGTATATTGCTTTGTAAGTATTGTCACCTTAATAATTTTATAAGCTCCATGTCTGTAAAACATAAATGTGAGTTTAAGCGTTTTAAATATCTTGTCTAGCATAAGTGATAGAATCGATAACTGTTTTAAGTTTGTGTCCTTGCACTTTCATTTCACTGTTTTCACTGTAACTCTCTTCTGCTTTAGTTAACCACTCATCAACGTTAGTTCGAAGTCCTTGAACTTCAGCTTCGCTTTTTTCAATAATACTGCGTCGTCTGCGCGTTGCTTGCTGTGATTTCTTCAACGGTACAGCATGTGATACGCTGTATCAGCTTGCCAGATGCAGTGGATAGTTTGGATTGTGCGGCACTGCATGTACATATTCAATCATAACTTTTCTCCTGCCTCCAGTTCGAACACCAACGTAATACGTTGTTTCTTGCCTTTCATCTTTCTAACGCAGCTGTATATTCATTGTCTTGCGTTGATTTGTATTCTCACTGGCCAATATCAATATAATATTTTGGCCACATCTTTTTGACTTTGTGTCGCAAACGTTTCTTGCCAAACTCTTAACAACCTTACGAAATCCATCGGTGACACATAACGATATCATCAGCTTAGCGTCAACTCAATAATTTTAGTACTTATCATATAAATCGGCATTTTATAATTTGCATGTTCACATCATCACCACGTATTGTTATTTCAATTGTAATGTCGTCTTTAGTGTTCGCAATCTCTTTAGTTTCAAGAATCCAGTATACCACTGTTTCATAATTTCTGAATGCTTTGCATTTATGTTAAACTTACTTGGCGTCATCAACACGTTGTCACCACGCAAATATCCACAATAAAATCTCCTAACGTTTCACACACCTTCCTTCCTATGCTGTTATATACATGCAACACTTAAAATGCACTCCTATACAAACTATATGGCGTTACATTTGTAAACACTACAGAAGATTAAACTGCGCACGGTACAAGCAATTCGCATACAAATTCTTGACAGTTTAAATATCGGTTGATCCTTTTCGTCGTCGGGCCCGTAAGCTCTTGGTTTGATGTAATTTGAAAGCTTCACGGTCATCATTTTGTTTGGTATACATATAGCGGAACGGAGTTTCCGTTATACTTTGACTGTAAAGTTGCCAGATGGCCGGTATTTTACCCCTAATTTAGCAGAGGCCGGTAAGAAGCTGTATTTTAAAACCAGTGCCTGAATCCGGTGTTTTGAAAATAAATAATTGGCAGTAACTGGGAAAAGAGCTAACGCAGAACTTCTCAAATTGTAATGACGCTTGCAGTGAATCTTGTCAGGACAGGGAAGTTCACATAAGGACAAATTGTTGCTTGTGCCTTAACAACGCTCATTGTCTCTCCGTTTTCCCTCTCCCTTTGTTTAGTCATACTTAGCATCTTCCGTCGCCCAAGCGTGATCTATATACGGGTCCGGCCTTAGCAAGTGCGGGGCCCGATTGGCAGCACTTTAGCAGGGCCCCTCTTAGTGATGTGTGCGAAGTTTTGAGGAGGGGCGGAGGGGCATGGGCGTCGGAAGGATTTTTTCCAGGGTGGGCCACTAGGGGATTTTTCCAAAATTTTTCTAGGTGGGTCCACACCTGGTTAAATTCGGTTTTCCCACTCGAAACTAAGAAAACAACCTTTTTGCTGAAATTTTCAAAAAGGGTGTTGGCCCCCGTCTCACCTTCCGACGCCCATGTGAAGGGGTAACAACTCATAACCACAGAAATCATGAGTGATGTGAAAAAATGAGCCCGAAAAGGGTAATGCCAAGCTAAAGGTGTCTGGGAGCATGCTTCCCAGTTTCACTTCTGTAGCAGAGACTTTCCATGCTTGCATCTCCGTAACGTTCAATAAATCCATGAGTTTCTATATTCAATACTTCCTGTTTGACCAGGTATCTACCCCGGGGTACGGCAGACCAACTGGCCATATGTTAAATGAAGGTAGCAACACTGCTTGATATAATCATCCAGCAAAGATAAAATATAACAGCTTTGCAACAAAAAATCAACAAACGAAAAAACCTGACAACAGGACATCCCGCAAAAACTGCAGTGAAACCTTGCATGATAATGCTTGAAACAGATAGATGGCCTGTGGAGTCGGTTATCGAGCCAAAGTAATTTCGGATGATTACAGCTAGAGCAGAAGCCAAAAACTTTTACATGTTGAACCCGAAACCAGAGCCTGAACCTTGGGTTCCGGTTACACAGCCCAAGTTTGTGGGACAAGTGAGTTAACTAATTGCGGAACAAGATCGTGGTTTCCGTTTGCGTAGCCCGCTGTACATAATTATCGCTGTTCGTATGGGCGTCGGAATGGGGTAGGGAGGCGTTGGACCTCCTGAATTTTGAAATTTGAAAAATGATTTTCACTTAGTTTCGAGTTGGTAAAATAAAATTTAATTACTGTTGGCCCCCTTGGAAAAGTGCTTTTGGCCACCACCCGAAAAAATCCACCATTGTGCCCCGATGGAAAAAATCTTTTCGACACCTAAGTTCGTTTTTACGTTGATCAGGGTTTCTCAAACTCTTTGCCCATGTTCCCCTGTCCATCAAGTATGATTTCGGGACACCTCATCTATACTGGTGTAATAATACTGTACACTTGTACAAATAAGTAAATGGCTTTCAGTTTTTAATGGACCAAATCATTTTTGAGCCTGAACCGGAAATTGAGCAAAACGCTTTAGATGCCTGGAGCCAAAGCCTGAAATTTTAGTTACTGCTCCACAACACAGCCCTGCTTTAGGCTATGCAGCCGACGATACAAAGATGTATGTGGTAAGAGAAACTTTTTTTCGTGTTTTAGCATTAGCAATGTCCTTCAGACTTGTATCCAAGTGTGAGCCTCTGTTAATTTCGGATTCAACTGACGTAATCGCTAACAAACTATTTAGACCCTTTTGCTGGATTGATTTACCTGAATAGGTTTTATTTGTTTCAGCTTAGAAAACTCCTTTCTCCGGATGTCAAGGTTACTGGTATGGTTAATCGCAAATCCTGAGGGCAATAAACAATTTTGGGAAAGAGGCTACCTTATCACATTTCTACGAGGCCGCGGGAAATGCATACCGCTATTAAACGCTCCTGTATGACCTGTGACTAACTGATATAGTTGTTGATGCGTTGTACCAGTGTATGCGCCTCGTAAGTATTGTTTTTGCATAACAACGAAACCTTTTGTGTGCTGCTTTAAAATGAAGGAAAATTAATTGCCTTCATTTCTCTCACACTACTGGATCCCTGTATTATGGTGGGTGTTTGACGGTACAGTTGGGGTGATGATAAAATGTCTTTCTTTCCTATCCGTATGATCATGTGCAAACACCTACTCTGTAATGAGTTATGACTAACCATTTTTTTGGTGCTCATGCATTATTTACTGCGCCTACGATTTGGACCATGTGTCTGATTATCGTTATAATTAGCTGCTTCAAAAGTCAGGAAAGTTATTTAACTGTCGATCTCATGATAAATGCGTTGCAAAGCATTTGAAAACTTGATCGGTACAGTTTGCATACCCCTGTGCGCCAATGTGTGCCCTCATCTGACTCATCTTTTACTCTTTTCTTTTGATCGGTTAGCTGTTTACCTCAACGTTTTGATGCTAGAATGCCTTCAGTTCTCTCACACTACTGGATCCCTGGATTCAGTGGAGTGTTTAAGGAGAGGCGAGCGAGGCACTTGCCTCTGGCCCCCTTGTTGGGCCCCCCCTTGAGATGTTACGCGCGTAAAGTTTCCTTATTTTTGATGAAAAACTTATTATTCACTCATATAATATACTAGAAAGCAGATCATAACTAAGTACTTTGCTTTCAAAGGGGCTACCTACAGAAACTGTAATGTGCATGTATATTGCTTTCAAAGGGGTCCCAACAGCAACTGCAATTTGAAGATACTTTGTTTTCAAAGGGGCCCCCAACAACCACTGATATGAGTAAGTACGTTCTGGTTTTAAACTTCACTGAAGGGGCCCCTAAAAGGAACTATAATGTGTAAGTACGCTGCATTCAAAGGCCCCCTGTACAGAAACTGTAATGTGCAGGTACTTTGCTTTCAAAGGGGCCCCAACGGCAGCTGCAATTTGAAGGTAATCTGTTTTAAAAGGGCCCCCGACAGCCACTGAAATGTGTAAGTACTCCGCTTTTAAACTTCATTGAAGGTGTCTTAAAGAAACTGTAATGTGCATGTACTGTACTTGCGAAGGGGCCCTCAACAGCAACTGTAATGTGTGAGCATCTTGCTTTCAAAGGCGTCCCCAACAGCAATTATAATGTAAAATTCCATGCTTTCAAAGAGGCCCCAACAGCAGTTGTAATGTGTAAGTACCTTACTTTCATAGCGACCACCAGCAGCAATTGTAATGTGTAAGTACCTTGCTTTCAAAGGGGCCCCAATAGCAACTTTCATGTGTAAGTACCTTGCTTTCAGAGTGGCAACCAACAGCAAGTGTAATGTGCAAGCAATATGTTTTCAAAGGGGACCCAAACAGCAATTGCAAAGTACTATGCTGTCAAAGGGGCCCCTAACAGCAACTGCAATGTGTAAGTACCGTCCTTCTCGAAGCGACCCACCACCACCTCCAATGAGCAAATACATAAAAGCTTCAAACCAACTTCTATACCTAAAAAAATTGTGGATGAAAATTTCTTCCACAAGTTCTGAAAAGATCCTACGAAATAAGAGAAAATAGGCTTACTTATACCAAATGATAACTTTTTATACCAAATGATAATTTTTTATACCAAATGATGATTTTTAGAGATTGAAGTCTTTGCTATATTGATGATTTCATGAAAATGCCACAAATGAACAAAAAGTAGTCTTTTTGATGTCTCTGAGTTGAAAAGGTTAGACAAATTTCTCATTTCTTGTGATGTTGTACCTTCGTGAATATTTCCATCAGAAAATAAGACAACATGCAATTGTTATACCTGTAGCAGAGACCACACTGCATCTATAATTTATAGGACATTTTCTTCTTAGTTTACAAAGCAATTTTGTATTATTGTTGTTGCGCTGCAAAGATTGTTGATAAGCAAGGCTACATTCATGCTTCTTATCACGTAGCAGAAATGGCAATTTTTGAGTATTATGAATACTCATTTTTTTCTACAGATATTTCAGGTACTTTAGGTGGTTTGATTTAGCCTACGCTTGAAGTCACAGGTTATTTGAAGCTTGACTAGTAAATGCTTGGTTTAAGGTAGACTTGTTAGGTGATGTTTAAGCTCTTTTGCCAGCCCTTAGCCAGTATAACTTGAACCGTTTTTTTCTTAGCACAAATTTAATCAATTGTGTAGGCTACTTGCTGCAGTAGAAATGTTTTCGATAAGGTACGTGATGAATTATTTCCAACTTTTGCACATTTTTCAAACAACTAGTGGAAATGCAAGATGAGGGCAGCCTTGACTCATCCAGTCTCAAAGAGTTCCAAAACAAGTCTCTAATTGGATGCTTTTGTGTGCTATGTTCTTGCAGTTAAAAGGATGAAATTTAAAACAAATTTAGTGATTTAAATCTTCTTGGTTGTTTTTTATAGTTTCATGGATTCCCACAAAGACATGAATGTGAACAAAATTCAGGATACCATCTACCAAGCATTCTTTCAAATGGGGAAGGTGTGAAACCCTCAAAGGGGTAAACTTTAGTTTATTGATGGTAAATGCAGAGAAATGGGGCGCGAAAATAAAGAAGCCGGGGCGATGCCAACTTGCTATTGCCTAACTTTTACGCGTTGACAACCTTGTCTTCCCAACATTCAGTGTTTTCAAAGTTGTGTATCATGAACACCCTTTTGCATTTTCTTCTGCTATTTCAGTTATGCCGTAGTCTCAGGAACATATCCTTGGGTGGCCGTATCTTAGGCAAATCAAAAGTTATTATCACGGTTGGCTGAGTATGATG
>JGI24158J21664_10012012_pt1 | contig 11494 bp, 8 predicted proteins | sample Ectturendosymbi3_FD_21664 | JGI IMG/M metagenome (IMG submission 21664)
GAACACGATCTTAAACATGCTTAGTGGACGAAAGGTCTGCAAAATGTGGTGAGATGGTTTCTGGACGCAGACGATAACCCAGATTCCCACCAAAACCTAGTTATTACTTTTTTAGCCCATTTACAATGTTCCTTGAAATTTGCATGCAAACTTATTCCGTGGTATTTGCATTAAGTCGACAAATTAACAAGCAAAGAGTATACGAAAACAATTAATCTCCTTGCGAAGGTAATAATTTTTTTGTAAAATATCAAGCTCAAGGGGGGGGTTAACCCAACCCCTCCCCTTGCGTACGCCCTTGACCTTGCTGCATCCCTGGGTAATCCGTTTGCTAGCAAAGGGAGCATTAATGATTCCGTACCCATCAAGCACACAACTTTCGTATGTTATCAAGAAAAAGACATCCATGTTTCACCGCAAATTCCATTCCGACTTCAAATTCTTTGCCATGGGTAAAAGTGGAATAGACGTCATTTTTGTTTCTGTTTGTCTAACTCAGTGGTTCCCAAACTGGTACGCGTACCAGTAGTGGTACGTGCAGGCCTTCAAGGTGGTACACGAACAGACCTACTTTATGTTTTTCTTCACAAAAAAATACATTCACAGCTATGATTTTTACCTGTCGGGTTCTGTTAATGAATTACTGAATTTTTGTGCAGTCTACTTCCCTTGTTGGTTTCTAAAAATGGCCATAATACTTTCTCACAGCCATTTTCTTGAAGTTGCAGTGGCGTCAATTCTGGTTTTCCACACTTTTGATCGAATTATATTTGGCACATTGAATTATCCTGGAACAAGGTGGTACGTATTGACAGCACGGGACCCACAAATGGTACGCGATCAGAAAAAGTTTAGGAACCACTGGTACAACTCTTTGGTCTTCAAACGTTTTTGTTCGATCGCCACCCTACCGGAACTTTGCTTAAAAATCGCCCCCACATGTGATTTTAGTGTTTCCGAAAGGAACTATTTTATTTTGAAAATAATTCAGTGCTAATGAAATACCAATGGGAAATCTAGTTACAAACGATCGCAAATGCATTTGTAGAAAAAGTGTTGTCCTTTTCCAAAAACAGTTGGTTCCAACCAATGCGAACCTTGCCCCTGACTTTTTATCTGCAATTTTTTAAACCAGGTTGCAAGTTCGTCAGCTTTGAGTCGTATGGCATTTCCTCTGTCTTGTTCATGTCAACGATTGCGGTATTTACAGTATTACTCATGTGCAGTACTTGGTTGAAACCTTGCTCAGCAACATACGTCGTGGCAAACTCCACTAATAATAAATAGCTCTATTTTTCCCCAAACTTCAGGAAAACGTTCACTTTATTGATCCAAATGTCTGACTATAAAATATGGCACGGCCATCATCATCGCTTTGGAAGTTGATGAAAAGTTCCTGGATGTGGAATCGTATTCGCTTATGTTATTTAGCTGGAAAGAAGGCATTTCACCCAGTAAGTTTCAACGCAACCCAACCTTCAATGTGATCTCCACAACAGAATGACATCTTAGTAAGCCTCAAACAACATGTGGCGAAAAAGATTTCGTGAACTCTTTAGTTTAGCCAAGATGTGGGCGGTTGGACTTACTCGCTGGTCTTAAGTTATCCCTTTCATAGCCTACTGTACGGGTATACTCTGTCTAGTTAGATGACCATAAAGCACAGTAAAACACTAGAACTGACTGAAATCACGGTAAGTACGTTGTACAAATTACTGCTAGCTGCAAGTCATTTTACTAGCCATTAATTGTCACGTACAGGTAGCTCGTCTCGCAACCGTCAATTTTCCCATATTTTTTCAATAGAATACGCTTAGTTACGTAAGTGACGTGTTTTGCCTACGAAATAACGTTTTGGCAATGCTCTACCGAAGACCATATGAGGTTTTGTTTTTGAAGGCGATTTTGCTAATGATAAGACATAGTTGGGGGGATTTGTTACTGTTCATGGCGAAAAATAATCAGGCTAAACTTAATGGCAACTTTTGATTAATATTCTCGATCGCAGCGCAAGTCGGGTGATTCAGTGGTAGCAGTGTTATGGTTGCTGGGCCATTTTAGGATCTTCAAAGAAACTGAAGTTTTCCATGGAGTTCGGCCGATTTAAAAAATGCGACCAATACTGATGTTACTATTGGAGACGTTTGGCCGATTAGGTATTTTCCGATAGCTATATCAGTAATGGTCGTTCTGAACCATAATGAAACGAGTTAATGCACACTACTGTGTACGAGAAAAGCTTAAAATTCCACATGTGCTGACACATACTTGTATATACAGGATTGCAAACGTTATTGCATTGTTAAGATGTCCCTTGTTTGGTTCAGGCTTTACAATGTACCTGCAAATTCGTCAGAACCGCAGTGGTTGACTCCCAACCGTCTCCGTGGCTTGGGATAATTAGTGCGGTGAAGCGTTAAACAGGACAATGTTAGTTTGATTGTTACGTCACCAGCACTATATCTTGTGTTTTAAAACCTTTGTTACGAACCATGGAGTCAAAAATGCATCAAATGACCTATTTCGAAAATAGCAAATATAGTTTTCATGTTTGGAATCAATACAGAATTTTGGTATATTTTAACATGCAGAAATCACCCCCCCTGGAAACTAAAATTGTCCGCAAATCTGGCAAATCACAAAATAGCCCCAATAACGCATAAAGTCGCCCCTGGGGTCGATTTCGCACCCGTTGAAGACCACTGTCTAACTCCACCACTTAACAATATTTGTTAACTTATCTAAAACTACCTTATGACACAAAAACAAAGTGGTAATAACTTCTGGACCATTCATCCAATTGAAATAAATTTTTGGAAGTATATTCAGTAATGCGTGGAATTCATTTTCAGATTACTTATTGGAACTATTTTGTTGTTTAAATGCACTCATTTCAAAACATACTTTTCTGGCCAAAATTAATTGTGTGCAACGTTGGAGATGTCCATAGAATTTGCCCTGCGTGAAAAGAATCGCAACAAATGAAAATACGCAATCTTGCAAAGCTAATTGCACCTTTCGCTATATCACATTTGTTCTCAAGAGTGTTAGCCAGAATCAATGCAACAGTACCGTTGCTAGCTGGAAGAGGTCCTTTTAAGAAGAAAATATAAATTTTCCCATAATCACCCCATTCATAAGAAACCTATCGATGCAGCTTGCGCACATCAACAAACAAGACTTTTACAATGAAGCACACAAGCTTACAGCACGTGTTAAATGAGCAATGTCTGGTTGAGCTTGAATAGGAAATTTAGAAGTAGCGGTTTTTCGATAGTTTTTCCCGAAACTGGAGTGCTGAACTTTTTTTGCATGCAGCGACAATTCACTGGACCGTCATCAGAGTACGTTCTACGACAGTTTATCGTGAAAGATCAGTTGAACATCTTGAAAGATCGGTTGAATTTGGAAGAAAGTTGGGTGGCAAAGTTTTTTGGAGTGGTTAACCCATCTCTGCAAATTAACTTCCTGCCACTTTTTCAAGATTTATATGAAAAGGGGTGGAAAAATTGTAGTTCAACCAATTTTTCAAAGGTCGGCGACAGCAAAAAAGGGCAATTTAATAGAAATTACCAAGGATTACTGTATTTGTTAGGTCTTCGTGGGTGGCTCTTTCACCCACCAATACTTAGACCAGTGGTTCTTGACCTTTCCAGCACGTGGACTAACTTTTCTCTGAGAACGTTTTTATGGACTGAATTTACTTCATAAGCAATAGAAATTATCATGACTCGCTTCATTTCAGAGGATCGTTTTTTTGTCGCAAATATATCTTCATTTGCATTCATGGGCTAGCAGCCTGCTGATTGACTAAAACGTCTTCGTGACTCGTGTTTGAGAGCTACCGTTGGAAAAACACGTGAATGCATAGAATTATACACATGTTGAAGCAGCTACGTGTTGTTAAGCTAACGTCGTGCTACGTTTTAAAGTTTCTGCTTCCGTTAAAGATTTGCACAGAAAACGACTGCAATCTGTAGGCGAGTCTTGAAATAACATGTATGGGGCACTAAACCAATAACTGCGGCAAAGGAAACGTCGATGTCACCAACGCTTTACTACCTCTCCCTTGTAGGTAATTTACTGCGAGATTAAAGGGAAAACCGGTTTTTCTCTCACCATTTGGCAATTACCAGTGCATGTGTGCGTTGCACGTTTCACACCCTCTTACTTCCTGTTGTGACGAATGACAACTGGCGTCGTGTTGTTGTAACACCACAGTACTGTGATTCTTTCCGCGAAAAGATGTTGTTTTCTGCCCAATCGAAAGCGACAAGAAGTCACTGAAGCGGGGTTATATCGCCATCCATCGTGGCCCCAACGCTTTACTTATTTCTGCCAACCCCTTTAACAGTAGCTCCTTGGTTTTGCGGGGAGGTTTTCTGTGAAGGGTAAATTTTTTGTCATTAACATCGTCATTAAGACCGTGCTAAACGAAGGGGTGATGCTCTTTACGTCACTGGAGTACACTGTGTAAGCTACAAGCATAACCCCCCTCTTTCCGGGTACAAAGCTTGTTTTGGCCAATGGGTGCTGAAGGCGTCCCACTGCGCATCATCCATTGCAAGAGCATTGGGGGTGAAGCGAACCTCGCAAGTCCTCTTTGCCTGCACCCCGTAGATTAGTGCCTCTTCTTAAATCTTTCTCGTTTCTGCCAGGAACATTGCTTTCAAAACACTGACGGGGATGCGCTGGGCGTCCGACAACCTCCCCGACCACTACCTCTACTCGACCGGCGACGACGACTTCCTCGTCGACCTGGGAATCATGAGCGAAACGGTGGCCAACGGGACCAGGCTGGCCGCGACGGACTTCAACGGAACGTTCCCGATCATTTGCACCTTTGATTGGCGGGACNAGGCGAAGCCGTTCAGGACGAAAATAAGCAAATGGTACGTTTCGAAAGAGGAATACCCGTTCGAGGTCTACCCGAAGTTCTGCCTGGGGGGTATGTACGCCGCCACGGTCGACCTGGTGCGGCGCTTGTGGAACGAGTCGCAGTACAGTACGCCGATGCGTGTCGACGACGTCTGGATCACGGGTCTGCTGCGCGAGCGCCTCCGCTTCAGCAAAAAGCTGATGATCATGCCGTCGCCGCCTGCTGCCTTCCACATGTGGGGTTTTGCCGGTGGCAAGAAAACGGAAAGCACGCGCGAGTTCATGAAGAAAGACTGGGAAAAAGTTTATAATAATTTTCGCAACAAGTCCTTGTGCTATTGTCGGAGGTGACGAACGCTGCTCACTTGTGTTTTTGTTTATGTCTTATACTCGTGTAACTATTTAAACGACATTAGTTTTCGTTCGGATTTTTTTTACCGCGCGACACTTTGCGACAGTGCGCAGCTGTGAAATTTGTGAAACCCGCAGTGTCGAGCCATTTCCCCAAATAGTGGGGATCGCAATCGCGATGGTTTGGCCACGTGACCAGAATGCTCGAATAAAAGTTAACGAGGTGGGCTATGCTGACTACACCCACGGGAAAGCGACCCTGAGGCTGAACGAGGGCCAGCTGGCGCAATTACATCCGTGACCTGGCTTGGTCGCGCTTTGGTGTGGAACCAGAAGAATTATCAGAAGTTTCTGAAAACCGTGGGCCACTTCGAAAGCTCCTAGACCTGCGGCTCCCTCGACCCTCCCCAAATGAAAGCGTGTGTGAAAAGCAAGTTAGTGCGGTTTCATTTTTTTCATTTTTAAACGAGAGCTATGTCATTCTAATGACAAAACAGGTCTGGGGAGAAGTCACGGTGTTCCCCCGTGAATTTTCATACGGCAAAGTTTTAAAGTAGAAAATTTGTTTACCAAATAACTGTGGAAGCTTGCTATTAATGCAATTGGCAAGTAAATATATACATAATACTTTCGAGATATGTGAATTTTTGAAAACTGAACCACATACGTCTCGACTTTGACACCGATCCCCATTGAGCATATCTTGCCAAGCTGGTGCAGCAAAAAATTTTTTTTCCTGGAACAAGCGCCTCTTTTGTACCTGCTTGCAGATGCAGATGTACGATTAGGGTCCTTCCTTTTCATAATTATGAAAGAAATTATAATTCACGTTTCGTCAGAATCTCACTCGATATGGACTGTGATATTTTCTCACAGTTGGAAGCCACGAGTCCGGTCTTATAGGCAGGCAACACAACACAACACAGAACGCGTCAGTCGTACAAATCAGCTAGCAAGCTAAAAGGTTTGCGGCATCGTGAACAGAAGGATGAAAAATGTCATTGGGAATATTTGCAAGAAATGAGTTCTGACTTTTCTGCCAGTTCCGTTAATGTGCATACTTGATTGGCTGAACTCAGTGCTGGGCTGATGCTTAGTTCGTTACGTTCACGTCGGTTGTCTTGTTTTGAGGTAGCGTTGAACTATTAATTATTCATGGATCCAGTGCGGGTCACTGAAACCAGGTAGCAATCCAAGTGTTTTTGCGTTGCCTTCGGAATTCATCTGGCAAAGCTGATTGTGTGTTGCTTTTTGGCCACATGGCTGGCGAGACCGGAAACGTTGTCGGTCTGGGATGGAAATCTTTNTTAAAATCTGGATATCGGTAACAAGTGACTACTTTCGAATGATTCTTAGTTGTTCATGAACGTTNCAAAACGAAGACACAACGTTCCTGTCGNTATTGCCGATAGAATTCAGAAAGAACGATTTGACTTTGCCCCAGCACGTGGAAGCACGAGATAGCTGCTGGTAATTGTGTCTTCGTTTTGTAACGTTCAATGAAAAGCATTTTGTCAAGCACGTTCCTTTCAGTAGATGCAGTCCAAACGTAACGTTAGCGTGCTTTGAAGCAAAACGCTGAGATACAACGTCGTCGTTTCATTTGACTCGTGTGTCTGTGTGAGATGTTTTTGAAATCTAAACGTTATTGAAGTTGAAAGTGTTGCAGTCGCTTCGCAAAGGTTCGGAATGAAACTGGTATCTGCCCAGTGGGTCGCACCCAAGCGTTTTTACGTTTATTTCTTGTTTTAACAGAACATAGCACCCATAAGCGTAGCCAGGGGGCCATGGCCCCCCAAATTTTTGGAACATATAGTTATTTTGTGCTTTGAGAGGCGTTATCCCAAACAAAACAGTGTTATTCGCCTAAAGTTAACCATTTTGTTCCCCCCAATTCCCTCCCAACATTTTTGGGCTGGCTACGCCATTGATCGCACCACTTTATGGGTGAACTGCGCATTGCAGGCCGATGCACCATTTCTCTTTTCGTTTCCTATTGCGCTCACGAAGCGAGACGGCCTCTTCGCTTCGCAGTCAGCAACCGCTACGGACAAACCCGAACATCTGCCTAGCTGAAGTGAAATGACGCTGTTGTTTCTGTATTCGACCGTTGCAGACGTCGACGTCGAAGATTGTCAAATGACTGACAACTTGCTGGCCTAGCACTCCGTGCGTTCTTCAGCCTCTGCTGTTGTTTCAGGGCTTTTGTCCAACCGCCTTGCTTGCAGCCGCCTTCGCAATAATAGCAGCAATCAATGCTAGTGTGCAACAGTGTAGTAAAGACGAAACAACGTCGCTAACCTATTAAAAAACCCTGTAATCAACAGTCTTTTGCTGATTTGTCATGTGTTTTCGACATGCGGGTTTATGTCAACGGAAGTTTTTTGTATTTTTGCCTATTTTCGTAGTTTCCGAATCGTTGTTTCAGTAGTCATGAACCATTTCGCATTGAACTTCAAGCATTAATGCCTATCTGGTCGGCACGTTATTGAGAACAGCGTGTGAGTCCTTACGCGTATTCTATAGTTGGCCATATGTTGGGATGTCTTCGTGAAGTAATCGCTGCGTTTGCAAGAAACAGCGCAGACGCCTCAAAGTACAGCGACCATTGCGCTGTTGGATCAAATATCAATCCATGATAAGTAACGATATGCTCACACAGCGTTCAGTGTGTCAGTCGGTCGTTGCCTCCATGATACAAGTTCGGTGCAAATAGAACCGGGCGCCGAATGTGCTGTTTGTTCCTGTCCGCACAGCGCTTTTCAATCAGCTGCCGGAGCGCAGTTTCGAAGCAGAGTGATCGTTTCCGATGAGAAAGGCGGCACCTGTTGTCTGCAAGACTGTTGAAAGTTGGTACCGGTAACGCTGTCCTGTCAATGAGTCATTGTGGTTGCGCCGCAACACAATGCTAACAAACCCTCGGACGCTTTTCCTCAAATGTGCCTGCCGCAGCGTGACACAATGGGTCACCGTTTGCACGACTGTGTTAAAGCTGCTGTTTTCTGTCAAACGATCAGGCGACGCATTTGCTTCGAATGAACTGTTCACGCATTGGCATGAAACGTGTGCGTCTGACGCATTTTGTCGCAAAGTGTCAAGACTTCCGCGAAATAACCTGACGCAAGCTTTTCTGTTTGCATACGTAGGTTTCTGTGTCTGCCTTCTTTGTGTTTGCACGCCACAAGGCCTGCAGTTATCAAGTACCGAGGGGCCGCTAAGTGTTGTTTATAGCCACGGTTTCCGCCAAAATCAATAAAATGTGATTCCCGCAAGCTTATTTCCTGTGTTTAGTAAACGTTGGGATGGGTTTTCTTTGTTTTTATCGTGGACTCCCCTACTGTGCTTTCTCCTCGGTGCCAGTCGTTTCAGAAAATATGAAGTGTTGTCGCGTTGTGCCGCGTAGATGGTATTGTACTTGGTCGAGTTAAACCAAATGTTTGACAAAGAATATGGCAAGTGTTGGTCTGGTCACGGCAAATTTTTGGCAAAAAAAACTTTTCCGACACAGACAATGTCGTTCGTAGTGCTGATTTTTTGATATTTATTTTTTACATTTGACATATTTTCCATACTTATCATTTTTTGACAGTTGAACTGAAGCTTCACTATAACAACGTATTTTCCATACTTCATATTTTTTTGATAATTGAACTGAAGTGTTACTATAAAGCACAGTACCAATAATTATGCTTCGCGGAAATTGGGGTTGATCAAAAAGAATTCAAAACGGTTAGTGTTAAACAGCATTTTTTACTCTAAATTTGAGTATTCATTCGATAAATAATCCAAAATGGATTGTTTGTCGATACTGACAACTGGTATTTCAAAAAAATGGCGAAATCCCGGCACAAAATGGATTGTCAAAAAAGTGTGCAAGTTTTTTGGAAAACAGTGATTGCCGGCAGTGTTTGCCAAATTTGGCCCCATCTGCCAACACCGCACGTTACTCAAATTGACACTTGCCTTCCCTGGCAGCAGACGCCAGGCTGGTTAGTTGCCAAGACACAGGAAGCAAGTTTTACTGCGTTAAACTTTGCAAACTGTCGTTTTATCGCCTCACATCGTTGTCACCACCTGAGTTTCGCTCGAGTTGTTCGCAATGCTTCGTTCAGTTTTCATCGTGTTCCCGCTGCCATGCCTGTTTGCATAACGTGCAGCCGCTACTGGTCTCCAATCATTTATTTGCGACGTTCGTTTCGCCCCACTTCCCCATTGCGACGATCCTGAACGCTTATTTCGTGCGTGCATTCAGTCTATGACAAATTGCATTTGACGAGTTCTGCTGCAATGTCGCTACAATAAAGAAGTGTTACACTCTGGTCGCCATCCGGTTTTTGTGGACAGCGTCGGTTCCGCGGGGATTCTGGTCAACGCTCGTCAATTTCAGGCTTCGGAGACTCAGCAATTATTATTTTTCTTTGCAGACGCACGCGCCAAAGTAAACACTTGTGCTTATCACGCAAAAAAAAACGAAGTAGGTTCAGTATCGCCCTTGGCGTAACAGTCGCTGTGTGATAAACCAACCCGCCCCTGATCATGCCGCGCACAATTTCCTTTCCAGTGCGACCGATCTGTTGGATTGTGAACTGGCAAACAAGAAATGTTCATTTGCACCGGAAAAGTCAGCTTATTTTGCAGGAAGCACAGCTGCGTGCCGTACAGTGGTATCGATCTTTCTATCCCTTGATGTAATTGCGCGTTTTATTCGGAAAGTGCCGTAGATGGCTTTTCCCTGGGGTTTTGTTCTGACCCAGAGGTACTTCTCATTCGTGGCGAGCGGTGCCGTGCATTGGACGTATGTCGCATTATTGCAACATGGGTGGGTTTGCCTCCAACAGCTTCGCTGCCCAGCGATTCAGCAGAAACATTTTGACTTTCGAATGCCAGTGGATGGCTACAACTTGTCTAACAGCGGTCACTCATAAGCAACTCAACATCCACGTCGACGTGACGATGTTCGCAAAATTTGCACTTGAAATTTGTGTTTTTGAATGCACATTTGAATCCCGTGTGTCGCATAATTACATGGACGCCAAGTTTGTGGGTTACGCTCTTAATGCCTTTTTGGCACCCATTACGTCTCGATGCTTTGATTTGTGCGAAAGTGGGAACACCCGAACAAACCGAATATTAACCTTTTCGAATCTGAAATCCCAACCCGAAGGAGCTTCGCAGAGGTTGGGAGTACTTGATACCGCAAAAGCACAGGTGAAAATGCATTATACTGTCGAAGCCCTGGCGATTCTTAAAGACTCTACAACTTTCTGTGAAATTTTAATGCTATTGATATAGACACATCTACTGGTATAAAATCGACATTTTGAACAACAGCGATAGCACTGCAGTCTCTTTGTTTCGGTCACTGAACGAACTTTTTTGAAGTGACTGAAAAAAATGAAGACAATTCGATCATAATGTCCGAAAAGGTAGGCTAGTGAACAGACCCGGAGCCAGGTTTTAAGGTTTGGGGGAAAAATAAATTTTTAGGGGGGCAATCTTTTTGTTTTATTGTGTTTAAATAAATTTTTTTATTCATATTCAGGGTGGTTTCATAATGACCAGACCACCTTTACTCCATTAGTCGTTCCATGGCGTCACCGCCAAACTTTTTATACATAACAGAAACTTTGGAAGTGGACAAAAATTTTCTTAGCAAATTGCAAATGTCAAAGTACCCGCGAACAACAGGTAAACAGTCGCACACATGAAGAACCACTTGGTACAGTTGGAGATTAAAAAGTGAATGTAGGGAACGTCACGTTTAACATGCTGACCAAGTAAAGCTTGCATTCCACCGTGTTTTGCCGACATCACCGACGAAGCATTGTGCTGGAAGATTCCGCAAAATCAATTTCATACGAGATCAAAACATTCTTTCTGAAATATATTTTGCATCAAAGTTTTGAAGTTCATAAATTCTGAGCAGTTTTTCTTGAGGAACAACGCCAGATGTGTCACTCAGTGCAGCAGGGGCGCAACCAGCTCTTCATTTCGGGGGGGGGGCAATTTTCATGAAATTTCACGATGACGTCATGGTGCTTATTTAACTGTGGTACAACTTTTTCGCAAACGGTCACATATAATAATAATGTATTTTTGCCGGCGGACACGAAATCCATAGTACAAACACACTACACACATTCTGCACAAGGCTGGTTTATCAAAACACCAGATTGCAAAGGCAGCCTTCAGGCTATGGGTAAACTGCAATAGACCCAAGACTGGTGACATATACAGAAGCATGACTGAAACAAAAAAAGATTTC
>JGI24158J21664_10012013_pt1 | contig 11493 bp, 6 predicted proteins | sample Ectturendosymbi3_FD_21664 | JGI IMG/M metagenome (IMG submission 21664)
AATGTTCGCTAACGATTGGCTTACTGCATGCGATGGCTTTTATGATGCTTCTGCTTGTTGGCTGAGTCATATGAAACAATAAACCATTGACCATGCGTTGTTATTTTCGGCCCAGGATGCCCGACAAGACGGATATGCTTTCAGCGCTGAAAAAATGGTCTGTTCCTCTGCGCCACACTCAAATCGCAAGCCGCATAAGGGGCCATACCCCAGACTATCAGACTTACAAGTGGGAAGACATGCAACCAGAAGCTCTGCGTTCTGTTCATTTGTGTAGTAACGAATAGAATGGCACATGATGGCCTTCTTAGGCTTCCCGACCAGCGACGACAGGTACCAACACTTTCAACGTGGCGCTCACCCCGGGTTTATTTTTGCTGCGACGTTTAGTAAGGTCAAAACCAGAATTACTTGGTGATCCCGTCGAGCTGCTCTACGCCAATCCATTATACGCTCATGTTCGTCACTCTTACGAAAGAGAGACATGAGTGTTAACGTCACATTTATCTCCGTGTTCTGGATGTCCGAAAGATTTTCATGGAGCTTTTCCTGAGATATGTCGAATAATTAACGATGCGACAACAAATGACAAAGTCTCAACCGAACATCCATCTGATACGTCGGAAATTTTGAACTCAGGAAATTTTCTTGAGGCCTCAACGGAGCTGGAGGTGATCACGCCATCAGATTATGTACGAGACTCATCGCCAGAAGTCCGTCGATCCGCTCTACAGCGGAAATCTCCGGAATGGAATGGACAGCGTAGCGAAGTCGGTCTCTGTGTTCTGCGTATGTCATCACTAATCGCTAACGCTTATGCGCCTACGTTATCGGGCGAATGCTTTTTTTCGGCCTTTATACATGGGTTTTGTGGGGGGAATGGGATAAATGGGAGTCCCGGAAGCGCTGTTTGGTGTTATTTGCATTTTGTTAAGATTCAGTTGAGTAAAACCAGAAATATCAAAGCGGATCTGTTACGATTTGCCAAGCCAGCTCTCGTCAGTCTGCAACACTACAAGTCGGTTTGACTTCTTTGCAATTTTCTGAGATTGTTCACAGCTCTTGCGTGTGTCACCAACAAAATGAACGTGAATGAGCATGAAACTGCACTTGTACAACAACCGGTAAGCCTGCTTATGACAAATATCCACCAACCATTCTGCTGACAAATACTAAACACAATGTTGCGTTCTTGCAACCTCTTTTAACAACTATGCCTAAACTCCTCACCTGGCAGTATTTTGATTTCACTGATGCATCACTCAATAATACAATGAATGCCCGACATGTAACAATAGCTTCACCTATTTCTTTGAGATAAGCAGCTCCTGGCATTAAGGCACTTTCGTCAACCCATACAGAAATGCCTGCTTCTTCAAGAGCACCTTCAAAAAAGTTAATAAAATGCCAAGGTTTACCTTTTTTATCGAGCAATGATACACTAGATTCAAACAAATGATGAACTTTGATATTTGCACAAAACTGACATCAAATCATCAAGGAAATTGTAGCAGAGCTACATGATGCTCATAAAATGCAGGAAAACTAGCATTATGTTATCTAAAAGTCCCAAGACAAAAATCAGACAATGCAAAACTGAAAACAACGTTTAATCCAGTGTTCCACTGTTTCCAAACATGAGTACGCAGACTAAAATGAGTCCGCGGAACTCTGGATTAGTCCGCAAGCACATTGGCTATTGCAAACAATTTAATGCCCTCAAACACAACTTCATTGGATCTTAAACTGGGTTCGATCGAACCCCTAGGGTTCGACGAGGGTCATCTGATTTCAGTAACACATTTTTACTTTCTGTAGCGTTGGACAAAAATGGGGTTCGACAAAAGCTTGGAAAACTACGGAAGGGTTCAGCGTGTTTGCAAAGTTTAAGAACCACTGCACTAGTTTATCATGGCTAAACGAAACCAGGCGTTTGCATATAACAACTACTTGAAATTTGAATGTACTTTAGTCGAGGTAAAGTGCGAAGTCCAGTGTTGCGATCGGAAAGCCCGAGCAGCATGTGCGCAAATCTTCACACTGTGGCAGCAAGCAACAGTAGAGATCATGCGCCACAATCACTCTATTATTACTTGTTCGCGCCACATATATATGGGTACTGTTCTTCCCGCACATCCCTTTTCGTGGTGAATCACACATTCAACGCAACACCAACCGAGAGCTTGCAACATCGGCTACAGTGAGTATTGCGTAAGCCTTAGCTCACAGCTCTCTCAAGAAGCTAAACTACTGCACGTCGGCATCTTGTGCCAGAACATGTAAAATGCATTGACGAAAACCTTGAGAGTTTTTCAAAGAGCAATAGGATCAGGAAAGCGAAGACGTTTCGACCGTCCGGTTATATGGGGAGGAGTAGCTTACTCCCACAGTAACCTAGTGCGGTAGAAATTTATTTGCGGTGCATTCGCACATCTTCCTTGAGCACCTTACTACATTTCTATCCGAGTTGGATATATACATCCTTTTCAACTATTACACCATTATATTTCACTGGGTGCAAAGTCCTTTTGAGATGCCAGCGCTATATGTTTATTGTGAAATGAATTGCATTGCGGAACAGCTGGTTGAGCTGCAAAGTCGACAGCTGTGGATAGACAAGATAAAAATGCTTCTTTGACTCAATTTTTCGCGAATGTTTAGTCAATGGAACCAACTCTCTCTGATCTGTGCCGCAAGGTGAATAAATCTCCTTTCGCTTTTCCAACTGCATAGCTCGGTGAAGCTGGTTTGCCAACACTAGCTATGGCTAAGGCCAGGCACCGAAACCAACTTTAATCACGAGACGACATCAGATGCACGTTGATGACCGCAACTCTAATTTCTACAAACTTGTAAAATAAACTTACCGACAAAGTTCTCATTGAAATTTGTGAATGTGGACGCTGAATATAAACAAAGTTTGCTATAATTAGTGTTTCTATTACTACTGTAATCTACCTTGAGACCGCGAGGATTTATACTGGTCCGGAAAGAGTCGGTGAGTTGAAAAGGTTGGGAAACACTGATTCAAACCAACTGAAAACATTCTACATTGCACATAATGAAATCTAATTCTTGAAGTCCACATATTCGCATAAAAGTTGCTTGGTTTCTACAGACTTATATTCAATATGAAAATTGGAACATTTTTACCTTTCATTTTACGCATGTAATCCATGTCTTGATGGCTGTAACTGATCATGACATCTTTATTTGAAACAGACGTTGTTCTCTGAGAATGCATCATTGGTGCACCAGGTGGCAATGACACCGTCTTGTTTTGTATTCTAGATGTTGTTGAACCCATTTTGATAAAATTTAGTTGACAGCTCAACTCAGAATAATTCTTAAGCCAATGTTTCCAACAGTTGTAAGTGTAGGCTTCACTCGTGACAACTTTTACTGTGACAATATGTGCTTAACATGGATAAAACACAAATAAAGCCAACATTAACAAAAATGAAGACACACTGACATGCTTCTATTTAAAACAAAATGTACAAAAAGCAAATACAACCAGTAGTGTATCCAGAGACAAAAATGTTTAGTTTAATAAAGGCCATAATGATGACAAACAATTGTTTAAGGCAAAAAAATACATTGAGACAAATTATAGAGCCTCTGCACAAAAAAACTAATGCAGAGCTGAAAACAATGAGACAACATTTTAAGGTTATGATCAAATGTGGGACCATGATGTTGGCAATATGTAAACATAGATCAGAGACATAAGAATTTGTGTAAAATCCAAAGTACAACACCATTCCATAGGCTGATTTTAGCACTGAGGATGTGTAGAGTTTCAGGATGCAGGGAGTTATGTGAAATCGATTTCCTATTTAGAAAATTTACTGATTAATTCAACTTGGTCACCTTTGTGGAGACTAGGTACTTGAAAACAGATATGTGCAGGTCTGATTCATCACAAAGTTGTGAAAGCAGGCCCCAGGGAATATGATGCAGATGCATTTGCAAAAGTACATGTGGTACTAGAGATCGATCGATGTGGCTTTTTTGGGGCCAATACCAATAGCCAAAAGTGATAATCAATATTTCCAAAATTTTTAAATCTTGTTTTTTGCTTCAGTATCAAAAATAGAATGTATTAAATGCCATAACTTTTTTTTTAACTTCAAAAATCAGGATTTATGAGCTAAAATTTTTCAAAACGCAGCAATTTCAATATTTTGATATGTTTTTTTATCTGATTAGCTTGTTAGCATAGTATACACTATCTGCAATGAGTAAACACAGTGCCATGAATAAAAACAGAATGTCAAAAGTAAGAAAGCAATAAGAGCAGAACACTGAATGGAAGAGAACTGCTCACAGTGCTTACAACAAAAAAAGTAAAAACAGTGCTTGAAAGTTGAAAGATGGTGAACAGTGAAAAGAAGAAATACCAAAAGCAGCATCAAGTTAAGGAGGTTGAAGTTAGTACAATACTGCATTCAATTGACCATTACCAAAAATGAAATTTTTTCCAAAACACTAGTAACTTTTTGCAAGATAACTACCTTGACTTGGTTCGTTATGCTTTCTTGCGCAAGTTGTCTGGATGTGTGAGGAACATAACAGTGTTTTGTCAACACCCACTGAGGCCGTTAAATCAGTCATTTTGGCCAATACCGATATATTGGTAAAACCCAAATATCGGCCAGGCCGATATATCAGTCTATCTCTACCTGGTACAATCAGTGTTGGACAGTCATGTCCAAATGGGTAAAATCTTATTCATATGCAGATCACGACTACAAGTTTTGGGGTGCATTTTGGTGCACAAAAGTACTTTTTGCTGCAGAACCACCATGAAATGGTAAGTATCCAGAAGGTATGATAAAATATGGATCACCAACCTTTGTGAAACTGCGAAATATTTCTTGTGTACCGATTAATGCAAAGGGCAACTAGTTTGGCACACACTTCTGAATTAAAATTTTGCTCAATTTACCTTTAACTATTTTAGTATTGATATTCCTTAATGTGAAGACGTTGATCAGCTGATGTTATTTTAGAACATGCCCACGGGTGACCTACATGTTCCTTGAGGGCGACCTGGTGCCCACGGGCACCATGTTGGTGACCCCTGTGATAGAATGATGTGAGTGTAGCACTTAAGCAATGACGGGCAACTAATGTTATTTGCTAAAGTTGTGGTTGTGGAAAAGTGAATGAACTTTTTTGATTTCAACTTTTGGTAGGGAAAATTTTTGAAAATTCTTTCAGCATCGCGAGCAGATAGAAAAACATACTTCTTTTCTGTTAGATACATACAATATTCGATTCCAGTTACAAACCAGGAAGTATTTCTGGTTCCAGCTGAATTTAGCTAGTTTTAAAAGACCTTAAATTTGTTTTTACATTATCACTTTTTAAGTTTTTCCTGTAACAATCATACCATTTTTATTAATTGATACTAAATCAAAGTTGCTCTGCATCTAATTTTTCAAAGTTGCTCTACAAATGCCATTTTTGTTTCTTTTTCTATTCTGGCTTTGCAATGTACAGACATACTGATTCATAAAGAGGTGTACGCTGAAGCTAGACGACATGACAAAGTCCACATTTCATTGATTACAGTCAGAAAACAGTGTAAAGTGATTCACGTTCTCATGGATTGAAAATCATTTTTATATTCTTCAATAAATGCACCACAGTTGAACACTTGGGAGAAACATGATAACTAGTTGTTTACATTTTTCTCATCAGAAAGGAAGCGTTTTTAACCTATTTGTGCCTTTTATTCAGCTAAAGCCACTTTATTATAAAAATATTTTCATTCTGAACATGCATAAATCTTAATTATATTTTGTATTTCAAAGCTGTTTAACTGGTTCATGTAGATTGCAGTAGACTACTACTAAAATGAACATGACTTCAACAAACAATTTGAGAATCACATGTGACAGATAATGCAGCCTGGCTATAGCTGAAGCTACCATTGGAGGTGGATCATAGCAAACAATTTTTTGTCTGTATAAATGGCCACTACAAGTTGTCTTGATTTTACAAACAAGTGGTTATTAAACAATCTAATCTTTTGCACAAAAGATACAGCATGTGCTTTTATATGCATGTGTTTTCAAGAATATATACAGAAATACATTTTGGGCAAAGTAAAATAAGTACTATTCTCACTTTCTTCAATATTCATTAGTTTGTCTCTTATAATATTAAGACTTTTATTTCAAAACGCATGTAGGAATGCTGATAATTTCACACAGCAATACTAATTTTCAAATGACCTTTAGCACTGCTATATAAAATTATTGACATCCTAATAGTTCACAGACTAGTTTTATGGAACACAGTAAGATTTATATGAAGGAACTAGTTTAACTTCATGACAGAAAACATTTGCACACAAAAATTAAAATGACCCTTATGACTCTTCTCATCATTAGTTACAACGAGGTCAACAATTTTTTAACTGGTCAAATCCTAAGGAGGAATTTTCAAATCCCGTATTTAAGCATCATCCCATACTTTTTGGTCCACAACTATTTTTTGCAAGGAGTGTAGGGGATGATAAATTTTCTCAGGCCATACTTCACTATAACCTTTAACAGATTTTAAGAAAAACTAACAAATCTAAGATGCCTTGCACTCAAATAGTATTCTCGAAATAGATTTTTACATACTAAAATCCGTCAAGCTTTGCTTCAGTGCATTTGGAAACAATTGCAGCTACAAACTATTAAAATCATTATGGTTCTGGATAAATTATTTTTCAACAAATTCTGGTTTTAGCTAGAAATAAAAAGCTTGGTTCTGTTCTGACACATCCTTAGTTCTCAGCCTTTTACAAGGGTTTCTTATGCAACTATCTATAAAATACAATATTTTCATGCAAAAAGACTTTTGTGTACATAGCTATCTGCTCTTATCTAATGCACAGTAAAAAAGCTTATAGGTATCAAGTTTCTAGATTACTACATTTTTTTCAAAAATCCAGAAGTTGAGAGCTTGTTAGAAAAATATGATTACCCTTTAAAGGTTTAAACCACTGGGCTCAGCTTTACTTAAAAATTAACCTATCTCAACAGGCCAGAAGTATCAGTCTGATCTTTTCTTTGTAGTTTTCTTTGATAGGCCTAACAAGCATTTGCAAATTGAAAGATTAATCAATTTAAACTGACGTTCATCATGCCTCATACAACCTGAGATTAGTGTCTTATAGCACAATTTATTTCATTGCTGTTATTCTTTATGCTACTGCTGCATCACACACCACTACTTTAATTTTATTTAAACTGCAGCATCTTTGAACTCAAGGTTTAGTTTTGGTGACTCCTGCTTGCATGCAGTGCTTTTTTGCTTTGGTGACTCCCGCTTGCATGCAGTGCTCCAATTGTTTTTACACAAAATATGATACACATATTTAATCCTTAATATAAAGTACCAAAACCTCACAAAAATTCAACCCAAGCAGTAAAATTTCAACAAAAATAACAGCAGGATACTTTAATTGAATTAACCACATTACAGCACAAACAATAACTTTTTCCACAAAAAAACACAAGTTTTAAGCAAAGTGGAAAATATCACAAGGCTGTATATTCATCAAAGGCTATGCAGTAGTCAAAATGGTTAACAACTGAGCAAAGTAACACTGCACAAAAGCACAACAAAACTTACAAAAACCATGAGCATTCAAAAAGCAATAACTGTGCACTGAAACAAGGGCAAGTGGCGAGTAGTAATAAAGGTCAATAAACTGGAATTAGCTAAAATCAGATCAAGCTTGCACACAGTATGCTGGTAGCATTTCCCTTGACCACTGATACCTAATATGCTGGCAGCATTCCCCCTGACCACTGCCAAGGACAGGAGCTGGTATCAACACTGTCACTCCTTGGTGTCACAAGACAAAAAACGTTTCTTTGCAAGGCCACTCAAAAAACAGGTGGTGAACTTGCCATACACACCAGTGTTTTGGATTGCAGCTGGTTGAAAGCAAAAATTGTTGAGGTAGTCATTGTGTTTTCACCATTTTGCAGCCTTCCAAAGATATAAAATAGGAAGTGACTACAGATACACCTGGCCTGATGCAATTCAAACAAAAGGGTCAGTTTATCATTCAAACGGTGTGGATCTTGTAGCCTAGGGGTTATGCATTGGCTGCTATGTCAATGGTTTTCGGTTGCACTCTCACCTTGCCGACTTTCTTTTTTTTTCTTTACTTTTTTTTAGGCTTACATGTTACCTCTAAGGGTTAGTGCTAGGGTAGGGTTAGGTAAGCATCAGCTTAGGGTTAGCGTTAGATTAGGATTAGGTTAGCGTTAGGCCAGGGTCAAGTTAGGGTTAGGATTAGCGTTAGGGCTACTGTTAGGTTAGGTTTAAGGTTTATCTTTGACATTTAGTTCGTTTCTACCAAGCCTACTGCACTCTCGTCATGCATTACTATTACGTCACAGGTGGCGTATGAATAATTTTTTTAATTTCAAGATCCACAGGTGTATAGCCACTTCCATAAAATAAATATAAAGCCAAGATAAAAGGTTCATAAAGTGCAAAACATCTGATGCAAAAAAAAATTATAAAAGCATGCAATATACCCCAAAAACAAAAACAGCAAATGAAAGGGGACCATGGCAAACATCAACAAAGGAATCATGACAATTCAATTCAACAGAGGTATCCACAACTGTCGCATCCCATAGTCTGACTAGTCATATTAGTAGACTAGACCTCTGTACCAGCAGGGGCCCAATTCACTGCAACAACGCCCTTGCTTTGCTTGCCAAACCCTTGATTCTGGACCTGCTAAGGGTAGGCCGAAAAGTTGTTCGGCTGTTGTTCAACAACAGCTTGAGCTTAGAGCTAAACTACCTTAGATTTTTGCTAAGAAATTTTAAAGGAATTTTGACTGTTAATCCCTTTAGGTTAATCAATTCAACTAGGTTTCATAAAAGGTTTTTCGGCGTGTTCTTATCCAAAATCAACCCTCGAATCGTGAGATTTCCACTTTGAAACCGAATGGTATGCACCACTGCCAGCCTACTGTGGACAGTGGACACTACAGAAAGAATGGTTTGGCTTCATCTCCCTCGCTACCTGGCTGCATTTGCCTGGCGACAGTAGCGGCAGCATAAAAATCACGAATATCCGTCACCACCGGGACTCGAGTCAAAGTCATTTTCAAAAATCTCCAAACATCTGATCGACAAATCGAGTTGTTTTCACCAAAGTTGCGGAGTTGGAGGTAAGACATCCGACTCAGGCCTTTCCAGAATTTCCGACACCCGACTCCGACTCCACCTTTCCAAAATTTCCGACTCCGACCATTCCAAAATTTCCGACGCCTCAACATAAAGAGAATGAAGTTTGGCTGTCAAGATCAATTGAAATGGTGGTGTACAGCAAGAAATCTCTGTTTCAACAAAAGTTTCGAAAGAAATTGCACCATTTCAACAGGAATTATCAGCTTAGGAATGTGATGCGAAAAATTTATCTGGAAAGCCGTGTTGCAACCTCTCCGTTGGCGTTGCGTTGAATGTACGATTCATCACGAACGGGATGTGCACGAAGAATAACACCCATATGCACGTGTCGCAAACAAGCCAAAATAGAGTGATCGTGGCGTGTAATCTCAGCTGATACTAACATGTGAACGATTTAACGTAACAACAATCGGCGTCGGAAGGGTGGGGGCAAGCCCCTCCTGGATTTTGAAAATTTCAGCAAAAAAAGGTTGTTTTCTTAATTTCGAGTGGGATAAAACAAATTTCACCAGTTTCGGCCCCCCCCTGGAGGAAATTTGGAAAAATACCCTAGTGGCCCTTCCCTGGAAAAAATCCTTCTGAGGCCATGGGAAAAAACTAGCGTACACGAAGAGTGATCATGGCATGTGATCTCTATTGTTCCTTGCTGCCACAGTGTGAAGCTTTGCACACTTGCCGCTCTAGCTTTCCGATCGCAACAGCCGGATTTGGAGTCGGCCAAAAAAATCTGACTCCGACTCCTGTGTTGTTAGGACTCTGACTCCACACAAAAAAGATTCTGACTCCTTTCCTTACGACTCCAACTGCGCAACCTTGGTTTACACACAAGGAAATGAACTATATTTGCTTAAGTGGTGATCAATATTGATACAATTTTTCTGTTTTACCTGTGTCCCCTAGTGGTGTTATGCTAAATTTTTGGGATCAGGTATGCCACCTTACACGGAGGTACAGCTGGGTCTTTGCTTTTCACAGAGGGGTCAGCAGCGCACAAAAAATCAAGCACATTATTCTGGTTTAATTTAGCATTTGCATATCGTCATCATGGCAGTTAACCTCATACTTTTATTTTGGGTCTTTTGCAGATGCAGAGATGAACGGATTTATGTTTCTCCCATCCAAATGAACCACAGAAGTTATACAATAGAATCGCGTATAATGTATAGGGTACAGCGACAGATTTCCCGTAACGACGTTTTTTTGTCGATCCCGACAGGATTCCTATATTCACATTCATTCGTGTTTAGCTATGATGCCTTGTAAGAGGTAAACGCATTTAGGTTTTTTGAAATCCAAGTCCAATCCGACAATTCCATTTCCAAATCCGATAAACTGACAATTTCAAAATCCAAAACCTGTTTAAATCCAAAATCATATAAATCCCCTTCTGCTAACGGCAAAATAGATCTACTAAGGGCAAAAAATTCTTCAATTATTTTGCCATTGTGCTTTATTTACTATAATGTCCATTTACTATTGGTTTCCTTTATTGTGGAACGGATCGAAGATTTTTGCTATCCTAAACCATTCCAAAATTTTCATTGTGTAATCCAGTCCAATCCTTATCCGGTAGTACTATCGAAATATATGATCCAATCCGGTTTATATTCGGTAAAAACTCTGATTAAACATTTGAATGCAGTGATCAACGAAGGTTGGATATCTATCACAGATGAGCAAACTGTGAAATTTTTCAGTCCGAGTCCAATCCTGATCTGAAAAAACTTAATCCGATCCAGTCCTGATCCGCATAATTTTTGAAAATCATCAATCTGATGCAGTCCTGATCCGTGTAAAATCATGCATTGTTATTTTGCCTCATGATGCAAAAACACTGCTGGAGTTATTTTGCGTACAGCTAAACATGATTGGTTAAAGGCAAAATAGTTCTAGCAGTGATTTTCCTCATCATTGAAAATAGACACAGCCTTTTGGCATTACCAAAATTTACCAAGGCATTGTCTATTTTGCCTCATGAAGCAAAAGAATTGCTGGGGCTATTTTGCCATTGGACAAACCGATTGGTTGATCACGTGAGAAGGACGATACATTTGGATTAGCATATGGTCCTTGTCACGTGACCTATAACTCTAAACCTAAACCCAAAACCTATAGGCCTACCCAAAACCTAAACCAAAATTTAAGCCCAAAACTTAAACCCACAGCCTAAATCCCAAACCTAAACCCAAAACCTAAACCCAAAACCTAAACCCAAAACCTAAACCCAAAACCTAAACCCAAAACCTAAACCCAAAACCTAAACCCAAAA
>JGI24158J21664_10012014_pt1 | contig 11493 bp, 7 predicted proteins | sample Ectturendosymbi3_FD_21664 | JGI IMG/M metagenome (IMG submission 21664)
AGTATGACACTCACACTGCACAAGAGCCGGATTCACTGTTCGGGCATCATGCAGTGATGACTGATGAGCTTGCAGTTCACTAAATCCGCTACATTGCGTACAGAGGCAGGTTGCGAAACTTGGGGGAGGATAGTTTTAAAATTAGCCTTCATCGCGTAACAATAACATGGCAACAAAGGTTCAGAGTTACGGCAGTAGGCGTTTTGCTGCATGTAACTGTTGAACGCAGACATCTGTGGCAGGTAATGCAGCGACTACTGATAGCAATAAGTCACGGTGTGAAAAGAAAGATACGATGTGAAAACTGAAAAGAAATATTGCTGCCAACGAGTTTTATACGGTGTGAAAACATTGCTGCCAACAAAGCGCATTTTTGGGACTGGTGCCGTAACGTGGGTCATTTTCTTTTTGGTGTAGCAAGGGTGAAGCGTTATGTGAACGTCCATTTGCATTTGTGTCGTCAGCAGCAGAGATGGACAACCGAATGTGGTCTTTCCCTACCCTGGAAAAATTTTTGCGGACGCCCATGCCTGTGTTATTTGTGTTTACAATCTAACATCTGCTTTGTACTTCGCTATCGCCATTTTTGTGTTATTCGAGTACCCTTTGTTCCAGCCTCTCGGTTAGCGTGTCATTGAATGTGCGATTCACCACCAATGGGGTATGTTCGAAGACTTACAATTACATATATGTGGCGCGAACAAACGAAGCCCATATATATGTAACGTTTGTGAGTTTTCAGGAACTAATTATTGCATGCCCACACGATGGCTAACGGGCCCCTTTCAGAAAAGCTTCCCCCCCTGGCTCAAACCTCTGGTTACGCCACTGACTGTGGGGGGCGGCACTTTTCGATTCGCCCCGGGGTGACACTTCCCCATGTCGGGTCCCTGACTGTACCAGAAGTTCGGGATCATTTATACCGGTGTTGTTACATCTGATATATTAACGTGACATGAGATGTGATGTTCTCAGGTAAATTTCTGATGTCTTGACTGGGTTGTTGTTTTTGTTATCAACATTTCCTCTCATTTTAGAACGAAAATAAGTTAGATTCGTGATTTTTAAGTTCCTTTCATCAATTTCTCACCTTAATGTGTGTTTGGTTATCGTTTCAAACTAAAGAAGCTCTCTTCGCTGCGTTCAGACCAACATTTTAAGTAAATTATAAACGACTTCTCTATCTAGTGGCGATATTTCTTAATCCGGCCCTGTTTCTTAATCCGGCCCTGTCTGCGGTCAGTAGGTACACCCACTATACAGCCAAGCAGAAAGTTGCATTAGTTTTTCCGTTTTCTTTGAGAGCGAGTTGTTACTTTTTTCAGAGATGGTCGCCGACCTTGAGCATGGAGCATCACAGCGTTTTGCCATTATTACGTCATGCGCGCAACCAACGCTTGCGGTCCAGGCAGCCAAGCATGGGTGTCGTGTAGGCGTGCAGTCACTACATGCCATGAATCAGGTGTGCTGTACGTATGCTCAAGCTGGTATTTCACTTGGTGACTCCGGTTACCGCTTACAAAAGTGACAGCGTAAGCATTTACACTTACCGACCGTGGTTTTGAAAATTTTAAGGCAAATGTGCTTTGTCGTTTCAGTTCTTGTCGGAATTCCGCACCGATCTTTGCTTGCATTGCTGGTTGTGTATGTAGAAATTTAACTTCAAGCAAATATTTGTTTGAGTTACCGGCATAGCCCTGTACACCATGGCGATCTTCTTTACCACAAATCCGATCGACGTTGCAGTATATGACAAAACAGCTATCTCAGTTTCGTACCGTTCTTAGCTTCATTCCGCAGGATGTACTCGGCACTGTCGTGGGTAGCGTACATAATCACCTCTTTGGTTTTTGTACATCTCATTGATGTGTATTTTAAAACCGGATTCGATGGATTATGGAAAGCAATTGCCAGATTTGTTCTGCTGCTGCCAGGAACAGATGCATTGGTCAGAGCCTTTACAAGAAAAGAAGTGCATGGGTTTGTGTCCCAAGCGTTTCAGAAAAGTGCAAAGATGAGCTTGATAAAAATACCGGAGAAAGGTAGGTGTATCCACCTAGATTAGAGATTGCAAGTGGACACAAAACCTTGGATGGATACCAGACGAAAGTTTCAGGAACAGGCAAAACTTGATAAGTTAGACAGAGAAACTAGGTTTTTACTGCGTGCCACAGCCTGGACACTAATGTTTGCAGAAAAGTGTTCAACGAATTACGCAATTACAAAATTTCCCTTTCCCGCAAAAAAAATATGTTTTGCAAACACAACGTGTATTTATGCGAACTGTGATGATCTTAGATTGAAAAATGTTTAAGGTATGCATTAAGTGTGCATTTGCACAAATCAAATCGTATGAGGATCAGCAAAATCAGGCCTTGTGCTGCAGTAAAACCTGACCAGAGATACAGTATTTTTAATAAGTCAAATGAATTTTGTGGAGAAAAACATTCCACAAACACGCATGTAATCGTGTAAAACTACATTTTCCGCTGCAATTATGAGTTGCCTAAGTCTAATAAACGTGCATACTATACAAACGTTAATTAATTTCTGTACATTATTTAGGCATACCAGTGGAGGAACTCAGAAAAGAATTGGACGCGTTTAAAGCAAATGATCAACACCTGTCTGAAAATGGACGCCTTTTTGCTTATGTTTATACATCTGAAGGACCGCGCTTTGAGCTTCAAGTAATTGCAGACTTGTGTTATTTCAGTACTTTTTTGCTTGCTGTGTTTCTTTACAGAACTTTGGGCAGTTCTTTTTGTTTTGTAATGAAAACAGAATTAGTTTCTATGTTCAGAAAACAAAGGATTTAAATAAGCTGTTTCATTCTTCACCCGGTTTCAAAATTACTTGAAATAATTTTCTGTTTCTCTAATTCAGTGGTTCTTAACCTGTGAGTAATTACCACTAAAAGGGTAATTTAACATTTTTCGGGCATAATTTAGATCATCATCTTTTGATTGCGTTACACCACAATTTTTTCAACTTTGTAGAATGGGGAGTTTAATGTGTTTATCTCTTGTTTCGGCACAATGCATTTGTCACGTCATAGTGCCGTTTTTTTATGTATCCTAGACCGTTGTCTAGCGATTAATATAAGTAACAGTCCCCATAGTAGTGCGGCCTAGTGTAAGCTAAAACTATTGCTTCTAAAGAAACGAAGCTACAAAGAAACTTGACTGAAGTTTGGGTTTGTAAGTGTTAATGACGTGGTTTGACCGCTTGATAGCAATAAAAACAGCATCAGCCTCTCACTGTGTATTTTCTAGGGACATCTAATTGCAAATTAAGAGATTAATTGAAATGCAACAGATTTTTCTCAGGGGTTACGATATTGAAAACGTTAAGAACCAATGCTCTAATTCTGCATCAAAGTTGGTCTGTCTGTTCTTTTTGCTTTGTCCAAAGTGTTTCTGACCCCAAGATCAAAAGTTTGTTTTGCGATTGATCAACACGCAAACAAAAATAGTATTGACAGTGAGAAATTTTCAAATTTGAATATTCACCATGGACACAGTAGAATTGAATAATTTTTCATTAAAGTTTTGGAGTCTGCTGTTTGATGAAAAGTTTTCATTATAACCAGTTTCCCTTGTACATTTCTAATCTGCTTTTCAGTTTGCCATTGTATTGGATGCCCTTGTTGCATCAATACCCGTATTTAACAAGCGTAATTGGGCATAAAATCAGTGGTGGGATTCAAAGAACAGGTTCTCTCACTCAAGGACTCTCATCAATAGCAGGCAGGTTCTCTCATTATCACAGTCTCCAGAGGCAAAGCATGCCAACAACCGGTTTTCACGATTAAAGAAATTCCAAGAACAGGTTTTTGCGAACCGGTCGAATCCCATCACTTTATAAAATGAAAGGCTTTCCACTTTCAGTTTTTTTCTGACGACATCCTTTTTATGTGGGAAACATGCTCTATGTAAGACGGTCAAACCTTTGCGGCACTCAAACTCAAAATAAAAGCAAAAGTACAAACGAAGAGAATATCAAAATTTGTTATTTCGTGTATATGGAGCATAATGTTGCAAGATAGCTTTCAAGTTTGCAAAAATCCTCATGCAGTTTATGTTTTCCAAAACTATCTGCCAGATTTAATTGTAATCTATTTCATCCTTTTTCTAGAGAGCCGCTTTCAAAATGTTCACACAGTTATCGCTTGACGACGCCGCTGATCAACGTCCAGAGATTGTCCATGCGTACCTCGATGCATTCATGCATGACAACGCTCTCAATCCTATGGTGTTTCCTGCTCTCAGGCAAATATTTACCCAATTATGCTCTGCTCGGATTACAGATGAAAATACTTTTTCAATTCCTCTAGGTGGCGCAAACGCGTTGTAGTAACGTCCGGCGAAGGAGCTCATTGCAAGAATTCTAGTGTGATATCACGAAGCTACAAAACAGGAGCATTGCAATTTATTGCATAGCTTTTGTACACTTTTATTACAGTCAGGATTCCCACGCGGTATTGAAAGTATTGAATTTTAAAAGTCAATTTTCAAGACCTTGAAAAAGTATAGAATTCGGCCAAAATGTACATAAAGTATTGAAAAAGTATGGAAATATTAAAAGGAAAAAAATTAGGAAGTTTCTTAGCAATATCGTCTCTGATCACACTAATTACGGTAGTTTAATCTTCTTTATAGCCCAAGATTTGTTTTGAGTGACACTGCAAGCATTCAAGTGCAACAAACGAATCTCTAGTGCACCAAGTACAGAATTACTGTACAGAGTTGCTCAGTTTTAGTCAGTTGTGTGTAGGAGCAGCCAGCTTCTGGCTTTATGATTCACTGTGCAGAGATTGGATTTTGAGGAACACTGCTGACACCAACATTGTGCTGTGTAATAAAAAGGCAGTTAACAGCACAAAGTAATGGGCAGTGCAGGATTAATTAGCCATATGAAAGCAACTCTAGGAACCTGGAAAATTTCAGAAAGATAGTGACGGTTGCATAAAACTTTTTGATGAGAATGCTGCATATCGAGAAAAAAGTAAGAGACAAGGGCCATCACTAGGTGACTGAACTGATACTGTTGTTAGCACTGATTCTTTTAATTCATTTGTTACGAATGATAAAGTGTTGACATGAAAATTAATTGTGCGTATTGAAGTCAGCATGTACGAGTACTGCATGTTCTCTTAAGTCAAGACATTTCTTTGTTGTTGCAAAAGATGTTTCGCGAAGTTAAAACAAGTGAGATTTTTTCCTGAAAAATCAAAAGCTATATATTTGTAATGTAGCCCCGTTCATTCAAAATTCACTGGTTGGAAAGATCAGTGTCGACGATTATGTTTTACTTTTTTGTGAACGTTATGGGAGTATCTTCAAAAATTATGGGAGTATCTTCAAAAATATCAAATGGATTCTCTAATTAGTTTTGGGGAAGCAATAAAGTTCATACTTTGTCTCAAAATCATAGGTCATGCCAGTGCAACTGACATGGATGATGGTACTCATTAAAACATAGAAGACACGTTATGCAAAAAGTATTGTACAACTGTCAACTGATGACCGCATGTCAATTGGAGGTTTTACAAAAAGTTTGAAAAAATGTAAGAAACAAACCTCAAGACAGAATTGGTAAATGTGGGATCGTGCAGCTTCCACAAACTACATAAAGGGCAGTGCAGCATGGGTGGCAGATATTTAATTTGTTGAAAACTTTGTTTCAATTGTTTCATAAAGCGCCTGTAAAGACAGAGGTTTGCCGACTTGCATACTTTACATTGAGATTGATGCGGCAAACATTCAACCATTCGCTTATTCAAATTGTGTTCTTTCTAGGTTATTACAATTAAACGGAAGGTAAAGCAGCTGATGGTTTTTGCAGTGGCATTGCAATGTGTAAAATTGTGTTGCATAAATGGAATTTTGTAAAAATGAAGACAAGTGATTTCATCGAACTTTTTTCATTTAGTATTGAAAAATTATTGAAAAAGAATGGATAACGATCTCAGAAAGCATGTGGGAACCTTGCTGAGCAGTATTTTTTGTTCTTGTTTTTCAGAGTTTAATCATTTAATGCGTAAGTTGAATCATTCACAGAATTAACTTTGCTTTGCTCTATCACATCGATTCACTGCAAACACAAACCTTGTTTGTACAGTAACCAGACAACAAACTTTCCGGAAACCTCGGCCACGCGCTGCATGTTCGCCGACGACGTCGCTCTGACAGTCTCGGCCCTCGCGTTTAAGGAAGCAGAACTCATCCTGTCACTCGATATCTCTGCTGTCATCAATTACCTGACTAATTGGAGACTCAGGCTTCAGTTGAGAAGACTGTGTGTTCCGTCTTTAACCTGAGAACCACTTGGCCAACTACCAGCTGAGCGTGAAATTACAACCTGAGGTAACAGTGAAGTTCGACCCACATCCATCATATCTTGGCATATACCTGGATCGCTCTACGTCGTTCAGGACATACTTATACAAACTCAAGACGAAAGTCTCTTTGCGAGTGACACTCGTCAAATGGCTGGCCAGTGTCGGATGGGGAGCTTCCTTCAAAGCTCTAAGAACATCCTGGCTGGCTCTTGCATTTACTCCGGCAGAGTCTTGAGCCCCAATGTCGTGTCGCAGGATTCACACCAAGCACATCGACGTACCTTGAAAGGAGTCGATGCGTGTTATCACTAGCTGCCTACACACCCTCCTCCTACTTGCCCATTCTATCTGACATCACCACACCTGAGACAAGGCTCAGTCCTTCATGCTTGAAACTTTACATCAAAGCACTCTATCCGAAACATCTTTTATACGAAACCCTGTACCTAAAACCACCCGAAAACGTCTCCGCTCCAGAAAACGTCTTCGCTCCTTTGTTGAATTTGCACACCTACAACCACCACATCAATATCTCCACCTCTCCAATCCTTCATTCCCGCATTTGGTCCACGACTGCTGGGCTACGACCTTCCCGAATAAGCCTGGGTACAACTCAAGCGCCTGCGGACCGGTTCGGTCGCTTTGCAGCCAACATGAAAACAATGGGCCTGTGCGACTCAGATTTGTGTGAGCGTGACGAGCGCAGACTGCACACCACGTCCTGAATAACTGCACCAAATTTAAACCCCCCGTGTCACATTTATGAGATGGACAATCTTGCTCTCTTTGAAAATCTTGCCAAATCAAAGTTCTGACACACGTATGCTCACATGCTATGTATACGAAAGAAGTCTGCAAATGCTAGATTCCTTACTTGTCAAAGGAATCTTCGTGAATCCAACAAAACGCCCAGAACCTCACAACGAGCCATCTAATTAATAAGTGTTGCTAAAACAACCTGAAACTTCTTTTTTGATTCCTTTTAGAACTGAATCGTTTTACCGTGTTCTGATGTTGCAAAGGTGCGATCCAAAAATACTCTGAAAATAACCTACAACTGAAATAACCAACAACTGACCAAATCTAGGGACACCGCAGAAGCGGCAGCGAGAGGGTAGTAAAGGAGTTAAGGAAAATGGAAACTTATAAAAATCAGAAAATCGTTACCAAGTATGCTTGGTTCTGTTCAGCAGCAATATTGACCTCAAAAATAATAACAGAATTTATAGAAAGCCATTCTGAATTTTCTAGGTGCGCGAATAGCTGCAATAGATTTGTTTCAAATCGATCGTCATAAATCATGAAATTGCCTATGATACTGTTATGAAAGGCACCTCCTCCCCCGCTCCCCCTTTGACCCCCTTTTGAAAGGCCAGAGGTGGCAATGCCCCCGCTTCCCGGCATCCATGAAGATGAATGGGGTCATTATGAAAAAGTGAATCGAAATCCGACATTGTCCGAGCGTGCAAGCCAGTGTTTGTTTACTGTTTTTGACAAGTTTTTAACATACCAACTCTCAATTCCATGTACTTTTCGTGCTACTCGTAAAAAATGGATTAGTTCGTTTTTGTAATTTATTAGCAGCAGCTCTATTTTGTAAGTTCAGAATAAGCAGGTTTAGGCTGTTTTCATGCATCATCTTTCAAAACTCTTCAAAGCTACTGCTTGAAAACCGCGAAGTTAATTCGAAGACTTTCCACTATACAGGCAGGAAAAGGCTCTTGCTTGAAAGTCCAGTTTGTATGGCCTTCCTGCCGTGTGGCGAAATCATAAAAATAAGTGGTGATACGCATCACAATCAAAGATCGTAGCGCCAGATGCCCTGATAAGAACCATTTTATGTAGATTGTAGACAGGGGTGTCCAAACTGCCAACCGCGGTACGCGGGTCACATGTGGTCTAAAGAGTACTCCAAGTGGCCCGAGAGATCTTTTTCTCCAAAACTAAGTACTCTATTAACCCATACCAACATAAAAATCGAGCAAGCGACATTGTGCAATCACAGGGGTGCACAACTCAAATGGATGGGCGGGCCATAAAATCAAGTTACGGGCCACACCATGTTAAAGGAATTGCTCATGTTGTAAAAACGATTTTTTACACACAACAACAAACAACTATTTGCATTTCCAAAAACATACGTAAGAAGTTAGTCCGCAGAAAAACCAGTGCTTTGTACAGATTTTCGTCAACCAAAGTTTAAAAATTTGGCTTCGATGGTGAAATAGCAATACGGATTACTGCATATAAATTCCATAGCTCAGTTACTACTGTAGTTTTCCACAGCTTCGTGAATTCTTCGTAATCGCTTGCGTGTTATTTTCAAACCTCTGGCGGGCCGCATTGGCCCCGGGGCCCTGTGTTGTGCACATCTGCCTTATCAGAATATCTTCAGTCATGATGAAATGGGAACGAAATATTAAAAAGGAAATATTAAAAGGAATTGCAGATGTATTTTGTTACGTCATCAATCGTCACAATAGATCAGCTATGGATAGAACAACATGGCATACCGAAGAATTAACTCTGTGTTTTTTCCTTTCGTGCACGTGCTAAGATGCAGCTTACACAACTTATTCACAGAATAAAGCTCACTTTAAGTACATCTAAATTGTTTTGAGCGCAGATACAGTACTGCATGAAATAAAGTTGTTTTCATAATGGCAACGTCAAGTACAAAGCTAAACTTTGGCGATAGTGACAGAAAATTTCAAAAAAGGTGAACAGATCAAGACTTTTTTTGCAACTTAAAAACAATCCAATTTGTTATGAAAGTTTGGCCCGTGAAACAACCTGCTAAACTGTTGTGGCCCTTCGCTCGGAAAGGCTGGACACCTCTGATGTAGACGATCGCTAATGGTGCGTTTGTTAGTTTTCGTTTTTGGCTACAGTCATTAACTGTACTTAAGTTGTGGTTGTCAAAGTATTCTCACTCTTCAAATCATCCATGTCGCTATAGCTTGGTTTGGTTGTTTTTATGCTGCAGAAAGTTTGAAAACGAAGTTGTTGCAATGACGGCGAGCATGTTGAACGGTGATGGAGATGTTGTAGGCAGCGTTACTTCTGGAGGGACAGAAAGTATCTTAATGGCTATGAAAACTTACCGAGACCGAGCAAGACATCTGAAACCACAAATAAATCGACCAAATGTAGTAAGTATGATAACGTCATAGAAAATCGTTTTTATACAAAGCACGGTTTTGGAAGTACGTAAGAAAAGCAAGCGATTGTTTTTATCCGAAGCAAATGCCATGGTGTAATATGTACGTACGTGTCTTACATGGGTCACGGGACTTGTCATGTATTTTTGAAATTGGCCGCTGACGTTTTGTTATAACAAATACTGCAGCCTTTTGGATTGCTGCACAAATATGCGGTTATTTGCTCCTGGTCACACTACGGTATTTATATAACGACGATTCAAACAATGCGGTCAACAAAATGTTACATCATGGTGATGAACCGATATTCAAAAGTTGCCTTTCCACAAACCTGCTCAAACCTGGACAGTTTTGTTTTTCTCAGGAAAAAAACGTCATAGAAAATGTTTTTTGAAATAAGGAATTGTGTAGCAATTAGCATAGCGCTTCTGAAGATGATTAGTACTTTCGTGTGACTCAAGCTCTGTTTGTATATCCCCCAAACGGATTTATTTCGTGCTTGCAGCTTCTAATCTAGAGGGAATCTGTTTAGGCGTTAACAATGTTTTCATCGTACGGTTTCGTGGTCAGGAGGTACAGCATTTTTATAGTGCAGCATAAGTCTTCTTTGTGATGGCCGAAGTTTTTCCTGCTATCGCCGTGTTCAAGTAAAGAGAAATATGAAGTAAACCGAGTTACGAGTTCAATCAGCTTCGTCGGTTCCTTTTGCTGTAGCGCTCATGATAAACATATCTGTGGAATTTAACTTCAGCAGTTTTCCGTGGACTCAATTTGCCAAGGAAAACTGACGGCCTTTCTCAAAGAAACAGATATTCCCGTAATGTAGAAAGTAATTTCGTGGTCGGCCATGGTCCAAATACCTCAAAACGAAGCTCTGATAATTTTTGTTGTCACAAGTGTGAAAGAAGCATAGAATGAACTCTTGTTTTCTTTATAACGTACAATGGAATTTTTCAGAGGCATTGTCCAATTTACAGTTGTTGTGCCTCTTTATAAAATTATTTTTGGAAAATAGCTTTTAAAGCTTTTGCGATTCTTTTTTCAAAAATGGTGTGAACGTGAAGGCCCACGCATGGTTGCAGCTCCGAAAAAAATGTGTTTTAAGATTCGGTCGTTGTTGGAGTTTACTACACAAATGCCACAAACGGACTGAAATAAAAGTTAAAACCTCTCCTGCAATGGAAGGTTTGCGCGATATTTGGAATCAATCCGGACTATGCACACCATATTCTTTCTTTCTTGTATTTTTGTTGGCAAAAAGATGGTTACTTATCATTACTTATTACCGGCAGGTAATAATATTTCCAGTAATTGGGAATAGCTGTGTTCGGGTGCAACGATGTCGATAAAAGTTTCCACAGCCAACTAAATTGGCTCAGACCGCAAGCAGTTAGCACCGATAACTCAATAAAAATTGATGTCTTTAGTCTTTTGCGCAGCTTCCGTTTTCACACGAAGCAAGCAAAATTGTTTCTGTGGCCAATGCCGATTCTGCACCCGAAACAAGCGTTTGTTCTGCCAAGAATGTTAATTGTTTGTTATCGCAAAGTCATTGGTTCAGGTCGCTCCTGCGAGTATTCATCCGGCGTTCGAGAAAGCTGCTCACTACTTCGACGTTGCCATAAAACACGTTCCCCTTGACAGTGAAAAGCTCACCTGCCGTCTCGATGTATACGAGCAAGCCATCGACTCCAATACGATTCTGTTGTTGGCATCAGCTCCTTCCTATCCACAGGTACAATATCGAGAGCCCTGGTGTGTCTTCTGGCATGCATTTTGTATCAACTGAACTGTGAAAGAGTTCAGAATATCTCAGTATCGACTGACTACCGTGAAAGCTTAGGTGGAGTGAAAATGTTTGAATGTGTTATTGACAGGAATTGATTGTATTTGAGAAATTAGGAAAGAACCATACCATTTTTTGGTACACCGACACCGGCAAGTTGGAATTAACCGTAAGGGAACTGCACAACAATGAAACACAAAAAA
>JGI24158J21664_10012015_pt1 | contig 11492 bp, 5 predicted proteins | sample Ectturendosymbi3_FD_21664 | JGI IMG/M metagenome (IMG submission 21664)
TTTTTGTATTTTTAAAATGTACAATACAGGGTGGGCCAAAAGTAGACGTGCTCTTGATTGTTTTTTTATATTTATGGCTGAAATTTTGGGAGGGTTCTGACAACTACTGGATCGTTCCGGTAAGAAAATTATTCTACTTTCACCACTGGTGAGGATGCAAATTATTTTTGCCCGAATTTGCCCTTGTTTTTCCCAAATAACGTCTAAACAGTCAGTCGTAATGATAAAACTAAAACGTACCATTGTAACAAAGATTAAGGTGTCTCCATGCCAAATTATTTATCGTCAGATATCAGTAAAAATCAATTTATACTCGATTCACGTTGCTGCGCTTCTTCGTGTACAAACTAAATTAAGGCGGCCACTAATTCCCATACAAGTTCGTTGATGTAGGTAGCTCTATCTCGTTGATGAATTGCAAACTGACAGATTTCTCAGCCCTGAATTTGAAATTACTATTGTTTATTCATCTCTTAAATTACCAAATCATATAAACGACGAGGTAAATAAACGCAAACCTGAAAAGGGTGTCTCACTAAGGGATCAAATCCTTATTCCTCAACTAGCAATCAGTATTCTGATTAGCCATATGTGAACAATGGCAATATTTATTGTGTTGAAACAATTTTAGCTAATTACAATAAAATTCCAAAAAGAAATGACTGACTGTTCATGCCAACACGTGTGGAAGGTGTTGTTCAGCGTCATCATTTTCAATTTTTTACATTCGTTCTAAGCTTATTCTTCCAACACAATCATGCCAATAGCTAATTTAATTTAATTCAATTTGATTTTGCAATCAGACACGAAGTCCATAGTACAAGCACACACTGTTTGCACAACGCAAATTGATAGAAACAGACACAACAGAACGTTTTACAACGGCTTTGGAGGCAGAACCACAGGGTTACAGACACTTTCTTGACACAATTGTTCGCTAACCCGTACCACTTGGTACAACACTACTCCAGAGTAGGATGCTGAGTCCAACACTGGTCAAGGCCAGGTAAAGTGCGAATGTGTTGTTGCATGACACGCCCTCAAACGAACAAACACTGTAACGTCCGAGCTAAGAGTTGTTCTTATCTAGCATAGATGGGTGCATTTGTGTTAGCCACAATCGCAATCAATCTGGAAAGCGATAAAAGATGAAATTAAGATCTAAGATACTACACTGCCACAAATAAGTCAAATATCAAGTGAGGAGTAAGGAGGCAATTCAATCAATAGCATTTTGCTTATAGCCTTCCACGTTAGGCAATCTTCACCGCAATGTGTTGTAATGAAAATACACGTTTACAGCTTCTAAAGGCACATTATGAAAACCGAAAACCGCTCCAGTTTAGGCAGCTAAATATGCACTGAACACGACATTCCCAGGAAAAAATAGCAATATGGGACTGGTTCATGACATTAATACTGCAGCCGATGTCATCAACTAAAGGAATGCATATCTATGAAAATGTCCACTGACAAATGACATATCACATCAATAAGAATATCTTATGAAATCTAGCAGTGCCTCACTGGACTGCATTAGTGAATTATGCAGTGCAATAGATAATACAGTTGCTACAGTTAACGAAAAATCAACTTCACAGCACCAAACTGGAACATTAAAATTTGGTAGGATGCAACATGTGAAATTGACTGCATGAAACAAATAGAAAATATGACAACTTAAACGGTATGAAATCACAGCTACATTGCTACCACACAACATATTGCACCTGCATTTACTTGGTAATTCTGTTCATGAACACTTCACAGCAATCGATTCACACTTGTAAATGTCGCATCATTAAGCAATCTTGAGACATGAAAGTTTTACAGTGTCATATGACAGCTACACTACATTACTACCACAAAACAATTTGCAGTCGCACATTACGTGCTACTTCCAATGAAAACACCACAATATTGAATCACAGCCACATTAATACAAGAAAACAATTCACAGCTGCTTTTAGGTAGGCTACTACTGCCCATGAAAACATAACAACAACAAACGAGGCCTTGAAAACTTCACAGCATGAAACAAACTCGAAACATGAAATACTTCACGGTATCAAATCACAACATTTACAGCTACATTTTAGTTGCTATAGATCAAAAACACTTTACAGCATCAACAATTTGATGTTTACAAAAATTAAGGTCAGTTGGAATGGTGGGTTAGTTAGTTGGAATGGTGGGGTACGGAGTCCATAGGCGTAGCCAGGGGGGCAAAGGGGCCATGCCCTCCCAAGTTTTTAGAAAATATAGTCATTTTGTGCTTTGAGAGGCGTTTCTCCAAACAAAATATCGTTATTCGCCTAAAATCAAACATTTTGTACCCCCAAAATTTTTTTGAGATCGTGGGATCAAGGGAAAATCACAAAAAGGATTGAAAGATTGAGAACAACCCGTTTTTCTTAAAAATCCAACCCTCCTACTATTTTAAATCCAGGTTTTTTGTTTTTTTGAAAAGATGCAGGTTTTTGTTCTTTTTTCATAAAAACACAAAAATCCCATTCTGAATTGTTTTTGTTGCATTATGCAATTACCATTAGCAGAACCACACAATAATAAATTTTTATAGCTATTATGGCATTCTAATCTAAGGGTAGTCTACACAAATGTGAACACAAATGTACCTTTGCGTACATTTGTGTTCACTTTGCGAACACAAATGTACCCCATCTTTGTGTTCGCAAAGTGTTGTTGGTCAATTCACTCCAAAGTGGTAAAGCTTAGTAAGAATGCACGCAGCAAACAGAGAAAAGCCACTCCCACACAAACTCTGCAGTTTCACGTCAATTTTATGTACATGCCATGCTAGTTCAGCATCTATGTAGTGCATTCTTTCAATATATGGTTTGGTATGGTCCAACATCAGAAACAGCTTGGATGCAGAGAAGGATTCTCTTAGCTGTACAAGCGGCTGCTTATTTTACTTTTTACTTCATAACACATTTTTCAAAAAAAAGTTAAGAGCGGGATTTTAATAGATTTTATTGTTTTTTCAAGTGGGCTTTTTAAAACGGGTGATTTTTTTGGTTGGGTCCTATTACATCAACACTGAAGATAATTATGCACGTTTAATTGATTTTCTGAGCCAAATTTCAAAACTGTTCAATTTCAACGTGCTTGACTTAGCTGATTTTATGATGCATCACTGGTTCCCGTTTGTTTTTTTGTGCTGATACAGTCGCACACCTGTACTTGCAATATGTGTTTCGTTTCGAGCTTCGTCTTCAGTTGGCAGTACAGGCGGATTGATCATAATCGCTCACACAAGCCCGTATCTGTTCTTTTTAATTAGTAATTGTACATATAACAGCCACATAATAAGACAGGAAAATTTTCTTGCGTACTTTATGTGCATCCTCAACTCTTGTGTAATTTACAAGTTTGAAACTGTCAACCCTGGGTGTCCGCCATCCCAGCAGAATACCTTCTGCTCGACTACTATTCGATGAGACATTCGCGCAGCCTTATATTTTTGCAGTTGCGAACTGCCCTGACGTAGCACTGAGTGTGTTCTCCTCCCTTGTTTTAACGCGCTGCCGGATATTTTTGTAGTTATGAACTGCTCTGTATTAGGATACCGCTGATAATTTATGTTCATTACAGTGACAAATTGTAGCCTACAACAACGAGTAAAGAGTGTGTGTAAATAATATGCACAGGGACGCCGGAAGATGGAGACATGGTGGGGGCATTCATCCCTCTGTCCTTTCAAAAGAGGAGCAACGGGGGCGTAGGTGCCTTTTCATCATAGGTTTAGGAGCAGGAAAATTTTGGGGGCTGCGAAGGATTTTTGCCCGAATTTCCCCAAACTTTCCCGAAAAGTGTTTTGTGCAACTTTTTCCTACAAACTTTCTCCACAAAGATCATTACGACCTTTTCGGGTGTGACCTCCAAAAAAGGTCTTCATGTGTTTCTGCAAACCTTGGGCGCCGTTTTTTGAAGTCAAGCAACGTTGGGCACCATTTTTACGCGGATTATCAGGCATGTTGCCAAGATTTTCAACAAATCAAAACTTTTGGGTGCGCGCTTGCATCTCCAGCCCCCCACCTCCAACACCACTGCTTTTCATAACAGCATCATAGGTGATTTCGTTGTTTATCAAGACCGACTTGAAACATGGTCATTGCAGGTGTTCGAGCATCCAGAAAATTCAGGAATGATTTTATATAATTTCTGTTATTATTTTTGAGGTCAATATCGTTGATGAACAGAAGCAAACATAATACGTAACGATTCTTTTGTTTTTTACAAGTTTCCATTGCCCTGAACTGTTTTACTGCTCCCCCTGCCTACCGCTTCTGCAGCGTCGCTAAATATGCATGTTGTGTAAACAAACTTCGCCAAAACGTTGGTTACAAACTTAAATATGATGCCATATTGTGACGTCACAAACAGGGTATACCCAGTAACAATGACCACCATACGCCACTGCTCAATACTAGAATTTGGTAGGGAGGGGCATCCAATGAAGCAGTCGCCCTGGGCATCACCAGAACTCTGCACGCTACTGCCCCAAAGAATCGCATATTACCGCTGGAGGGTAATTTACCCCAGTTTGGGAACCACTGATGTAAAGCATCATAGCTCAGGCATCACAACAACTGTTTTTTGACCAGATTTTGACTTCGTATTCGATGTCTTGTAATTTTCCCTTCGTGAAAAAACAAATCACAAAGTTTTCCTCAAGCACTGCCATCAATCCAGCATCATCCAGTCTGGCTTTTCAAAATGAAAATTATGTTATCGACAGCTCATCCAGGCCTGCAACCAGCTTGGGACACCAGGGGTGGCGAAGAGTTATCTGGGAGGGGCCCATATATTTTAAACAATGTTCAATAGTTTTAAACTATGTCCAACACATTTTTCAAGAGGGGGCGAAAAACACCCATGGATGGCCTTGCCCCCCAAGTTACGGGCTTGAGCTCATTCGTCAAGAACAACTAGACCCAAAAACGTAAGCAGCTGAGACAACGAAGAAAAAAGAAAAATTACTTACAATTGATATGGTTTCCTTTTTTTCGGCAATGCCGTTTGTTCCAGTGTTATTTTTACTTTTACGGCACAAAATTAAAAGATAATTTTATGCATGGCGGAGCGGATCCCGTCCATGACCAAATGTACGTGTGATATACATGTTGCACAAAAGTCAGAATAGACAGGAGGTACGTACTGCTTGAAACACCTAATACATCAAAGGAACAATGTACGACAGATAATGCATAATACCATAAATTTTTTTAAACAGTTTACACACTCGTAAGTGGTAATTCATAAAAAAAACAGTGCAATCGCACTTCACTAAGGAATGCGTTATCGTTTGCCAGCAGCATCTACATATTTACAAAATACCTGTAGTTTTGAGCAGAGTAAGTAAGAGGGTTGCGGATTCGAAAATCTCTCTACGAGCTTGGATTCGGTCACATATTTTTTGACAAATTTAGCAACTTAGACTAATTTCCTGTCACATTTTATAAAATCGAGGTGCTTGTGCGAAAAACGCCAATAAAAAAACGAGAAATTGTCGTGAATATTAGATCCACTAAAATTTTCGATTAGGCATTTTCAGCAATTTCTGCACGCTGATGAAAATAATAGAGAAGGAAAGCGATCAGCCGTTTTGATGGTAAAGTGAGTTGAAGCAGTTGATATATTTAAAAATGTTTCCGGAAAGCAGTTTGACACTTTTGTGTGGACATCAGTGCTATTCAACGGAGACGACATTTTTCATTTATAAGCGAAACGAAAGCACCTGAGAGAAAGCCAGCATTGGCAATGTTTCTTTATCGCCTTTCTCATCAGTAAACTTTTACGAAGACGATATTTGCAGGACCATCTTACTTCGCCATTAAAGGTGCCTTGTTCCGAGAATTGCGCCATTCTTTTCAGCAGTGCTCTAATCAGTTACAGTGATCAACAATAAACAGCCTTTTTCGTGTGGCTTTAAGCTAACTTGCATAATCCGCTTGGCTGGACCTAAAACATTTCAACAAACGTGTTCGTGGCCAACCTTGTGACGTCCTAACCTGTTATGACAGTGATGCCAAAGTCAAGTATCAAAAGTCAAGTTATAAGCTTGACGAAAGTCAAGTAGTAGGCCAAGCGTTTTTCAATCGCATGGCATTTTCTCGCGTTTTCTCGAAATTTAGTTGACATTTATAAAGGTAACAATTGGTCGTTTGCCAGCAAGCTCATGAACAACAGCAAGAGTTTGGTAAAAATAAAAAAAGATCACTGACGACGAGCTTGTTTGGTTAAAAGACTTCTCTGCCAGATCGCGAAAACTAATAAGGAACTTTTTTTCGTGTTGCTCATGATATCGAAATTGCAAAAGCGACTAAGTTGCTGTTGGTTGGAAATTGTATATTACGACAGAAATTATGGCGGCAATTGAAGCATTACTTAGACCTGAAGAAAGAAATTTCAATTTTGTTCGTTGTCATTTGGAGCTTGGATGGCAAAAGTCGCAAGTTGTATATCGATGCATTGTTGATTTTGTTGTCAACTGTAGCGCTTGCTATGAATTATTTTCATTTTCTTCTTTCTGTGAATATGTGTACTTTACTCACCGTCGATAAATACATCTCTCTCTTTGTTGATTCACTTTTAACGGTGATAGTTTAAGCTGTTCAGTGAGCAGGACCGCAACCAGCTGAAAATTTAGGAGAGGGAGGCAAATTTGTTGCAACTTGTTTTACCTAACTAACGACTAAAATCATTTTTGAAAATTTCCGGGGAAAATTGCCCGGTTGTCCCAACTCCTAGTTGCGGGCCTGTCAGGGAGTCTTAAATTATGCTTTATGAGGAAACGTGCTACCCTTCGGTTTCTGTGTAATTTATAAGGAAAAAATGTGCTGTCAACCTTTTGAAAATTTACTGCAAAGGCAGAATTCGCCTTAGAAGAGCTAAGCATAAGCGGTGACTAACGCTTTATACTTTTGGAAAATTACTGTTGCTGTGTTTGGAACAAACCTTTTCTCTGAACCAATCTAAATAACACGTGACTTCGATAAAACCACTCGAAAGTTCACGGAAAACATATCAAAACTAGGTTGTTGCAGGGCTTACAAGCACAAGTGCAAGCGTTTGCAAACGTGCGACGGAAGACATCACTCACGCATTCGTCTTGCATATAGCACCAAGCACACCCTGTGCGACGGTCCAGCGCCCCGGAAGCTGACGCGCAGCACCATCAACAGATAAGGCAGCTGCTCCAAACAATTTGTTTGATAGGGTGGCTTGATTCCCAGAACAAGCCAAACGAGCAAATACCCAACCTAGTTCGTGCAGTGATTTCTTTGATATTCGCGACCAATTTTCCTCAAATATGCTCTTTCTCTTCCTGAACCACGTTAGCAAGTCTTCTATCAGATCGATCGGAAAGTCCCATGCAGTGTGACGCGGGCTGTTGCAAACATCTTGCACCTGCTGGTACCATGCTCGAGGGCTCGTTGCGTTCGAGGTCGATCTTGCCAAACATCAGCAATGTCAGTTAGGCTGCCTAAGGTTGGACTGCAATACCGTAAGAGGAAATGTGAACAGCTTTCACAGCCGTACGCTTTCAAGCGACCGGGTGCCTAAGAAAAGACGAAAGCAATAATTTTCAGTGCAGTTGCCGCGCAGACGTAGACTGACAATTTTGAAAGTCAACGTACTCCCACTATTGCAACAACGAGTGCTTCGAGTGCTGACTAAAAATCTCCAACCTTAAACTTTTAACAACAGCCGTGTTTTCCACCTACACTGGCACACGCGATGCTGAAATTCGATGCAGATGCGAACCGATTGGAAGTTAATTCCTCACTGGTCGCTTTTCGCCGGTAATTAAAATGTAAAAACAAGTGGTTCGCGTTCGGCCTCGCCGAAAACTGAGTTTCTTCCATTTTTGCCGAATTAATGATGTGTTTGAGCACCGTGACTATCTGACTTCACTGTGAACCTTTGCCACGACAAATGACTTTATCATTTACTTTTAGTGAGTGAAGTTTTCGTGACTTTGAGATGTTTTCAAAATTACAGTCAGTTTCCCTACTCCAGCCCGCTTTCTTGTAACTTTCTGATTTGATTGTACTTTGTGATTTTTACGCCTAGTACTGTAAATCGAAAGTGTAATGGTAATACGATGAAATGCGGTTACGGTTATAGTCGTCACAACGCACGCGTGTTTTAAGAGTGTTTTATCGATTAATCAAGGCCTTGTGATCGAAATCTAACTGTTGGGGCGGTCCTTGAAACTTTTATCACAGAGCGATTGACTGGTGATTTATCGGCGCCGGCGCAAAAATGCAATTACCTCATATAACAGATAAAAGCCACCCACCCTTCACGAAATTTCTATCATGTTCTAGCGTAATTCACTTTGCACCATGACTGTAATAAATTTATCACCTTCTTGTAAATAGTCATTTTTTAAGATGAGATCGAAATCTTTTGAAGCAAAAGTAATCAGCTCGCCTTAAAAGAAAAACGACGTTATAACGAGTTTTCACTTTTTAAAAATCGTTATTTTATTCGAACCCTAAGCAGGACCTGCGCAATGTACCTGAGCAACCTGCAAAAACGGTTTCGTCTTCTTTAAACATTTAGAACAGGGGTCGGCAACCTACGGACCGCGGGCTGGAGGAGCCCGCCAAGCAAAATCATCCGGTCCACAACCCCTTTACGAATTGTAATAACTGTATGGCTCCCCTAGTGGTACTAGGTTATATTTTATGGATCTGCCCTTCTTGCAACTTATTGAATTGCACAATTACGAGGAACTACATTATGAGAAACCGCACTGTGCTATAATTGTGCTGTGTGCCGTACTGTATTTTAGGTTTTGTTATAAACTGTGAAAGTCAAGAGTTAATCTGATTAAAATTCCATAAACTCCCAAGTTTTAAAAACACCATAAACAGCAAAGGAACGGCATTGTTGGTAGAAAATTAGTACGGCCCGCCATACCTTGCAGAGTTTGTTTTTGGCCCGCGACGAGAGAAAGTTGCCGACTTTCGAAGAAAAAAATCATCAAAAAGGCAATTTGTTCTAAAAATCAGCCCAAATATTTTTGAGTCATATTTTCCTGGAAATTTCATTATTCTCTGAAAAGCACCATGCGTTTCTCGATTTAAGCAGAGAAATGCCCATAGTTATTTTACAAACCAAGCAGAGCCTGCTGAGAAAAGCCAGGAGGTCCATGCAAAGGTTTCGGCTAACAATGAACGCGTTGAGAAATATATGGGAAGGACTACTTGAGAGGAAAAGGAGGATACCATAGACCAGTGTTTTTCAACTGGGGTTCCGCAGGTGGTTGCCAGGGGTTCCGCAGAAACAGACCGAATTTGCCAGGGACGAAATATGCAACAACAAATCTATGCGGTTGTAGCAATATAGAAAGTCGGATCATTGCATGGGGTTCCATGAGCAGTGCAAACATTTCGGAAGGTTCCGCTGCAGCAGAAAGGTTGAAAAGCACTGGTGTAGCCACTGTGAAATTTGTCTCAGTCCGATTTCTGGCACCAGCTGTGAGAAAGATTTATCGAGCAAAGTAGGCTAAATGTAAATATTTCCATATGTGACGGATTTTCCGTTATTTTTCAACAAAAGTAGGTGATGCGATTCTCCTGAACGGTGGTATAACCCAAGAACCTCATTCCCGCACTGTTTTCAAAGGGCCATTTCCATCATGTCAAAACTTTCTAGGTCCAATAGTTCCACAACCAACGTTACATTGTCACACTGATTTTTCCACTGATTTTTGCCCTTGAAAAGAAACTTATATGCTCTGAAAATTTATAAGCACTATACTCTGAATCGCTTGATTTTCACACACTTTGTAGTGCTAGAAGTGTGGCCCCATCCTGAACCCCCGCCACTTATATGCATATCATCCTTCTTGCAATTTTAAGTTTGATCTGTTTTTCATGATTTTGTCCACATGACATAGCTAACGTCGCCTGCTTGTTAAAAATAAAAAATAGTGTATACTATGACGTGTTCTGTATTGTTGTTTTGTTGAGTGGTTAACTTTTCTTTCTGTTGTCCTTTATGATGCTTTGGCAAGTGAGTGTGTCGTGTGCTATAAATTATGCGTTTTAAAGAAAGAAACAGTTCTTGCTGTGGTGCAAATGGAACAAGCATAGCAATTTAAACTCTTGACGTCGCCGTTTTGGCTTTTGTGACGTCACCAATGCGTCACAGCAACCTGCGCAATGTACGTGCAAGCGGTAAGAGGTGAAGATTGGCGCCCCTGGTTAAATGCCAAATTCATGTGTGATTGAGACACCGGATAGCATTTTTTCCAAAGCTCAGTCATCCAGCAAAAAATCTGTATAAACCTTAACGCCTGTTATTCTCCAACTCACCAACACCTTTTTTGTAGAAATTTGGAAATGCATTTTGTAAGATTTCCACTACAAAATATAAATGTTCAAAAGAAATTTCTTGCAATAGCTTACACGAAACGAAACAATGGCCATATATAGCCAAGCTTTCGAAGTATAATTCAAAGATTCAATAGCCACAGTGTCTTTTGTTTCCGTGTTGAAAGGGTCATTTGTCGTTTTTATTTCATTATTATTTTTAGCGGCTAGTACTGCTTATACCGTAATCGCTCGACGTTTTTTTCAGTTTCGGATATGTTAAAATTTGCTGCAGCGCATCATGGTAATCAGCCCCTACCGAAACAGATGATTTCGAATAACAAGGTATGCAACAGATTTGTAAACGTCAAAAGTCATCTCTAGCGAAATGCACTTGCACGAGGCTTTTCGAAAAACACCGGGGTCTTGTAACTTCCTCCCTGAAACCAGTGGCGATTCTAAGGGGGGACCTGAGTGGGACATGACCCCCCGGATTTTTGCTTGGCCCCCCGTTTGCCCCCACAGTTTTTTTCTTAATTTCCCGTTTAAGTTCGTTTGGTTGACATATGTAGGGTTGTCAAATGCGTTGTGTAAACGTACCGGCCATTTTGTCAACAGCGCCTGCTGTGTGGTAATTTGTAAGCGGCACAAGGAAAACAGAGACAATCAGTATTGTTACGCCACAATTAATAATTTGTCTTTTTTTTGGCTGATTCGTTACATTTCGGTGTGTATGTGACGTGACAATCGCACCAAGGATTGCGACAGCAGCAGCAAACAAACTTCACTGAAGAAACTGTCCTGACAAGAATCACTACAAGAGTCATTATCATTTGAGAAATTCTTCGTTAGTTCTTTTTGAAGTTACGGCAAATTATTTTTTTCACAATACCGGCTTCAGACACCGATTTTCAAAATACCGGCCTCTGCTGAATTAGCAGTAAAATACCGGCCATCTGACAACCCTAGATACATGCAGTAGATAACTTTCGGCCAGCAATATCTTAAACGATAATTTTAGAAACCCTTTAGCCTGCATTCAATGATTTCCAAATGCATGATAAGCTCTGCTGTTGTTTTTGACGGTCGGGTAACTAGAGTTGTTTATGACGACACATACCAGTAGTTGCTCGGATCCTG
>JGI24158J21664_10012016_pt1 | contig 11491 bp, 8 predicted proteins | sample Ectturendosymbi3_FD_21664 | JGI IMG/M metagenome (IMG submission 21664)
CAGTGAGTTGATGGCCAGTGACTAGCGGCAATCAACATTTTACTTTGTAAAATCTTCAAAGCTTTTCACCAGGGACCCGGAAGAATGCCTCTTGGGTGTCGATAAAACATGCGTTCATGTGTTGAGTGATGTTTTTTTGCGTACTCCGAAGACGTCTCAAACATTTGCTGCAGAGTAAACCTTTGGTCCGTAGTGCTACGATCGGGAGGAAAACCTCACAGAGTATATTGCAGTTTTAACAGAATTATTTCGCTGCATGTTTTTAAGGCACTTTGTGCAATATTTTCCATGAGGCTAAGGAGGGAGATGCACCGGTTGATATTGCATTCCCTCTTGTTTGCTATTTTATGTATGGGGATGATCAACCCATTTTGTCAATCTTTTGATGTCCTCCCATAACCGCAGGCCGCCTGCATCAGTCAGCCCAAGAACTCCTCCCTAATAAAGGCTTTGAATATTTCAGGTCGAGATCGATCACAGCATGAAGACTAGGGAGACTTCGGCTGTAGTAATGATAATTCCTCCCCAAATGTATTTCGTGTGTGCCCGGTGGTGTGATCCTTATCTGCTTTAAACGATATTTGAAATGCACTCTCCATCTGCCAAGAATCTCCTTCTCATTGCCGAATAAGACCCCATTTTGGTCTTTTATGGATCTAGCAATATAAGCTCTTTTGCCACCAGGACGCCGAATGGTTTGCCCGAACACTGTGGTGGGATGTCAGTGTCTGAAATGGTGCCGCAGTACTCACAATCGCCTCATTTTTCCTGTCATTAAGGACGCCTTGCGAACTGCATCCGGATGCCCGCGTCCTGTAGCGTGGACATCTGCTCCACTCAGCTCCCACCTTTTCACCGGCTGGTAACGCACGGCATCTCAAATCGTGCCACCTAGCTGCACCGGCCGCACATGAATTCATCTATTTATCTGACGACAATAGAAGTGCGACGCCCTGGGCGGATCCCTGATGGAATGCGGATTGGTCGGAGAACACCAGGAGACTCAGAATCCATACCCGACATCCTCATCCACCCTACTGGAATGGTCCTGCCAAGACCAGTGGGTCCGAATTAACAGCCTCCGCACCGCTGCCGGACGTTTCCGCTCCTGCTTATACAAAAGAGTTATGGCCTCCGCTGCGGAATGTGAGTGTGGGGCAGAAGAACAAACCGTCGACCATGATGTCCTTCACTGTCCAATCCATCCGCCTCCCCAAGGAGCGTTTTATGAGCACAACGCAACACAGCCAGTTTATTAACGTGACTTAAAACCACTGAAAGGTCAGTAGTACCTTCAAAAAGACAAAAATAAGACACATTACACTGGCATCCAAGCTGCGACCGATCGCCAGACCAACCAACGCATAATGCGATACCGGCGGATAATCAAACACACGAAGCATCGCGGCAACCAAGCAAGCGCCATGCAATGATTACGTACGCGTGACCACTGAACACAAGAAACGGGATAATAACCACAGGCACATTTCACGACAGAGCGCATGGGCTGACGGTTTTTGATGACGGGACAATCGAATGGCTGTTCAACACCTGTCCCGATATAATGTGCGACCTAGCACTGGATAAAAACTAGCTCAAACTCTAATGAAGTGATTGAATTCTAGTTTGTAGCCGAAAGTCTCCCAAGATTCCATTTTGGGCTTTTTCTCTGCGAGATCTGTTGACCGCGAATGCAAGAAGCATCCGCTTTGTTTTTCTTTTTAGGCTATTTCCTTTCGTGAACAGTATCTTTCCCCTCTTGGTTTCGGCAATAGTCTATTTTTTGACATTATTCGCCACACCCAGTCGTTTCCGTCCGCATACCTCAGCAGCAGTTGACGCTGCAGCTGCTTTGAACAGCCGCACCTTCACATGCGCGTTCGCTGTGCATTCCAGCAACTCTCGGAAGAAGGACAATACGATGTTGCAAAGATGTTCACAAATTTTGGAAGTCAAAAATGCCCAAATGTTTTTGTGAACATGCAGATTCTAGAAAATCTTCCGCATCTTCAGGGGTTCGATTAGCTCTCTGGCTCAGTCGGTAACAGAGATATGACTGAAAACGTACGAGGCACTTAAGCGGCTCGCGCAGTCGTCAAAGCTGATGTGCACATTGAAGTTGTATCGTAGTCCATCTTAACAGCCGGTCGATGCAAATATTTACTCCGAGAAAGTCCGAAAGGCTGTGTCAATGGTGGTAGCAAACTTTTGCTGCAGGATAAAATCCACGGCTATTCAACTTTCGCTTTGGCATGGCAATATCGGATCGTCAGTAGTTGCGATTTGCCGACTCTCGCGTAAGTTATTTCCATCTGAGTAATCACTCGATTCAATTTTTAGCCAACAATCATTTCGCAATCAAGGAGGTAAGATATTAGCTCTGTGTTCAAGCTGATTAATTCAGTTAATGTTTGACAAGAAAGATCAAATGCCGGTGCAGATTGAAGGTAATTACGAAATTTGAACATTATTGCAAATTCTTGTGATCAACAACAAATGCTTCTGCCCGATTTGCAAAAAAACAAAGCAAAGAAGAAGATCTCTTTGATTGCGCAAAAGTTGCTTAACTTTCAATAAACAAATAAAATCAAGCCCGTGTCAAGATTTGCTTAATTGTTTGCTTAAATTGGTAGATTACTGCAATTTACATGTTTGCATCTACCATCCTTTTATTAAGAAAAAATGTTTGAAATGTGAAGCCACTTGGAAAAATCATCGTATAAATATACCGCCTAAGGTATGTAATGTACTATGTTTACTTCTTTATAATAATTAGTTCTTACGTAAACACTGAACAAATTTTCCTTTGCGTACCTAGGTTGCTTTTATTTTTTGGGCGTTTGCTCCTTGGACCGAGGAAACTTGTAATTTGACATAATTTCTGGAACATTTAAGTATAACTGCAATGATTTAATGCAGCTGGATGAGTTATATTGTTACCTTTATCCTTGAGTAATTAGTGGCGGTTGTAGCTTTGGAATGTAGTAGTTAATATTTTTGTAACGATACCAAAAAAGCCGCCCCTATTGGTGTTTTCTTCGTAGTCTTGATAGTAGTTGCAAGACATTCAACCTTGTTCTATTCCTATGAGCCCTGTGGTTAAATTGATTCAATAAATAAATGTGTTCATTCAACTTTGAGAAAAAAAGTGGGTTTGAAAAGTATACATATTTACTGGGAAAAGATTTGAAAAATGAATCTTTTGAAAATATATAAAAAAATGTGGAAAATCACAAAGTCATATAAGACTTTTTAGCATGGAAATATTTTGTAGCATTAATCTTGAGTTAGTTGTTCGCATTGAATTTTAATTTTACAAGTTCATAAATATTTTAACTGAACAACTTTTATTGTCGTTCAGAGCAAGTTGCCAGGTTTCACTATACACTGTTAATGTTTGCAAGTATGTTGCAGTAGATGGAATCGATAACTGAAATCTCCCTGGATACTTGGAATATACGAAACAAAACTTTGCGAAACAATTAAAACAATGTAATTATGAGTTTTTCTGACCAATGCGATAATGTTTTGTATCAATTGTTTTAACTGACTATAACAGTAGTAAAAGCATCAACAGATACAGTACAGCTGTTCCGTAACGTAAGATTTTTTGGTTAATAAATTTTTCAACTTAAACGTTTACTATAATTGTTATAACGAAAAACAAATCCATGACATGTTGAAGATGTGATATCTCGAAAATGATGGTAATATTCAATAATTTTCTCATTTGAAAAATAGCAGCTGTTAAGACAAGTAAACGCTCCGCATTAAAATTTCTCCAGTTAATTTCCGAATGAAATACAGCAAAACTGGAATAATGGGCAGTGGCAATGTCTATCTTTGTAATGTATCCTTTTCACCGATACGTCAAATATCACTTTGGTGGCTTTGAACCGAAATACGCATGATTCGAAGACGCAATAAAACCAGACTAAGCTTTTCTGGCTTAAAACAGCATTTCCTTTGGATAAAACAACACATTTTTCCGTAGGGATGCTTCTCATAATTTGAAGAGGCAAACGTCAAAATGAGGTAGATTTGCAATAGGACTCGCAAGTGCAAATTTTTGTGAATTGCTTTTGAACTGCAGTGAGCGCAGATTTAAGGTGAGAACTTTGCGTAAAATCTTTAACATCATGGTTTTGCAAAAGAGTTTTTGTAGATAGTACTTTTCAATTTGTTGTACATGTTTCCTTCCTGCAGTCGCATTTTAGGGATTGTTGCGATTTATTTGTTTTCAATAAATTGAGCTAAATTTGTTAAATTTTGAATTAACCGTTGATGGGCTCACCCTGCGAAAAGACCTTGAAGGAAATGTTCTTCAATCGATACCACATTTGAAAGAATACGCTGTGAGCTCTTAAGGTGTCTAAGCCAAGCACCACTATGCAAAGCAATGTTTCCACCATTTCAACATTCTTTTCAACTTCGACGGATACGTCACCAGAAGAACCGGTTGGAGTGGACATTACATTGATAGCAAGCATTGCCGGCGCTATTGTTGGCGCAATTTTAATTGGTTTGATCATTTTCCTATCGTGCAAAAGTAGAACACGACCAAACGACTGTGACACCGAAGTTAAGAGTGTTGTAACGTCTTGTGATGTGAACAAAAACTGCGATGAAGTTTCTGCTAATAGCAATGACTGCTGTAAAGAGGGCAACTTCCTTTCTGTTAGCGAAAACACCGATACTGCAGCAGTTAAGGAAAGCAACTTGACAAGGGCAAGCGATTTGGGAAAACAAGCCCAGTGTTCCATCACTGGAGAGCAGTCGATAGATGTAGATGCTGCCAAAGTTTACGAGAGTGTGATGACAGCACTCAAAAATCAATATTCTGTGCAAGAAGAGACGAAGGATACTAATTCAGAAGAAACCGAAGTCGAAATTGCTGCCGCTCCAACTGCCACCTCCGACCAAAAAACAGGGGATGATTACAAAACGAAAAAAACGAAAAAATTAGCAAGAAAAAAAAACTTGTATGCCAAGGTCGATTTTGCGAAAAAGCGCGAAGGCAGAGCAGAAAAACTGAAAAGAGAAATCAAAAATAATGATTATGTTCCGTTAGGATCAAACAGTGAACAAGTGCTTGATTGCTCAGAAAACCGGGCTTTTGATTTCCAAGCTGAATCAGTGAAGTCTACTTCACCCGGCAACGATTTGTCAAATAAGAATTACGTACTGAAACAGACGAAGCTGAAAGAGCTCGAGAAAGTTTCTGGAAAAGAGGAGATAATTTGCAAACAAAGCTTGCAAAACAAGAACAGCTTTACAAGCATAGAAAGCCAACCAGTTTTTGACAAGGTAAGCACCGATCAGGATAGTATAATTTACGAAGAAATACAGTTTGAACGTAACGAAAATGGTGAGCATGTTGTCAAGGACGACTTGCACGTCAATTCCGCAGAAGAACAAGAAATTAATGAAATTCGTAAACATTGTCCCAATCCGAACAATGCGGGTGAGAATAGTAACTTACCGAAAGAAGAGACAACCGGAGACTTGGAAGCAAATCATGACGATACCAAACATAATTATGAAAAACTTGACGACCAAGAGACGAGTAACTTTGACACAGACACTGAAGTTATTGTAAATAACAACGAAAACACAACTGAAGAGGAACCATATTATGAGGAAATTCGTTTTTTGCCCAACGACGAAAAACCTTTTTGCCCAAGTTCTGTCGAAGATGAAACCAAAGATTATCTTTTCAATGAACACGAAAAATGCAACGATACTGTTCTGAACCCAATTTACAATTCATTCAAAGCGGACGCATCTGCTGAGGCAGAAGTGAAAGTAAACATTCTTTACGATCATGTTGGTTAGTAAATACCTCTTCCTATTTTCTGGAAGGATCAAGTTCCGCAGTACATTTCCATGACAGTTTGCTTTTCTTTTTATTTTTTCCAAATGGGGTTTAGTTTTCTTTTTCAATTGCTGGGATGTTTATGCAAAGAGTTCACAATGGAAAATTATCTATCCCCTTACTATGTGTAGCCGCTTCAGATTTTGTAGCAAGCAGATGAAACCCAATTTCTCAACAGAAGTAAAAATATGTTTTTATAGACCAGTACTGGTAGGGAGAATATTGGCATTAAAATCTATATTCACAAACACAGGCGTTTTAAAGCCACCACGTCATCTTCAGTCCCACCCATAGCATTTTCAGTTAGTATCAGGAACTGAAGATGCTTTGATGGCGGTATTATCGATTTTCCTTTTTGATGCATGAGTGTGTGTTAATGCTGTTGCTGCTGACTTGATAATAACAGGATTTAAGTTAAAGATACAGAAATTTAAAGAATTGCCGCGAATAACAGAGTAAAAAGTACAACCCCACTGGAGCTCAAAAACTAGGTGGAGCTTTCGCCATTCATGAATATGAATCTATTTTTACGTAGAGAATTGTGCATTTGCTTCATATTTTTGTGAATCCGTGTTTTGGCATTTGGTACTGAACGACATCTTTGTAGTTATCTTATATTTATTTGGATTTAGAGAACAAAAGATACGGGATAAAGTCTATCCTCCAGTTTAAAAACAACTTTTTAAAATTACGTAAAAGATCAATATTACTTGGCTCATTTTCAGAACTTTCAATTATCCTACTTACTGAATTAGACTCCGTCTACAGCAAAACATTGTCTGCGGTTAACTGAATAACATACGACTTTCAATCGCTTTTTTGCGATTGGTTATAATGCACGTGACCTGCGATTGTACTACAAACACATCAGCAGGTATTGAATAGACCAATCTTGCTAGCTTGATGCACGGTTTTCCATCTTGAAATGTTATTAAAGAATCTAGAACAAAGATTCTTTAGCCTATACCTCTTTTGCAATACATTGTGAGCGATTGCATTCATGGTCGTGCATTGCATTCCACAAATTATATGTTTTGCAAAACAACGATGATCTGCTTACAGCAATTACGCAGGGAGAGTTTTGTGGTCTATTCAGTACATTCGTCTGATTTTCTTCAACGATTTTTTTCTGACTTGGATTCTTTATGGCGATTGATGATAAAAATAAATGTATTTTCTTTTGAGAAACTATCAAAGGTTTGGCTTTAATCCAGTTGTTGTAGTCCACTACTTGGCCACATTAGATCTCGGTGAAGGTTTTGGGTTGAAGCCATTTGATTGACTCATCACCACGAGCGGTCAGGCCATGCACTCCATAGTGTTGGAGAGTTAATGACAATATGGTCAATTATTTTTGCCTCTGCGCCACACTTACAAGCCGTAGTTTCTACTCATTGGTGTAAGCAGGAGTGGAAAGTCCGACACCGATGGGCAGGCGGTTAAGCTGGACCCAGGCTGTTACTGGCAGGGCCATTACAGGAAATGGGTGTCGATGCCCGGTATGAAAGAACGTAGTCTCGTAGTGTTGCCCAAACATTCTGCTTTCCACCCTTTATCCCCCCACAGCGTCGCAATTTTGTTGTAGTCAGATGAAGTGATGCGTTGTTGTGCGTTTAAAATTTGCTCAGGTTAAATCATCATACATGACACTTGAATCAGCCCATGAAGACATTTGTATGTGTTTGCAGTGACGTGGTACAACGATATGCAAAGCTTATCGAGGTGAGAACTCTGAAAACGTTGATTACTTCAACTTTGAAGGAAAATAACGTTCATCGTTTACGAGGCCTCCTCTTCAACACATTTGGCTTAGGTTCGTTTGCGTCAGTGACTGTTTCAAACGTTCGGCAAAGATTCATCAGATATTGTTCTTTCACAGGTGCTTGTAAGCTATTTGTGGCTGACATGAGGTGTCTACCAACGACGAAGTGGAATGGAAATTTTTATTTCTTTTGCGTGCAGTATCACTTTAAAGCGTCTATTTTTCTCATGTTTTTAATACTTTCGCATACCAAACAAATGCTGCCTACCGCAAATGTTGCCGATTTTTCGGGTTCGCCCCTCGATGAACTTTAATGTTAAATTCACTCCTGCTACCTTCATACTGATCTCATGACTTTAAGTTCCAAGACCGGTTCGTTTCATGCACTGGCCTAACCAGAGGTTTGAGACAGGGCGGCGAAACGTGGTTGAGGAGAGCTCACTGGCCACCGTAGGGGAGCCACTAGTCAAACTCAGAAAAACGTTAAGAAATGATAGTGAACCCGGATGTTGTGGATGTCTATACTAGCTAAAAAAAAACGAAAGAATCCCCAAAATCGCAAAAAAGCTATAGCCTACAGAAAACCAAAGAATACCAAATATCAAAATGTCAGTTAAAGGGGCACAGTTTTTTCATTTGTCATGCCAGGGGCTCACCTCCCTGCCCCCGTCCGTTACGCCACTGGCTACATGCAACAATCTTTTAGTTCTTTCCTGTAATATTTATGTGGCAAAGAGTAATCAAAAGTAAAGTATTGGAAATATTTCATTTCCAAGCCTTGAATGAACTCCTTCAGTTGAAAAATACCATTCAACACAAAGTTTTTCAAAAAAGCTAATCGTTGAAGTCTTTCATACACGTCATAGGAAATGTCAACATCTGCAAAAATTTTTCACACAAGACCAACCTTACCGTGATCAAGATTGACTGTATTTTTAATAGACAATTTAAAACAAATTGTGCAGACGTTAGGGCAATGATCAATTACTATTAAAACTGGGTGCGTTATAACAGTCCAAAGGTTGTCATGATGAATGCAAACAGCAAGTTTATGAACAATGAGAAGATTTTGTGAATCTCCATACAGTCTTTGAGCTTGCCACTTCGGTTCTGGTTTTCGCGTTTCGTTAACTTTTAGAAAGCAGAAAGTAATACTTTTGCATTTAAAAAATCCTTGTATAGTGGATTTACATTTTCGCATTATGACTTGCCGTTACCTGCTCGCTATTGTATTCCGTACGTGAGGTCTGGTTTGTAGCAACTTGTCATTCGCGTCAAGGGAATTCGTGTGTGCGCGCTCCACTGCGTTCGTGCAGTAACCTCGATTCGCATTGCATTCTAAGTTTTGTCAATCGGCGTGGACACCACATTTTCAGAGAGTCCCGTTTTTTATCGCTAGTGCACGGACCACGTTGGCTGTTTCTGTTGTCGCGCCATCGTAAAGCTATTTCTGCTGCTGCTAATCAGAATCCCTTTTGTAAATAAAGAATTGTGCACCAGGAAATCTGCGAAACGAACTATCAAGAGGTGAGAGCCAACCGCCTTGCTTCGGCTTGGCAACTTAAAATGTCAGGCAGTTTTAGTCGGGAGTTAGATCAGTACTCATACAACGACTAGGCTGCGCCATCGTAAAGCTATTTATGCTGCTGCTAATCAGAAGCCCTTTTGTAAATAAAGATTGTGCACCAGGAAATCTGTGAAAGGGACTATCAAGGGGTGAGCTACCACATAAAAAGCAAGGGGTTCTGATTAGCAGCAGCAGAAATAAAACATGATTTCCAACAGACAAAGCAGTTCGGATTGTTGGGTGCAAAATTTCAATTAAAAATATAACCTCAATACAATGTGGTTCCACCTGGGGAAATGCTTTGACCCACTCGAATGTTTGGGCGAAAAACACTCCCTTCTTCCCTAGCTACTCAACTTCCTACGTCAATCTAACAGCTTCGGGCATTTTCGCGAGTTCGGTTTTAAAGTATATAAGTGTTGCCACATAGGATTGATGAGTTTAGATATTGGAGAAAGATGTGCGTGGTAGTTTGGCATAGAATTCACTATATAGTAGGCGGCGGGGAAGTCTGTTTGCAGGCATCCTTATCATATGGCCAAGCCACCTCAGTCGTTCTCTGATGAGTATCGCCTCGAGGCATGTTTTGCCTGCCCTGCGGCAAATCTCCACATGAGGTATTTTGTCCCACCAGAGCACGTGCAGGAGAGTTTGAAGACATTGAATGTGAAAAGCCTCGCGGGCTCTGATGTGACGACGGTACGGTGTCCATCCCTCACATGCATAGAGCAGTGTCGAGACGCAGATGGCATTGTAAATGGCCATCTTGGTGCTTGTGAAAAGGCCACGGTTCGTAAAAACGCGCTTGGACAGCCTCCGGAAGAAAGGGGATGCTAGGTTAACACAATGTTGAATCTCCGCAGTGAGATTACATGTGGGGTAATGATACTTCCGAGGTGCGTGAACTGTTCAGCGAGGCCAAGTTGATTCTCCCTGATAAAAACGTTGAGGACGGCAACGAACATGATGGGAGGTGAGGGACTTCCGTCTTTTTGGAGTTTAACAACCAGTCCTGCGCAAGAGTATGCCAAAGACATTGCATCCAGCTGGAGCTGCAGGCCATCTGGCGCGTGGCTGGGCAGGGCAGCATCGTCTGCTTATTGTAAATCGAAGATGTCGTTTGTTACTTTATTCACTGTTTGCAAACGGCGGATATTCAAACAAGCTTCCATCGAACTTGTACTTGATGTGAACGCCATCTGCAGCAGAGATGTTGTGACGAAAGACGAGATTCACTGCCACAAAGAAGAGGTTGAAAATAGCACGTGCTAGGACGCAGCTCCTGTGTTCACACAAAAATTCTTCGACATTTCCCCTCCCTGCCCGACGCGGGCACTCATATCAGTATGGAATTCCCGTAAGGTGCTATGAAAATGTGGAGGGCATCCAAATTTGCCCAGGCCTCACCACAGCAGATCACGATTGACGGTGTCGAAAGCGTTTGTAAGGATGATGAAGGCAATAAAAGGTCACGATGTTGTTGTCTACATTTCTCCTGGAGAATCCTTACAACGACAATCATATCAGTAGTGCTTCGCCAGCGACGAAAGCTACACTGAGATTCCGGAACCACTGTGTCAATGACGTATGTCGGCAGGCGGATCAGCATTACACCGTCAAGCAATTTACCTGCGACAGAGAGAAGGGAAAAGGCACGACTGCTGCCACAGATAGCTTTGTCACCTTTCTTATTGTAGATCATTATAATGTAAGCATCTGTTACGTACAAGTTGCAGGAATGTACGTATTTTAGGACAAATCCGCGAGAGCACTAGTTAATTTGGTAGGAATATGTCCAAGGCACGCCCAAGTTAACAATTAAGAAACTTAGACCCGCCGGTTATCGCTCGACTGTACGCTCAGTTGTACTGTCAGACAAACTTGTATTCACTCGTGGTTTTATTATGGTAACTTTAAGCACTGCACTGTTGATCTCAAGTACATCGGAAAGGTAATAAAAATAACAAGGGTTTATACTAGTAACGTATGCTAAAGCACGTAACAAGAGTTACTGTAATCATCAGGAGTTAACAACCGGGGTTAAATACGAGTTCAGCCATGTTTCATGGAGGAAGAGAGTAAGCTTCCCTATGAGGCTGACTTGAAACGGTCTGCCTGAAAATTGGTTATAACCGCGGTTTATCCAGGGTCTAACTGTTCTGGGATATTTGTTGGCTACAAGCGTATCCTGGTTCACGAATTTGCCAGACCCCACTCGTTCGCCAACTGTTTCTTTTTAGTCTTGATCTAACCTATCAGACTACCTGTAGGTTAGATGCTACTCCGA
>JGI24158J21664_10012017_pt1 | contig 11490 bp, 5 predicted proteins | sample Ectturendosymbi3_FD_21664 | JGI IMG/M metagenome (IMG submission 21664)
AATTTCAACTTAGAAAACTACAAGAGTAGAACGGAGTGAGCAAAAAAAGTTTTTAGAGTTAAAATGAATTACTGTGGAATGCCAGATCACTTGGATACAAAAAAAAACTCATTCTCATCCATGGCAAACACAAAAACTAAAATACATACTAACAAACTTTTGTGAGAGCTTGGGAAAAGAAAAAACGCTGGAGCAGATTGATGCAGATTTTGAAACGTGGCAGGGTGTGTGTGGATTGANATTCACAACAGTTGAGAGCGAAGATTGTGGGATAAAAGTATCATTCTTAAATGATCGAATAAATTGCCCATACAAACTTACCGGGCAAAAAGGGGGCACATTAGCAAACGCGTTTTATCCTGGGGAAGGTTCTATTTGCGGTGACATTCATTTTGACAATGAGGTCTGGACGGATAAGAATGAGGGTGGGAAATACAATTTATTTACAGTTGCTGTTCATGAAATAGGTCACTGCATTGGACTCTTTCACAATACTGGAGACAAAGAGAGTGTTATGCAGCCGATTTATAAGCCCAGATTTAGTGTCGAAAACAAAAACAAGATACTTTCTGAATCTGACAAACAAACAATTCAATAAATGTATGGTGCAGCCAAGAGTGTAATTGTTACGGCAATTTTTAACTCCAAGCAAGCAAAAGTTATGATCAGAAAAGTTGAGCAAAGCTCAAAGACAAAAAAGGTAAAAATAATTTACACTTTGAAACCAAAGCACTTCAGGGAAGAATCACAAATTTCTGATGAATCATTTCAAAGCCTCTTAAAAAAATTAGCACACATGAATCATGATGCATTTGTGGCTGAGAATTTTGGTGTGATTGAATAGTCTTGAAGGCTATAAGCATGATAGTGCGTTCAAATTCGAACGCTTTGGCAGGGTCATGAGGGTCACATATTATTTCCCTGTGACCCCCAGAACATAAAGGGATTAAAGGGAGCGATCCTACAACATGCAGTTAGACACGGGAAAATTTTAACGATGCAAATGGAGGTGAAAACAAAGAAATATAACTGGGATTTTAATGATGCAAATGGAGGTAAAAAACAAAGAAATANAGCTGGTCTATGAAAATACAGTTAGATACTATATTGAATGCTNTTTGCTATTGTGAGAAAAACTCGACGCTAAAGCAACTGCCTATAAAATTGCTGCAATTTGTGCAATGCTGTAAAGCGCACNGGCCCGAAGAGTGGAGCTTACAGTACGAATGGTAAATCGGGAAATGTGATGAAACTATATAAACAGAACAGCACCACTACTTAATGCCAGCAGACGTCTGCAATGCAGCTCTGCGCCAGTATCGGTGGCCGCCATTTATCGAGAAACCAGTCTCAACACGCTATTGACAAAACTGCTGAAGTTGCTTTCAGGCCTCCAATTCATTTTTTTCTCCAGCTTCTCAAAATGAAAACAAGAAAAACAGAGCAAGAATGAGTTTGCTATTGGTTTTCTGTTAACTCTCGCTAGTTAGACAAAGACAAAGCTTGTATCCAACTAAAAATGTGCCCGATTTCGTAGAGGACTATTATACAGGTTTTTCACTTGTCTTACTTAGTACCTTCTAATTCAGGGTCTCCAAACGTTTTTGTCCGAGGGCCACATAAGGTAATACAGAACATGTCGAGGGCCGGACATCTTACGTAATGTGATTGTTTCGGGATATGATGTTACATTCTACCAAATCAAGAAATTATCGTAGATATATTATTTTTCATCATCGGCAAAATGGCTTCGCGGGCCGCATTTGGCCCGCGAGCCGTAGTTTGGAGACCCCTGCTTTAATTGAACGAGTTATCGTAACAAATAGTGAACTTATTTTGATGCCTACCATTCATATTCAGAAACCAAAACGAATGATCGTATCTATTGACCATACTACATTTGAAAGATCTTGGCCACGAGTACACAACCTTTTCGGTATTCCGTTAGATTTTTATTAAGTACGGCCACCAGTAAGTTCCAGATATTTTTATCGTTTTGAAAAGCTTCTGTTCTGCTTCCACACACTGAGCCTAGCCTACCTCCAGACGTCTGTTTGGCTGTTTTTTTACAAAGTATCTTCGTACAGTAGACAAAGAGTTATTAACCCAAGCCCGCCATAACCTATATTTTAAATTACATGTGCTCGGCCGCAGGTTGTGCACCCATGATCTAAGCTTAATTGCATGGAAGGAACCGGCTAGTTATTGTCTCTGAACAAACACTTTTTAGGTCCTATGCTAACGCGTAATTCCAAATGTTGTATACAGCTTTACTTCAGCATCATTTTTGTGTGCAAGCTCTTTGCGAAAAAGATTAGCGACTTTACCATGATATCAATATAGCCCAAAATACAGAACACAAAATGTTCATGATTTCTTGAAACAATAACTATATTAATCAAACCCGCAGGGTAGTTCCGGATTAACGTAGCGCGGGGCCCGTAGCATTTCAAGAGCGCGGGGCCACCTTACCACCTGCAAAACATGAAGTGTATGAGCAAGGCATCCGTGCTATAGTTTTAATCTCTGCATGCTCTCTCCAATTCGCATCGTGAAATGACGGTCTGAGTGTATCGTGCTGACCACCAGTGTTGCCAGATAGTTGTGACCTAAATCTGCTAAATGGTGTCACAAAAAACTTCTAGATTTTGCTGAAAGTCTTGACACAAATTTTCAGCAAAAATCTGCTAAAAGCAGTGTAATTCTGTTGAAAAATCTTATTTTTGAGATGATTAAAAGAAACCTATAAAGTCGTACAATACATTAATTTTTCATCTTGCACTCGTTCTCAATCAGTATAGGCTGAAGATGCCGATCTTGACCAGCAATTTTGTATGAGCTGTTGAGTTGATTTTATGTGGCGATACTTAATATTCAGCAGGAAAAAACGCAAATTAGTGCAAGGACGGCAGGGCATTGAAGCAACCGGAAGGTTATCGAATCGATGCCCTTCAGCAGTTACGAAAACAATCAAAGAAGAATTTCTGGACACAGACAGCGTTCAAATGAAACCTTCGTTTACTACTTGTGGCAAATTTAGCAAAATACTGACATCTAAGACTGAAAAAAATCTTACAATAATGTAATAAATACGATAGATTACAGAAGACCGCAGGGCCGCCAAATGCGCGGGGCCCGTAACAATTGCTACATTTGCTACTATTGTTAATCCGGCACTGCCGCAGGGTAGTGGGGCATGATGTCAATAACTCGCACAAAAGTGCAATTAACAAACCGCTTCAAACATTTTGCAATGGTTTTACTAATTAACTTTAATACTGATACTATAAAACCCAGTAAAAATTGTTCACTATGAAAGCAGCTGACAAAAATATTTTCACCATGTTTTCTCGCTGACAGGTTGCTCTGTAAATTTTATTTGTTGCATATACGAGAAAGCTATGTCTAATACCACAAGCGACATCCTGAGATCAGCTTTAGCAGAGAAAATTTTTTCTAGATTGAAAACAAACGTTTGCAATTAAACTTTGCATTTGGAGGAATTTTCGATAGCAAAGTTTTGCTTATGCAACAAGATATTTCGATAAAAGTTGTTGCTGACTGTGAGGCGCGAGTGCAGCACTCACTGCGAAAGCAGTCGCGTGGATGGCGCCGCAGACCACTCGTAACACTCCGAACGGAGTACATAAAGCGAGTATAAACAGCACGGAACTGAACTAGGTCGTAGAATGTGCTCATTCAAAGGTTTAGAACTTCAGACAACCTTAGCTTCATAGAACAGTTTTAAGTCTCAAGTTCAAGTTCAACAAACTCAACAGCATTACAAAAGATCGCTGTCTATGGAAAGAAATCCTTTCTCAGCAAAGAATCAGACACTAAGATCTTACAGAGTTCATATTTCGCCTACGAGGTAGGCATCATCAGCTCTTATTCAAATAGAATCAATTTAGAAAAGATGGGAGAGTTGATTTCAGGTGACTCTATTCTTTTATGGTAGGGATGGTCTGTGTTCCGTAACCCTTGAAATTATTGCCCGCACGTAGCTTTTTCTACTTTTGTCTCCAAACACAGCGGCGAAAATTTTCTTCATCGTCTTTCTTTTGTATTAGAAAAATTAGATGTGATAAACGCCTCAACATAAAACACTTTTACTGTGTACAATCATTTCAGTGGTGCTATACGAAGCAGCAAGAGCTACTGACTTTGATGGGAGTTTCTTGTTGTAGCATGTATGAACATGTGCGGATTGATGTGATGCTTGTGTTAGCAAACACTAGCCTATACAATGTGCTTAGTAACTTTGCAAGTAGCTAATTTTTCTTGCGTGTGCTTTCCTTGAAACCACTACCATTTTAAATGGAAGTGGTCATGATATTTTTCAGTCTAAATTATGAGCCATACGGAACACTTTACTCAAGACTAGAAACACTAGTTTGCTACAGTCGCGTTTGGGAAAAACGGAACGATGTGTTTGGCTCTTTTTTATTGCACTAAAATGCCTGCGAATAAGCGGGACTGAGATGGTCCACAGAGTAATGCCTTCTTGGTGGCGGTTGATTGACCAGTTTGTCGAACAGGGCAGAGTTTTTCACCACCAAAATTACCGGAGAGCTGTCTCGCTTTCGTTGCGGCCAGTTCCTTCGACCTTCTCGCCTGTATTGTCTGCGTTCCCATTGGTCTTCCCAGTAATCGGGCTCCTGTCTGCCTTCATACCTGCGGGTGGTTTCAATTGACGAGCGGCGACTGCGAGATTTATTCGGAAACCAACGCGGAGGAAGATCTTCGTATGACCAATTCCTTCTGCGTGGAGGAGGACCTGGGTCTTCGTGGTACCAACCTCCTTGTGAAGATGAAGGCCATAAAGCTTGGCCGCTGTCGGAAGGCTCATTGCTGCAGTTGCCGGGCCAGCGATTCTGTCTCGAATCTCTGTACGTAGGTCGATCGCCAGGAGAAAATCGATACTTCCAGTCTTTGTCCGTGTAACTTGAACGTGAACGGCTGTCGTCTGAGGAAGAATTAACGAAGCGAGCGTCTAGCCGGGACGTCTCCCGACGCAGGTTTTCAAGCGATGGACTACGTCTACGCACGTACTTCTGCATTGATCTTGGATCCGGGTTTTCAACGAAAGATCGTATTGTGTGTCCACGGTAAGATGGATCTGGTGTTCTACTTCTAGGAGGACTGTATCTACGATTGCAATAAGAACTCTTTGGCGATATTCGCTTCTTGCCATTTTCTTCTGGAAACCACGGACGTCTCTCTAATGATCTTAAAGAATGGGTACTCTGGCGAGGTTCGTCAGCCATTTGCATCCTGTGGCTTTTAGCTGCGAAATTCGGAGTAACATTCACATCTTTTGAAACTATTATAGGCTTCTTGGATTGCTTTGTTGTGGCGCTTTTGGAGAAAAAATCTTGCACTTTTGGTCGCATATCAGCATTTTGAGCAGAGGGATATCGTTTTCGGCTGCCATCAGGCACTGAAGAGGGCTGACGTTTTTGTCTAGATTTCTTTTCTGGCGCTTGCTGTCGACTACGTGCTTCAGAAAAACTTGGTTTCTCTTTTTCATGGGATCGTGGATGATACTGAGGCGAAGGCGGTCTGTGTTTAGGTGATTCATCGCATAGAAGGTTCTGACTCCACTCCACCTTCTTTACTACTTTTGGCTTTTGACCATGGGCGTTAGGAGCCTTACACGCGCTTTTAAGAGGAGTTGCCTGTTCGTGGTTCGTGGCAACTACACACGAAGTTGTTTTTTTGATTTCGTAGGTAGAGGATTGTTCTTTAGAAATTTGATTTATGTTTCTGCATTCTTGACCCGAATTCTTCGGATCGTTTCCTGACTTCCTCTCTGCTGCACGCGTGCTAGAAGAATTTGATTGTTTGTTAACATCTTGCTCACGGTTTTCTTTGTAGTTTCTGGCTGCAAAGCCTTTCGTTGAGGGACATGGACTACTTTCAGTGGTAGATTCCTGTGTTTCATTGCTTACCTTAGCCTGTTTTTTACAAAAGGATTCCTTCGGTGAATCGCATGCAGGGTTCGCCCTCAAATTTGCATCAGCTCCCCTTTTTTGAACAGACAGTTGGTCTTCTTTTTCTCCTTCTGCAAAGCTTTCCTCTGCTTCTCTATCTTGATAAGACGACTGCTCTTCCTCACTTTCCTCTTCTTGGTGCTCAGAACCGTATTCGATTGATTCAAGTTCTTCTGAACTAGCTGACAAATTATCCCCACAATTACTTTCGTCGTCCTCTTCTTTCGACGAATAAGCACTTCGAATAGTTTCCTGGTAACTGTCTAGTGATGATTCACGGTTCCGGTATACCTCCCCCGAGGAGTTACGCCCCCGGCCAGCTACTGCTGACGTTTCACTTTCATCTTGAGATGACATTACTGCTACTCTTGAACCGAGGACCTTACATGCAAACGTATTTCTCTGTGACGTCATAGGACGTTTTAAAGTTAATTGTTGAAAATGGCGTTGACTGCTTGTAAAGTCCAAACGGTGAATTTTTTCATAAGCAAACATTTGGGTCTTGCTTCATTGCATTTTGTAATCGCAGGACAGTTTCATACCACACTTAAATTCCAAGTAACGCAGAATCGTTAGCATAGGAAATAGGGAGAGTTCCGCACAGACTATTGTGCTGAAAGCTCTTCTGAAAATATGGTGAAGGAATTGACATGGCTAGTCCAACTTTCTGTCACAACCTCCTCCGTGTCTTTTTTTATTCAGGCTACTTGGATTTTGGAAATTTCTTACACTGCAAGATGTTTTTACCGTGTATTTAACCTTTTCTGATAAATGCAATAAAAACCTTCAAACGACAATCCAGGAACATCGAATTGAAAAAAATTGGCACAAAAGTTTTTGTAAGAACAATTAGGCCTACATCTATTTTTTACGAGGACATTTATATTTTTTGTTTACTAGGACATTGTTTAATAACGTTTGCAAAATACTTCCAAGTGAAATTTACTACATACGATCAAGGCAACCCACAGGCCTGACGCAGATGGTTTAGGCTTCTTTCGGCGTCATGCTTGAAACTAGTGCAAAACCATACAGTTTGCTTGGGTGTGAAATGGTTATGTCAATTAGGGGAGAGTTTCAGTTAATCTGGGTGTCTTTTTCTCTGCTAGGCAAAGATCCTTGCGTGTCTATAAGCACACCTGCGATAGAAGCAGGTTGCCATTCATCAATTCCTCGCGCAACTGTGGGAATCACCAGCAAATTCTCATGCTCATGTTCTAGCGTGCAACAGCAGATCTAGGGTGATATAAATTTCTACAACAAATGTCATACAAAGGTTTCACCGAGCAACTAAAATCTGAAAGCAGCTTGCGATCAGATTTCTATTACATTTTATTTCACCAACTAAATATTATAATTTGAATGTGTTTTCGGTGATGCAAATTGCAGAGTTTTAAATATGTCTTGTATTGTACGGATGAGCATCTGCGATGAGCTTAAAATAATCGTCAATAGGCCTACTTGTGGCCGGCAGGCGTGGTATATTGCAACTATACATGAGCTCAGCGCATTCCAAGGCATCGACATCATTTACTTGTAGAATTTTCAGCGTTTTGTAATTTTCTGTGTTGCAGTTTGCTTTGTATGAAATCGTCTATATCTAGCATTTTTATTCCTGAAGACAGCAGCTCGTGTTGAGATTCAGCTGTTTTGAGTCCTAGTTATTCTGTACAGGAACGCATTTCTAAGAATAAGGCTTGACAACCTTAATGAAATCAACACACATTTCATCTCACGATTTCTATTTTTCAGCAGAACTGGCATGCACATTGCACAAAGCTCTTTGACAACGAAAAAGAAAAGACTAACTTTGTCTTAATGGTTCGATGAACCCAGTGATAATAATAATCAGCACCAAAGCAGTCTCATTAGTACTAAATATTTGGCAAGTTTGCAACCCGCATGTGTTGTTAAACAGCATTTGAACTGAGTGCAGTTGTAAAGATTTTTGGATGGTTTGGGGATAAAATTTGTGTTTCTCATCATCTATAAAAAAGCGTACCATTTTAGTACCTGGTGCTATTTGCTTGTGGCTGATACATGGAAGGACGCTTGTCCTAAACAATAACTTGCGCCATTCTTCTACTGTAGAACGAACTGCGTTTCAGACATTTCTGTGTTGGAAGAAATAATCTGGCTAGCCAGCATGAAGTTGTGTGTTGGCCCCTTCAAATCTAAATCAATGCTGTTTACTCTCTTATGCCAGGTTAACTACAATTAGAATCCTATAGCGCATTTAATTGCTGCAAAAAGTTCATACAACGAGTACAATTTTCCTCGCCTCTTGCCAGCCTGCTCGTTCGAGAGTTTCCTTGCTTACATCGCGCGCTTACCACGTGACAAATGACACAAATAAGTTACCGCGACATTTGCCGTCCTACCCAGGGTTGCCAGGTGAAGTGGTTTGGCATTAGAAAATAGTGTTTGACATGTATGTCAGTCTGCATGGCACGTTTCGGCCTTTTTCAGTGGTGTTGGCGGAAACAAAAGCTGTTTGTCATTTTTTTGGCAACTTGTCTGGTTTGAGTTTAAACTTTTAGATTTTTGCAGCCTGTTTGGCATTTATTGAAGCTATATGGCATATTTTGCTTGGCGATTTGGCAAATTTGGTCCATGTGAACCTGGAAAGCCTCATATTGTTTCTGCGGGTTCTCTGCGACTGCATATTATAAGAGATTTTTAATGAGTTGTGGCATATTTAACATACCAAACGCATGTTCACCAGATTTAAATTAATTAAGAACTATGGCACGGTGCATGTTTGTATTTTTACAAACTGTATTTCACTTTTTCCCAAGGTTTATAGCTGTTTCATTAAGAATTTCCTATACGAATATATGGTAGGCCTATTAGCAATTGTTTACATGCAATAATTCTTGACTTAGCAACATTGCATTTTTGCCGTTACTTTCTCATCCAGGTAATTCGAAACCCACAGCCATTTGCCTGTTTCGGCTTGTTTAGCTTTTTTGAAGCTATTTGGCATTTTGATAAAAGATTGGGCACTTTTGGCTGATCAGGACCTATCCATGAGCGTCGGAAGAACTTTTTCCAGGTTGGGTCATAGTGGAATTTTTCCAGGGTATGGACGAAAGGATGTTTCCGGAGGGGCCAGCAACGGTGAAAGTTCATTTTACCAATTCCGAACCTAAGAAAAAACATTTTTCTACTGAAAAGTTCATAGCAAAATATCAAATATCAAAATCCAGAGGGGTCCAAGAACCTCCCGGCACTCCCCTTGCAACGCCCATGGACACTGGCAACTCTGGTCCAACCTCGTGGCTGCACTGTTAGCCCAGCAGCCTGATGAGATATTACATTTGGAACTAGTAGACACTGTTTCTATTTTTGTCGCAGCGATGCAGCGTCGCAAAGTGAAAATAAATTATTGATTGGCTGTGACCGTCCTAGACGACTACATCTCTGCTGGAAACGTCCACAATCTGTCTTAAAAGATATGACCTAGTGGCAATGTCATGCCTTTGTCAACCATGCTGTCATATAGAAGCCACTCATGCAGCAGCCGCTGTGGTGCTGGCTGCTGCAGAAGCAAGTTTTTTCCCTTAACGTATTCACACGTTTTTTCGAAACCGCGTTGTGTTGCATGATTCCTGGCTGTGGGTAGGTGTTGCGCAAACGGTATACAATAAACTTCTGTAGCGGGGCCAATGTCGAGGCCGATTTCGCTACACAACGCTTTCACTGAACCACTAAAAATTACAACATAATGAAAGGTTAGAATTGCCTAGCATGATAGTGTTTAGTAATGAATTACAGTTTGTTGTAAATGTTTTTAAATGTTTAAATATTTGTCATATCAATCTATTACAAAGTGCTTATCAGCATGTAAGAAGAATTGAATGGAGTTGCATATTTAAATACGATTTGGGATTATATCTGAATAAGAACTGATGATGCCTACTTCATAGGCGAAATATATACTGTATTCTGTGAGCAGGGACGGATTTACGCATAGGCCAAATAGGCCATGGTCTAGGGCCCCGCGCTTTTGAGGGCCCCGCGCAACGATCTTTTCTATGACCACTCAATGTTAACTACAAATTTGCAAAACTGCGCAGAGGTATAACTTCACAATTTACCTTGAAACGGGCGGAAATGCAAATGTTTAGTCTACTCTAGACTCTTGTCAGTACAGTAACAACATGACAATATTGTGCATCTGAGCGTGAGAGAGATTCAGGCCATCTGTATGAAAGCGGTTACAAAAAAAGAATGAAAAAGAAAAAANGGTACTTGATGTTCAATTTTCCACTGACAAAAAAGCTCGCAACAACGCAAGACCGCCAGATACTGCAAAANTCCGATGAAAAGCAAGATTGCCAGTTTTGGATCCTACGTTTGGTTGTTTTTACTAGATTCCCGCAAACAGAGATTGCTTGTTGAAAGTCTATATGTTAGTTAAATCAGCTAGAACAGTTTCTCGCGAGCTTCACTGGGGAAAACGTGTTTACATTGGGCTTACTTTGTGGTTAACTGAGGGTGTTATGACAATACTTTGCTTCTGTGCAAAACTTGTCTTCATACTGTTTATCATCGGCCTATCACAGGCGTACAGGAAGGCATTTTACTGAGGGGGGCGGAAAAATTGCCCTGAAAATAACAATTTGCTCTAAAAACAAACAATTTGCCCTGATGCCCTAAAACTAACTTTTTTAGTACAATCCGAATGGGGTCTGAAACCTCTTATAAATATGTTATGTACAGTTGAATTCGTTTATAACGGTTTCGTCTGTAACGTCAATTCGCCTACAATGTTACATTTTGTGCGGTCCCGATGGCATCTTTTACATGCATTTCAATTCGCTGGAAACGTCAAATCGGCAATAACGTTCATTATGCAATCCCCTCGAGCAGAGCCGTCGCCAGAAAGTTTTCAATAAGGGAGCTTTGCAGCTTTGCGGGGGGCTTTGCGTTTGTGCGGGGGGGCTTGACATTATAAAATGAACCAAAATTCCACTCATTTATAGTGTTTCACGTTTCAGTTTGGGGGGCAAGCCCACCAAAGCCCCCCCCCGTGGCGACAGGACTACCCTCGAGGTGCCGTTATAGGCAAATTCTGTAGTTACCTTGCTTGTACTCAATGGGGTGAAGTTCCTTGCGTGTTTGTTCTCCCAGACATGAAACTTTACGGTAATTGCCTTTACTGATGCAAATATGTACGCGATTTTTGATGGCGCAACGCAATGGTTAAAAGCGACGGTTCCGGACCGAAGGGTCTGACCCTACACCTGCCTGTGTTATCGTAAGTGCTGTACGGTTGAGCAAGGCACTTAAACACGCGCACTCAAAGGAGATTACTGAATTCTTAGATCAAGCTCTTGACCTATCGACATCCGATTTTTACAGAAAACGAGGGATTGGTCTAGATCAGCTGTGCCCAACCCGCGGGCCGCATGCGGCCCAGTTTAAGTTTTCACTGTAGTAAATGTATCCTAGATACTGACAACCTGTCCTTATTTTGATAATCCTGAATTTG
>JGI24158J21664_10012018_pt1 | contig 11489 bp, 7 predicted proteins | sample Ectturendosymbi3_FD_21664 | JGI IMG/M metagenome (IMG submission 21664)
AGGAACGAACCCTTTTGCAGTCCCCCCCCCGAACCCAATTTGTCAGCATTCAACGATCACGACTGTGATTTTATTTTTGCCGGGCAACATTTCTCTGTGTACTGATGGTGTGGCGCAAAGCTTGCGCTCGCGTGTTGCAACCACCTGTGTATGAACGAAATCACGTGGTTTGTTTCCATTCCTGGAGTATTTACTCTGAAAACAACGGCTGCTTATATTAAAACTACTCCGCTGAAGCTCATATATGTGGGAGTGAGCTGCAGCTCAAGCTTGTGGGACCGACAAAACGCCAGAATCTCAAGCAGGCATGCAACTGGACCTTCATCCCGCCTTTTTGGCCGTAACATGAAGCATGTTTTGTTTGTTTGTTGCAGTGTTTGGAGGAACCAAAGTGTTTGATTTTAGGCGAGCAACGGCATTTTGTTTCGGATATCGCCTCTCAAAGCATAAAATGACTAGATATTTTCAAAATTGGGGGTGGGGGTGCATGGCCCCATGGGTATCCTTATGGCTACCCCTATGGTTTGTTGCACATATGTGCAACTGCCCAGGGGCTTCAACACAAGGTCTCGAGATAACGGGTGAACATTGCTTCGTTTCACTGGCCACTGTGCCAAGAATCTAATTGATTTTGCTTCAAGTTGAATGAAAAGCTTTCGTAAACACGTGACCAAATCACCATTGTGACGTTTCGCCATCGGTTCAGACAGTTTGGCCCATTTTCGTTAAAATACATTTTTTAGTCGAACACTTCTTAGCGATGCAAACACCGACCAACTACCCGATTAATTGCTTGTACGTCCATGGTTGCGGAGTCGGAGTTTTTCGGGTGGAGCCGGATTCCTAAGAACACTAGGAGTCGAATCCGGATTTTTTGTCCGACTCCGGAAGTCCACTTGGATCATTTTTTAGACCACACTCCTAAGTTGGGAATTCCACAGAAAATTCTTGCTGCGTACCACGATTTCCATTGATTGCCAACTCAAACTCCATTCGCGTTATGTTAGGGAGTCGGAGTCGGAAATTTTGGAAAGCTCGGAATCGGACATTTTTTCCTCCGACTCCGCAACCCTGTACCTGTATGTCGCTGTGATGTCACTTACGACCCAAACAAAAGTGAGTGCATCTGCGTCTATCGTCGTGTTCCAGGTACTTCTTATAGTGACGGGCAACAGAGCTTGCGTGGAGAACATATCGGATTCGAACATAACGACCCCCCTGTTGTTGTGCCTGGACTCCCTCCCCGAAGGTCGAGCCATCGTGCTCGACATCCTGAGTGCGCTCGTGTCGAATGGAAACGTCGTCAAGCAGCTGCTCACTAAAGGTAACTTTGCTCCCTTCGTTTTGTAAGATGGAGAAGAATCCGGGTGATTTTTTCCAAAAAAATGTGTTTTTTTAACGGAAAAATTACTGAAGTCCAACATGCGAGCCGCACTGAAACGCTTGCTGCGTAGTTCGCAAGTCTAACGTTGTTCGAGTGTCAGAATAGTCGACAAAACCTTAAGTCTCACCAGAGTGCCCTTTGCCGAGCTGCAAGCCTTGCACTCGGATTCAACTCCAACCACACGTATGTTCACTGCGCTCGACCTCGCGTGAACTTCCACGACACCTTGCGTTGTGCAACCTGTTGTTTTTTTTTCAAATTCGTACCAGGCGGATCTCTCTATTTGATGAATCTTTTTTGCAACGGCATGGATCAAGAGGTCCGGATCAAGACAGCTGAGCTGTGCGCGAAGCTCTTGGCGGATAAGCTGTCCGGACCAAAGGTACGAACCTGCTGCACCGTTGCTGAGGCAACGAAACAAGACGTTCCCTCAGTCTTGTCCTCTGCGCTGGTTAAATGAAGAAAATGTAAACAGCTAAAGAATGTCAGTTGTGTCTCGGTCAATAGAAGCCGAGTTTTGTTGAGTGAGATTGTTTTTTTGTGAAATGTTTTTTTAGTTTTGCATTTCGACGTATTTTCTCCGCGCAACCAGGGACTGGGGGCAGCGTATAGTCAGAAAAAGATACGTCTCGGTTGTAATTTCCCGCTACCGTCCAATCTATTTTACAAACTGCGCGTACAATTTCGATTATTTGTGATTTGCGTGGAGAGCCACCGACAGCGTTGCATGTACAGCACACAACTTCCGCCTGGCCAAGCGTGGAAGTCCCTCCAACAAACGCTGCACTTTGCTTGTGAGTCACGTCTATCTTTCGCCCTCGCGACACCCTGCATTGGCTTGCTTCATACTTTGTTTTTATAACGGTAAGCAGTAACAGAAAGCCTTCCTGCTGCGACCAAAAGAAGCAGAAACGCGGCTGGTTCTTCCACTGCCGGGCAACTGTTTTGCGGTGGGCTACACGTGAGGGCAGCCGCGTGAAGATGATATGGATCAATACATTGCCTGAAGTCTTGCCAAATCGCCAAAAGCTCGTTTTGCTCCGGTGCAAATTTGCTCACTCGTAAAATATGGTTATTTTCCCTTAATTTGTGCCGTCTGTTCACTTAGATTCGCCTCGCGCTTTGCAAGTTCATGCCTTCCATCTTCATGGACGCCATGAAGGACTCCCCCGAGACATCGATCCACATGTTCGAAAGTACGCAGGAAAATCCCGAACTCATCTGGGACGACACGTCACGCGCCCACGTTCAGCAAACGGTCAAAGAAATGTCCGCCAAGTGAGTGCTGTGATCTTGTTTCTGTTTGAACAGCACTGCTCGTGAAGGTAGGCCAGTAACTTCTCTACACAGGTGAAAATTGGCAAAATTTTAACAGGAAATAGATTTCACGTAACACTACGCATCTTCAGTCTTAAAATCTCATTCAAATAGAAGGTAGACCAGTATCTGTCCGCTCTAGGTTGTGCGGGACAGTGCTGTGTGTATGTTTCTGTTGCTATACGGGAAGGTATCACCACACTTCATCATAATCATGCGTTACATCAGGGTCGGAAAGTTTGTTTGAATGTATGTCAAGTGCGTCCGGAGCCGGCGGCGAAGGACCGTCGTCGCATTATGACTCATTGTGTGTTGTTCGTGAGGTCATTAACAGGCGTTGCGCAAACTCGCTGCACAGAAATGAGGTCAACATGTCCTTTCTCATGTCGTTCGTGCTTTCCACCTGGATACACTCATCTTCTCAAGCCAGCGCTCTTTCGGTGTGTTACGGTTGATAGGCTCGCCTACTAAAGCCCCCGTCCGTCGCATAGGCGTAACCAGGGGGGAAAGTGGCCATGGCCCCCTAAATTTCTAGCATATCTCGTCATTTTGTGCTTCGGGACGCGGCGTTGCAAACCAAATACTGTTGCTCGCAGAAATTCAGAATAACCCCTCCCAAAAAAAATAAACTTTCGGCTGGCTACGCTACTGGCCTGTCGCACTCTTCGCCAGATCAGAGAAAACAACTGGAACCGCAAAAGTCGATCGCGCGGCCGCGAGAACTTGCTCGGCAAGTGGTGCGGGCGTGTCTGTTGCTTGTGGGGGTTAATAAAATCAAATCTCTGTCTGTCTCGTGGCCGATGCTGTGGTACAGAGCTTTTTCAAGGTGTTAGAATTGAAAATCGGGTGCCTAGAATCAGAGAAAATTATCATCAAGTCCCTGGTATCAGAGAAATCGGGTCCGTACCGGGCACCTAACATCTTCCTTAAAAAACTGCTGTAGTGCGGTGTTTTTCAACAGGGGTTTCGCCGAAACAGACCGAGTTTGCTTGGGACGAAATTCGACACTTCGATCACTGCATAGGGTTCCATGAGCAACGCAAACATTTGCGAAAGGACCCGCTGCAGCAAAAAGGTTGAAAAACACTGCCTCCCACAATCCCGCACTGCCGCAGTATGATCTTTGCGGGATATCAGGACATCCGGCCGACAACCTTCCCTTTACCAGCAAGCACTTCCCGTGCTGAACGTGGCGAGGACCACGTTCGCCTTATACTGCTTCACACAACCTCCGACGAGCGACCCCGCCGTCCACCTGTCGCGCGCTCTTTCTCATAACGCTCTGTGGCGAACTATTATCGAACGATGAGGCCAATAACCGCGTATTGTCGAATATCCGCTTAAAATAGAATGACCGATTCACTGCGCAACGTCGGGAGCTGTTGCTCGAAACCGATAACTGCGATTGGTTCGGCCAGGTCACGTCAACATCAGATACAAGAGGCTGTGGCTAGAAATCCACTTGCCTGCTCTGCACAGTGACTTGTCAGTCGTTGCTTCTTAACTTTTCGTTGCGCCGGCTCAGATATTATGGGTCAAAGAAATGCACACTTCCTGCGGTCCATCTGACCGAACCACTTTTCATCAAATTTGAGGTCCAAGTTTCGAATCCCAGTAATTTGCCGTTGCTTTAGATCAGGGGTCTCCGAACTACGGCCCGCGGGCCAAAGCAGGCCCGCGAAGCCATTTTGTCAATAATGAAAAATTATATTCATTGAACATTTCTTGATCTGGTAGAATGCAACATATCCCGAAACAATCACATTACGTAAGATGTCCGGCCGTCGAACTGTTGTGGAATGGTATATGTGGCCCTCTGGCAACAAAGTTAGGAGACCCTGCTTTAGATACCGAGGCGTGCATTGATTCGACGAATACTGAAGGTTTCTCTAACGTTTCGAAAGATGCCGATTCGCGTCACGTGACGCGATCCAGCCTGAGTTTAGTTTCGCTAATTTTAGTGCCGTCGTTGTAACTAACCACAGTTCGCGTTTCATTACCTACTTGTTTTCAAGTGCCAACATTTGGTTGTAAGTTTTTGTCTTACAGTTTACAGGACTGATGATGCGTTGCAAAACGCGAGACTAGTTTCCCGTCAATAAACTGTGACTGATTTACTTGCCGCCATGTTTGTGGCTTACAACTATGGAAAAATAGATACACTTTCAAGTTTTAATCGTCACAGAAGAATGAAAGCAGAAAGCAGGCAGACTTCTCAGAAGCTTGCCGTAAGGCTAAAGTTTCTTTGTTGACTCCTCCCCCTGCTGTAGTTCACCGTGTCTTGTTTGATGCGCGCAGATTGGCGACGACACATCGCGCGAACCCCGACGCGCTCTGGCAGCTCCCCCGCGACTTCGCCCCACTTTTCTCCGACGAGAACTCGAACGAGCTCGTGGTGAGTCAACAACCGTTGCTGTCTTCTGGGCACTCGCTTGCGCACAATCTGCCCTTTTTTCTGCGTTTTTCCTTTTGGAATCGTTCGCAAGGAAGAAATCGAAGCTTGCGGAGCGCGACTGCAGTGTTTTTCAATTGCGATTAAGGGAGGGGCATTAAACTTTCTTTTTTCGGGCATGAAACTTTCTGCCCGAAAAACATTTTTGTGACGTTGGGACGTTTTGAAATCNCTGGAAATTTTTTAATTCGATGGAATTTCAGGCNGCGTCTTAGCAGGCCACAAACCTTTGGACGGTATTTGCNCTGAATGCTCGTAAAGCCTCGGATCTGTCTGGAGAGCCTTTCGCAAAGTACTCCTTCAACAGACTCGAGAAACGATTGACTGGTCAATGATTGACTCAACGAGGGCATTCGGCAAAGGTCTATATGTGTTTAGGAGAAACGCATCTACTGTACATTCGTACCAGGCATCCTGTCCGGTATCTTTGTCTTTGCTGCGTCACCATGAGCTTGTTATGCGCATAAGTGACCTGGGTCGCAGTGGAGGTCATGGTCCGAAATGAGAAGTGGATTTTGACTGGGGGGGTTTATTATTTGAACAAACAATATACTCGCGTTGCTGCTGGTGTCGCAACTAATGCGTTGTTGTTGTCACGATTAATGCGTTGTTGATGTCATAATTGACATTTGCTCTGACACAGAGCTCGTTTTGAGTGGTGCTTAAATAGAAGTTGCTGTCACTCGCGGAATTTTTACGATGTCGAAAAAGAGAAACTGCCAGAACACTATTGCCGCTCGGGCAGACAGTTGTTTACACAGCGTGGCTGAATATGCGTGAAACAGGATCGAGGGCTACGTTTGCCTTTGTTGCCGAACAAACGTTTGATTGTGACGTTGAAATGTTTGCTAACCCTTCCTCTGAACCCGTTCGTTCTCTAATATTGTGTTTCCACTCCCAAGCGTTTTTGCGTGAAGAAGAAACGCGAAAACATTGACTGCAATACCGTCTTCGTCGCCAAACACCTGACCGCTTCATTTTGACGATCTGCAGGAATTGATAGGAGCTGTTGATGGTTGCCGCCTGCGCCGCTATTTGTCATGTATTCACGCCGATCGTTGGATTTGTGTTCAAGTTTGTTCTTTTACCCCTGACGGCAGCATCCAGAATAACGAGCCTCGCTGCTTGATACTCGCCGATACCTTTTCACTCTTCTCGCTCGCGCGCATGCACGCAGGTCGGCGGCGTTTACCTTCGTCTGTTCATCGCCCAACCAGGCTGGGTACTGCGAAACCCGAGAGAATTCACGGTCGCGATCATGGACAAGTTCACCAGGCTCATCTCAAACGCCAGCCCTGATGTACGTCGAGTGCTGTGTGCTTCACCACAGCTTGAAATAATGTCGTCTTTGCCTCCAAACGGAGACTTGTGCAGTCTTTATTTTTCTTTGTTCTATTTTTCAAAGAAAAATCAAATAATGCTTAGCGATCGCGGCAGTGTTGGTAGTGTTTGGGTATTATTAACTCGATAAAATTAAGTTTGTTCATTGTTTTCTGCAATCAAGAACCTTAATCGACTACTGCATAGCACCAACTGTGATGTGTAAAGTCTGCAAATAGTGACATCGCGCCGCAGATATATTTTACGCCAAAGAGTTGAAAGACAAATGTGTCAAAGTCTGTGCAACATGTGTAGGACATGCAATAAATTTTTTTTCGTTCGGTGTCTCTCAAGACGGTCGCCCTTGAGATGGTCACCCAGGCCATATGCTGCTTGTTCGCCATGCAGCCCACCTTGGCTGAGCACATTCCGGTCCTGGGCCACCTGCCCTCAATGTTCCAGTACATGCAAGGCAAGAACGACGGCGTCCACAAAGCTTGTCTCCTCGTCATACACTCGCTGTCCAATAACGAGGTTAGTCGTCGTGATTTCGTGCTCGCACAGCTCAGAACGCTCGCGTCCCGCCAACATCGTCCCACAGCACAACGCTGAACTGCATGCATCTCGGTCCGACCTGCAGTCAGGCCCGTAGCCACGGGGAGGGGGCATTCATAGCCACGGGGAGGGGGCATTCGTGGGCAGTGCCCCACATTTTGTTGAGACTAGAAAATTTTGTTTTCAACATATAATAAAAAGAAAAATAGTTGCATTTTGCCCCCCCTAAACCCTAAAACCTGGCCACGGGCCTGCCTGTAATGGACGCGGTTGGACAGTGACGCGTTATTGACTGTTCTTCGAGAGAAACACTCTCTGGCGTGGAAACATTGTCGATCGTTGATTACAATCGACGCGCGTGCTTAACTTCCTGATTTCCCCATCGACACGTTCGCCGGTGATAGATTCCGCCTCCTCCCGATTTGGTTCGTTTCGGTCTTAATGCGTCACATGTTTATGTTCCGCGTCTGACGTCATCAGCCACAACGTTGGTATGAACTCATTTTGAAGACCCTCCGCCAACGTGGAAAGCGATTTTTTTATCCGCGTCTACGCTCTGGACTTGGGTTGCTTTAATCTGGAAGAAATGGCATGCTTAAAAAACGTTATATATATTGGTTTGTGTTTTTGTGCCCTTCAGCGTCAGACTAGACCAGCTATGTCCAATCCGCGGGCCGCATGCGGCCCACTCGAAGGTTTTGTGAGGCCCAGTTTGGGTTGTCGCTGTAGCAAAAGTATCCTATATTCTGACAATCTGTTCTTGTTTTGATGATCTTGAATTTCGCATTTTTGATGCAGATGGTCTTGAGCGCCACTTTATCACGTCTGTTACCATTGCAGTTAGGATTCCAACGCTTTCATTGTATTAGGTTAAGCTAAGTGTAGTTTGCTAAGCTCAAAGCAAGCAACTCAATGTGCGGCCCTCATTAATATGTAATTCAATGTGCGGCCCTGGTTAAGATAGTGACATAATGTTTGGCTCAGTGAGCCATTTGGGTTGGACATAGCTGGACTAGACATACAATTCTCCCAATCAAGTTTCCGATAATCTCCACGCGTTCGCACTCATCGTTAATTTTAGCATGTTTCCTGCTCTCGCTTCCTTTCGGGCCACACTTTTGCCCAGTTGTTCGAAGAAGGCGCGCAACTTCCGCTTCCTGGTGAAGCGCTGCCCTCTCATATCCGTTTGCTTTCGTCAGAGTTGCGTGCACACCTTCGCCGGAACTGACTGCATCAAGCCTATGATGCAAGCGATGAAGTCACGTCCGGACCAGATCGGCAGGGCCTGTGAGGCCCTGCACCAGATGTTCGCCAAAGACCAGAGCCCTCAACTCATGAAGCAGGTGAGGGAAACTGTGGGAACTGTTTTTCAGACCGGAGCGGGTTCGGCCAAGTGCGAGCCAAGGTCGGCTGGGGTCGCGATCGCACGTCACAGAAGCTTGTTCGCAAACAAAGCTCATGGTTTCGTAATGACGTCGACCATTTACAGGAGAACCCGACTGGCTTCCACTCTCCTTACCCCATCATTGCTTCAAATTCCCACCTGCTGTCCGCGCCGCCAGCGTCGTGGAGGGGTCGATTAATCACGCTTTCGCCGGGCAAACAAACACGTGCGCCATGTTTCGTTCCTGATGCGCATTGCACATTTTCCCGGACGGCGACGCAACCGTACTTGGTTGCGGTGCACGAAGCTTGCTGCCTGTGGCATCAGGTGCTGACATGTTAAGCTCTGCTTCCGACACGCAGGGCGAAAGGCTCCCCGGCTTCGTCGCCTCCTCAGCTCGTCGTCGTGTTTATTGTTCTTCGCGCGCGCAATTTGTTTGTCCGCTGGAAAGCACCAGCTACGTTGCGATACGCGATCTGCTGGTGCAGGCAAATCATGCCACTTGTTGGAATGAAGCCAGCGCTGGTTCGATCGCCCACCGCATTGGTAAGCTGACGCTCCTACGGTTACGTCACAGTTATTGGCAAAATTGCATAAAAATCCAGAAAACGCGTCCGCAAATGGTACTTCAATCCCCGACATGTAAAAATGATGCGAAACTGAAGGTTTTTCTGTTATTCAGTTATTTTGCATAACGCTGGTTTCCATAAAACCAGTTTACATTAAAAAAATCGGTTGACGCGATCGTTTGCGTAAGAAAGGCCATTAACCTTTGCTGACCGTCTGGTTGGGTCAGTTGTGCTTGGTCACAGTCTACGTTTCTTCATGACAGGTGGTCGACTGTCGGTTGGTCGCTTACTTGCTGGAGCTACTGGATGGAACTGGTTTGCAAGGTGTTGAAAATGTCTCGTCCACCAAGGCGCAGATCGTCAAATCGCTCAAAGCGATGGCTTGCAGCCTGGATTATGGCGATCAGGTGCTTCGATAGCTTTCATGCTGAGTTGCTTTTTCAAGTTCTCAGAAATTATTACTGTGTGCATGGCTGTTAGTAGACTTATTCAGATAAGTTTAAGAAAAATTGTGATGTTAACCTTCGGAGCAGAGTCTTGATGTAGTTTTCGGAACTTCGCGGGAAACAAAAAAAAGCGCGAAAAAAAATCGTGCTTGCGTTGAAATGAAGGTAATTATTTAATTTTTTGCCCAGATCCAGCAACAGTTGGATGCATCGCGCACTTGGTCCGCATACAAGGATCAAAAGCACGACCTGTTCATTTCGAACTCCTCAGTTGCGGGTTACATCACTGGTAAGGAAATATGTCCATTACGTCTGTTGCTTTTCGTCCTTTCCCTTGTAACTTGTCCATTATCCTCAGCGGCATGCTGCGAGCCAAAGATTGTTTTCCCATGTGTGACGTCACAGTCGATCGTCGATTCTTTGCGCATTTTTCAAGTTCGGCCGAGCCTGGTTGATACCCGGGCCAGTGCGTAGTTTGCTGAACGTACAGCTGTAGTCTGGTCAGGCAGCCTGATTGCGTAGTAAACGTATAGACATCAACGGCTGGATAGATATTATAGACCAGGGGTTTCCAACCTTTCTCTGACCATGTACCCCTTCAGCATTTCGACAGATGAACTTGTACCCTTAAAATTTTTTATGGCAAAAAGCAGGATTTTTTAAGGTGTTTTAGGGACCCGATTCGCGTCCCTATAATTGGAAATCGGGTCCCTAGAATCAGAGAAAATTAACATCGAGTCCCTAGAATCATGGTAAATCGGGTCCCTAGAATCAGAGAAATCGGGTCCCTATAGGTTTATACCGGGTACCCAACATTTTCCTTAAAAAAAGCCTGCAAAAAGGCCAAGTAAATTAACAAAAATCTACTGAGTTTTCAATGGAACATTTAGATTTTTAGAACTATAAAAGTAGACTACGTTTTTATGTGTTAAAGTTAATACATTTCACCATAAGCATGTGACGATTTTGAAAATAATATTCAGTTATATATGTATAAATATTTGGACATAAATCATATAAATATGTATTTTCCCTCTATTGCTAACCTTAAATGTACCCCTTCAGATAGACAAATGTACCCATAGGTGTGCATTTACCCAAGGTTGGGAACCCCTGTTGTAGACGTAGCAAGCGTCAAACGCTAGTTCGACTAACAGTTAAATAAAGTCAGTTGTTAGCGCGTTTGGTCTTGGACACTGCCGTGGTTGTGGCCCACGGGGGGCTTTGGTGGGGTTAGACCCCCCAAACAAAACACCAAGCCCTCCAAACTGTAATATGAAACACTATAAATCAGTTGAATTTTTTATCAAATTTCAATGTAAAGCCCCCTGCACAAACGTGAAGCCCCCTATTTAAACTTTCTGGCCACGGTTCAAGTTTGGCCCGTTAAGAGGGTGCCACCTGTTCAAATCAAGCATGGCGAACGTCAGCGACCAAACGCATGACAAAGTAAACTCAGTATTTCGCTCGATGTTGGCAAGGAAGTGATTTGTTTTAGTGTGTATCGCAAATTTGACTTCTCAAAACATGTTGCTATCCCGACGCGGCTCCGTAGCGTGAGAATAGTGATTGCGAGCCGTAGCGTAACTAGGGGTTTGAGCTAGGGGGGAAACTTAACTGAAAGGGACCCACTAGATAACTCTCGGAAAAAAACTTGAGAAATGATGGTTAATCGTGATGTGGATGGCTATACCAGAACCCGAGATCACCGAAAAACACACCGAAAAACACACCGAAAAACGCCAGAAAAATAACAACCTACTGAAAACCAAAAGAATGCGAAAACCGAAATTTAGCTAAGAGAGGGCCCAGTTTCTACATTTGGTTTGCCAGGTGAAGGATTCGTGTCAGTTACGCCACTGATTGCGATAGCACGCTTTAAATCGGCTGGAAGACCGGTAGGCCAGCTTCCAAGTCGAGGTGAGCGAGGCGAGCTTTCGCGCCAAAGTTGACCTTTACCCGCTTGTCACGCGTCACTGCGCGCATTCAGACCTCGCATTCCGCAGATATTTGTCGAGGCCCGAGGTAAAGTGTTGTGTTGTTGACACCGCACATTGAACCG
>JGI24158J21664_10012020_pt1 | contig 11489 bp, 10 predicted proteins | sample Ectturendosymbi3_FD_21664 | JGI IMG/M metagenome (IMG submission 21664)
AAACCTAATCTCGCATGATGCAACCATCTCACATGGTGCAATCATCTCACATGATGCAACCATCTCACATGGTGCAATCATCTCACATGGTGCAATCATCTGACATGGTGCAACCATCTCACTGAGGCTAATCATTGCACTTGTCGAAACACCGGTTGCGTCATACAGATAAATGAGCGCAGAACTGTGGACTAAACATGACATTAAGAATGTCCGAAGAAAGACATCGTTAAGAACACACCACGTTCAATTACGAGGTACAAATAAATCAAACGAAATCTTGAATGCTCGTGATGATGGTGAACAAACACAACAAGGAGAAACTGACTCTGCTACGTCTCCTCATCATCCAGAAGCAACTCTTTGAATTTAGCCGTTGCGGATCCTAAGAAACCGAAGTGAACGGCCTGGCACTGCGTGGTCGCTACTACAACCATTACTTCCAAGCTCATTGAGGGTGGCATTTAAGTGTTTATATTTCGTAAGAGCGAAACGAGCAGACCAATTGCATTGTATTACCAGTCGGACGAACACATTGAGCTTACGGGGACTGTCCGCAGCTTAATCGCTGTAGCGAGTTCGCCGACACCAACAGAAGTGATCGAGCAGTAGTCCAGTGTAACTTCGTCGAGTTGATCGAGGCAGATCGAAAGAAGTGCGGCGCTCTCGTCGCCCTTCAAACCTCCAACACGCCTCGTGATTCTGACGCTCTTAATCTGCATGAAATTACGAAGTTGCCGAGGTAGGTCAAGTGTCAAAAGGTCACCAAACTTCTGCGTATACAATGCAAGCATCGGTCTACTTTTTGTCACAAACGGAAACGATTCAATTATGACAAAATAAAGACCAGAACAAAGTGTCACAAACGTCAGGCTTTACGTAGCAGCGTTGTGCTGATGGTTTACGTAAAACTTACACTATCATCTGGTACGACGTTGCATTGTAAGTTCCCTTTCGTAGTTTCTTCACCAACTTCCACGACGTCGTCTCTGGTCACTTTATACTGAGTCACAACCAGTTCTTTCAGGTTCTTTTTGCATGAAACCAAATCATGAAACGTCGATTTGCCAAAAATGTTGTGTGATATGTTCCAGGACTTTTTCTGTAGAGGCAGAAATAACGAACAATTTATTCCTCAATGCATTTTTTTCTCATAGATTCATTATACATAAATGTATAACAGCAACTGACTCGACAAAATGTTTTGATTAAGCTGGGAACAGGTAGAGAACTTGCCAATTGCACACAATTACAATTTAAATCAGGAGTGAACCATTTTTATTTTCATCTATGGCGAACACATTTGTGGTTTTACAAACAGGGGGGTTGAGCAATCTACGTTGTGATACTTTGGAAATTTAAATGTATCTCGAATTCAGTAAACGAAGGTGTGTAACATCCCTTGATATCCGCAAACTTTCCGATGAAAACAATTATAAAAAACAATTTTTCCTTCAACAGAAAACGAGAATTTTTCAGCTCACCTGTGTCGCTGCCAGTGGCAACCCTGACCTTTTCCTCCAACCTGATGCAGATTTTTCGGAACAAGCAACTTACCGGGTGATGACCCCAACGACAACCCGGATCTATGGTTGTTTTTTTGTTTTTATACGCGGCCATCCTGCTTTTTATCAAAGTCAAACAGACCTAAAAACTGGGGAAGAGCGTTGGATTACGATGGATCATCACAAAAATCGAGTGACGTCAGAATTTTCGAATTTTTTCGCAATGAACGAATCCCCAACGAAAGCGCAGGTCATGACGCAGAACATATTCACTCAGGAGTCATGAAACCGAAACTTCAGTCAACTGGAATGCAAGTGAAAGCTGCCGTCTAGAAAACTCAAGACTAAAGTATAGCTAGTAAGCCCCGATAATAATTAGGGCAACCAAAAGTCAATGAAGTCAAAATTTTTCTGCCTTTTTTAAAGTTTATGAAACGACCACAAACCAAGTTTTACGCTGATTCCATGAACCATTCCAAAGCTATTAGGTCAAAAAATAGTCAAAATTTTCTTGCAGCACAGTTTTTCTTCTTTATCGATATTTTATTAAAGCTACAAAAACAGATTTTGATGTTTTTGCAAGTTTAGTTGCAATTCTGACATAATGGCTTTGTGGTGACCTGTGATGTAATAATGTTGTTTTACCCACTACTGGATTGAATATTAAACTAGGTTGGGCGTGGTAAGGCAAGAAACGTGGCCGTACAGTACTTGGTTTGGTAAATGCTCATAGTGTTTTAACTTTATGATACTCTCAGGTCTGACTCTACTGTAGTTATTAATGTACGTACCAACATATCATCCCTAAGGTTAAACAACCAAATTATTTAAAAGTTCGAAGTATAGTGCATGAATATGCTTCTGAGTTCACCTCAACAGTCACCTGAGGGTGATTTATTTGGCAAATTCTGTGACTGCTTAGTGTGAAGTTACAAAAACTATGGTGGAATCATATCGCCCCAGTGCAAAGCATCAAGGAGGCTCGTTTCATGAAGCTGAAAGTAACCAGACGTTTTTTGAAAGATGCTATGTTTATGTTCCAGATTTTGCCAACAAGCTACTTTTCGTTTCATTTTAACAGAATAAACATTTCTAACCTATCGGTTTGATTTGTAACACTGTATATGAATATGATTTGTATTTGGCATTTTAATTGCAAACGCAGGAAATTGATAGGGTAAAAATAAAGTCAAAATTTGTAAATCATAAAGTCAAATTTTAAGTTTTTGGGTTGAAAAATTGGTGGCCTTAATAATAATCCACCACGGGACAACTGATAATGACCTTAGCTGCACACAACAATAGTAACAGTAGGACACAGAGCATGAGCGTAGCGCGACAAAGGCCCTGTCGTCGACTTTACAAGAGTGACGTTTATTTCATTGCGAAATCGTCGATCACGTCACAGTACTTTACACCACAGCGGTTATCAGCAAAATACGAATGATAGCAACTTTCAAGTCGAATGTGAAGCAATCGAAAACTTACAGGCTTCGGCAAAGTCTGGTATGACTGGGCAAGTTCAGAAATTCCTTTACTGGTCATTGCACATCCAGAAAGGTTCAAACGATCGATGTTGTGAAGAGCTTTTGCGAGGACAGCAGCTCCACTATCTCCTACTTTGTTACCAGACAAGTCCAGTGACGTCAGCTCCAAACAAAAACAAGCTCAAAGTTAGACTAAACTAACTTGGGATAATCCACAACGGAGTTTAAGCACAAGTCAGACCATGATCACCACACTTTGACGCTTGGTGGCAGCAGCAGCCTTCGTCTGTCGTTTTGATACGCAAGTGGCAATCTGCAGCAGGGTTGGGAGGTGAGGGAGTAAAATGTCCGACTCCGACTCCTTATCATACGTGAATGAAGTTTGACTGTCAACAATTTTGCAACAACTGGCAATCAATGGAAATGTGGCACACAGCAATGATTCTGTTTCAGTAAAAATTTCAAAAGAAATTGCACCATTTCAACAGGATTTCCCAACTTACGAGTGTGATGCAAAAATTGATTCAATTGGACTCCCGGAGTCGGGCAAAAAATCCGACTCCTAGTGTTATTAGAAATCCGACTCCGACTCCAACCAAAAACCTCCCACTCCTTGCGACACCCTGACATTCTGCAGTACTGTAAGTGCAGTTGCGAGTAAGTGACGTCACTACCTAAACGTGTTTCTGAGGGAGTCCTTCAAAACGGTTAACGCAGGATGTGATTCAAAACTTGAACGACGCGCCTCTCGCGCTTTCAAGGAGAGATGCTGACGCAAGCGCCTTGTTATACAATACACACAATTCAGTCGCCAAGTTGTAGAATTCAGCCTCGCAATCGAGAGGTTGCAAGCTCGATCCACAGTCGCCGACTGAACCACCGTGACGTTCCTTGGGTGAGATCGTTAACTCCCAACCACTTGGCAAGAAACAAATTTCAGGCTTCGGCCAAATGTTATCACACAATAATCATAGTACTTAAGCTACCGGTATGGTTCGTTTTCCAATAGCATAGCACAGCTCTCCGACGCCGACGCTTGTCAGCGAACAATCGTGCATTGTGACTTCATCAACTCGATCAACACACAGCGACAGGACGGAAGCCATTACGTCAGCTGATTGACAGTGGCCATCTTTTCCGCGTATGCAGACGGATTTGACCTGCACAGATATCATATTTCATGATGTTTTACGCAACAGATCAACGGACCAAGCGGAAAAGACGTAACCCTGCAACATAATCAGCAAGCTTGCAAATGCAAACCAACCGACAGTCATTCGTAGGTATTGTATAAAACTTGAACCACCGCAACGTACAGGTGAAGACTGTAATTTGGAGTACACCTCTGCAAATCAGAAATTTCTTACTTGTTGACGATATCCAAAGCAGGGTCGGATCCAGGGGAGGCGATCGGGGCGATAGCCCCCTCTAAAACTTACGAAAGTAACTTCATTCACCATGATTTTGTACAAAACGAAAAACAGCATTGGCTATTTAAGACCATTTTGCCATCCATTGTTTTGTAGCAGCAATGTTGCGACGTACACTTCATCTCTCTTACAGTAGTGAACCCATAAATAATGAGACTTGACCACCAAATATTACTGAAATCGCACACCCCTAATCTTACTGGCTGGATCCGACCTGATCTAAAAGATGATGAGGCTAAACTCTTGCACATTTACACGCCGTTCGCCAAATAATTAGATTGTGTTTCGATTTGGTGACATCAGGAGTACGATCTTTGTGTACTAAGCATATTGTCTGGCCACTTCACATACAATTTTCTGAAGATTTGGAATTTAGTGCCGGTCACTTGCACCAAAACTTGCGCATGCTTTGATCTTTGGAGAAAAAAATGTTGCAACAGAGAATTATTATTACGCAAATATTTGAACACCTTTTTATTGTTGACTGATCTTAGAAGTCCGTCGTACGAGACGATTTTCTCTGAAAAGCTCCCAGAAACTGTTAAACTGGCAAAAATTGAAAGCTGACTTCATTGGCACAGTGGATGGCATAAGGAAATCTGCGAGTTTTGCTAACTCCGCAGAATGAAGGTTTAGATATGGAATAAATTCCTTTCTCGAAACCAGTGGTTCTCAAACTTTTCTGCACGTTGACCCCCAATTAAATTATACAATTTTCTGTAGACCCCGTGGCCTAGCCCAACAGTTACAAATACAAGGAAAGTACGTGTCAAAATAAATTTGAGTACTTTTTACTTGAAATGCATGATAAAATAAAACAATCTGAAAATATGCTTAGAACTTAAGCGCCATTCAGTGACCCCCATTCGACCCGTCACTATTTATCGACCCCTTGGATGGTCCACTTGACCCCTGGGGTCGATGTCGACCACTTTGAGAACCACTGCTCTGAACGATAAACAGCAGATAAAATTACGCGAAATACGGTCGGCAGCAAAATTGTCGCGATTCGTCCAAAAACAACTGAAAGCAAGAAGATGAGTTCGACAGTCGATGTGAAGCTTCCGTAAAAGTGGAAACATGATCTAATATTATCAAATTAAGGTCTCAAACGGTACTATTCAGTACAAACTGTAGATGTATATTACCGGTGTCGAGCGAAATTTCTGATTCCCGTGCTGCAGAACGAGAATAAATATAACCACTGAAAAATCTTGGACTTAGCCTTAGACCTCAATTATTTTTCATTTTCTAACCCAAACCCAAACCCGACACACTTACCTAAACACCAAACCCTGAGTCCTAATCGTCAATTTTCAAAGCGTATTTGATAATTTAGAATATTACTATGTGCATGCGCACATGGCGTGAAATCAGAAATTTCGCTTGACACCGGGTAGCGACAGAAAGCATACATGGAGCTCAAAAGGGTCGACGGTACAAAGTTATAAATCATTCATCAAATGCTTACGTTGTCTTCCAGACCAACGTTTGCTTTAAGTCGTCTTTTGCTGACAACTTCACCATCTTCTTGCAAACCATGGCAGGTCACCACATACTTGGTTAAAATAAGTTCTTTAATGTTTTTCAAGCAATTTTTGACAACATCAAATGCTGCTTTGCCAAAGCCATTTTGAGTGAGATTCAAATGTTCCACCTGCAAGAAAATAAGCTTTTTGAAAATCTTGGTGATCAACAAAATAACAGTGCATTGCAACTCCAGTGTCAAAATAAAGTTAACGTACGTAAACGACAAAAACAAACAAAAACGTGGCCATGAGCAGGGTTGCCAGATCTGTTTTTTTTCGGTCACAGACCGAAACCTTGTTGAAATGACCGGAAAAAATTTGGTCATTTCGGTCAGAATCTCTGAAAATATAGGCTAATGAACATTGCTATGGCGAATTTTCATACAACTGTGAGACAAAATGACGGAAATGTTTCAGCAAAATTGACCTAAATATCTCGGCGAAAAAAAAACAGTGCCAGATGATTTACAAAGGATATGACAATTGTTTGTCAAATTTATGGCAATTTTTGCGAAATTTTCGCATAAAAAATATTGCCAAAAAGGTTGGCACATTTTTTAGAAAACTGATTTTTGGCAATATTTGCCAAATCTGGCACCATCTGCCAACCGTGGCCCGGACCATGGTGATCACATAGAGCGATATCAAAACATTAAAAGCACTTCATGTTTATTTCATCACTAAGACCCCGACGTCCTTCGCTCTTGTTGCAAAATTTCTTTGAGTTAACGTCGATAAGACGTTGTGGCAGTTTGTAACTACGTGACAGAGAAAGATGCCACACCGTATACAAAGAAATAGACAAATATAAGTCTACCGTGCCGCTCTGCTTCGGTGCAGACTTTAACTGCTGTGTATACGCGAAAGGATTCGCGATTTGGATTATTTGACTGAACACATATCTTATGTAACAGTTATGTAACACAGGCCTATGGCTTAATACCGGGTTATCCAGCTCTTTGTAAACTTCGGCAAGTTTGTTAATTCCTTCGCTTGTCAGTCCACACTTGGACAGGTTCAGACGATCAATGTTGCGGAGTGCTTTGCAAAGCGACGCCGCGCCGATGTTGGACAGGTTGTTGTTTGAAAGATCAAGCGATCTCATCTGAAAATATAACGTGTTTGAAACAAAGCGTCAGAACTGAACTTCATGCACACTTCGCTGTTCTGGAAACAATTTGGAAAAAGTTTTTGAAAAAAAATTTTCCCAACAGCAAACGAGAAACTGACCGGGTCAAAAAGCGAGAACAGGAAACACAAACAGTTTTAAAGTCGAAGTCACGGATGGTATGGTCTTGTGTGCAATGAAGCTTAACGAGCGCATGATGGGGAGGACAGCGGTAGCAGAACAAAAACAAACAGTTGGCTGGTTGGAGCGGCAGTCGGATTCAACGTTAAAACGGACGTGAAACACTGGTGCATTCTGAAGAGAAGCTGAGCTTCGTTTCAAATTTCGAGAGAAACAACTGACTTTCAGAAAGAAGACGTACGCTGTGCAGTTACGACTACGTGCGAAACAGCGACGAAATGTTGCAAAATGTTCGACCCGACACATCATGACCACGTCCCTCACAACCAAACACTTCTCTGTCAGAACACGATGCTTGATGCAGTTTGTGAATATTTAGAAGCCACGCTGCCTGGACATCACTGGGGAGCCGAGCTTTAGAAAACAAGTCTGTTGGCGCTGAGAAGCTAAAAGGTATAACATTTTGAAATTCTATTTGACACTCTGTGCAGAGTTGTTTCGGTGAATTGAGATCAAAACTGATTCGGCAGCGAGCTGGACATGAAACAACTGATCTACGTTTCAATCCTGCGGAGCAAGACGACCGCAAAAAGACAGAAAAAGAAAATTCCGTAAATAGTTTTCATTGCAACGCAACCTGGTGAACCAGGCAAAAATCTGTGAAAAACAATGGAATTTGTGAAGGTTGCACGAATTTTTATGCATTTATTGCCGTTAAATCAGAGTGGTGACAAAACAAAACACTAGCACGAAAATTACAGCGCATCGAAGACGTGCATTTTTCCGGTCAACCTGAATAAAAATACAAACACATTAAAATAAAAGTGAAATAAACAATAAAAGCGACATTTTGGCATCCTGTTACATTACCGACATTTTGCCAGCCAACCTCAAACACAAAAGTAGTTCAACAAAAGTTCACCGATGTTTCCAGTGACCGGCAACTTCGGACAAGCTCTTCGATTCCGTCATGGTTCAGTGCGCAATCGGACAGACGCAGACTGTCGATCTTGTCGAGAAATTTGACAAAAGACGATCTCGTCTCTCCAACAACGTTTCCAGATACATCCAGCAATGCCACCTGTGCAAAGGCCAGACTTGACCAATATTTCGTGGTGACAACGTCTCTAGGCTTTGATGTCAGGGTCACTTCCTTCTGATTTATCACACAATTCCCCTCTAATCGTAGCAACAATTCACCCCAAATATAGCAAAAATTGCCCCCAACGCACACAACAACACCTGGACAACGTAGCAATAAAACAAACACATACACCTATTTAGAGCAATAAGAACGAAAACCATTGAAAAATAAAACGAAAAAGAACGATTTCATAAAAGTGAAAAGAACAGTGTGAAGCATATTACATTTAAATAAAAACTTCAACAGACGCTTTGTGAGGATCTTCTCATGACCAACTGGTCGCAGGGCTTCTTCAACGAAACGGTAATTTCAACACGTTTATTACTATGCGCTTTCACATAAACTCATAAACAATTTAATCTCACTGGCTTTTGAGGGCTGATATAGCTTCGCTCACTTGCAGAGTGAAACACTTTCAACGCACTCGAAACTAACACAGTGAACTTACCCGATTCTGACGATTCTTACAAGCTTTCGTCAAAAATCTTATGCCTGTGTGAGTTAATCTGCAGTTCTTCACCTTCAGCCGTTCAATCCTGTCTAACGCGGTTGCCATTTGTTTTGCTCCTTTGTTGCCGATCCGGTTGTGACTTAGGTCAAGTTCTTGAAGCTGAGAATTTTAAGAACGATTGCTGAAAACTGCGGCAAGCAACAGCTGACACATTTTTTCGCGCTGACCGACGTGCGATCCCACCTTGTCGGGGGTTTATGAGCGTTGCCGAGAAGCGACCATATATTGCGCATTCAAGTTATCGCACTCGCAAAGCTCTTATAAGTCCACAGCGCAAATCTATATCGAAAGGGTCGCGCGACTGCCTTCATAGTTTAGGAGGGAACCGCATGGGAATGGTTCTTTTGGAACCTTATCTACGCCAGGGCCGCAACCACATGATATTTTCGGGGGGGGAATGATTGTAACTTGTTGTTGCACCTAAAACTAAACATGTTTTAGAAAATTTTGGCGGGGGAAATTGTCGATTGCCCTCCTAGTTGCGTGCCTGATCTGCGCCGATGATTCCAAATTTAAGAATAAGCGGTAATGGCGGATTTTTACTGATCGGTCGAAATGTCTGCCGGAGAAAAGTAACAATTTTGGATGGGACAAAATCACATGAAAAAGTCTTAAGAGAGGCATCGCAATTTTGGAAAATATATGTGGGGGAGTGGGGCATGGTCAAAACAGGTCAGAAACAGTACTCTTCTCGCTCCTGATAGGATGAATCAACGTTAAAATCATTATGGGAAGATGGACCAGATGCACAACAACTTATAGCTTACATTACGATAGTCAGCAAAACCAAAAGGGAAGCATTGCAGGTGAGGTGTTGCGAATCAGTGCTTGATGGTTCGCACTACAGGGAAGTCCCCTCATCAGAGGAAATGACGATGGCAGCATTTGGAAGCACGGGAGCTGAGTCGCTCACGACCAAGCGGTAAATACTTACGAAAGCTCCTGATTGGTTGAGACAGCTCGCAATAGCATCNGCGCAGGCTGCATTCAGGGAGCATCCCGACAGGACGACTACGTCAGTTGCTGAAAATACCCCGCTCATTAATTTGCAGTGATCGCGTTTGAGGACCTGACGGAGTTCGAAGCGCTGGAACAAAGAATAGGAAAATTTTTTATGAGGCGCACAAAGTAGTGTCGGACAAGTTAGGTTGGCAATATTGTTATAACAATAAAACATGTTTCATTGTTCCCAAGAATATTGAGAAAAATCTGCAATATTTACACTTTCTCCGACAATTGATTGATGTGTACACAGGGGCGTAATGAGGGAGAGGCAAGGGGGTCACAATTCCCCGGGCGCCGAAAAGTCCCAACAATGCCACAAATACTTTCTTCAATAAAGTAAATTTGCTTCCTAAAGACTTCAACCTCGAACATTGGGGCGCCAAACTTTCTGCTTGCCCCGGGTGCCATCTAACCTCGTTACGCCCCTGCGTGTACACCTTTCTCAGGAACATACATTGTACTTCAATAAACTTTGGCTGTTCCTGATAGTTGAACAACGATACTGATATCTGCCCGTGTTAAAAATACCGGCCATTTTGTCAACAGTGCCAAATCTCAGATGAATGTGTCGTAATTCGTAAGCGGCACAGGGAAAACAGACAGACAATAGTATTGTTAAGCCACAATTAATAATTTGCCCGTATTTTGGCTGGCTCATTCGATTTCGATGTGTGTGTGTAACGTGACAATCGCACCAAGGATTGCGTTAACAGCAGCAAATAAACTTCCCTGAAGGAACTGTCTTGACAAGATTCATGGGCGTCCGCAGGGGGGAGAAAAAAAGGCATTTGCCCTCTGGAAATTCGGTCTAAGAACCAAAAAATGTATAGAAAACCTGAAGTCAGCAGGTTAATTCCGATTAATTGATTTAATTCTTGCAATGACAGTTCATTTGCCGGTATGACACTCATACTGCACAAGAGCCAGGTTCGTAGTTCTGGTATTATGCAGTAATGAGCTTGCAGTTCACTCGTGTCCGCTCCTTTACCTGCAGAGGAAGTTGCGAGAGGATTGTTCTACTGTTGGCCTTTATTGCGTAACAATAACACGGCAACAAATCTTCAAAAGCTCCCTTCACGTTAGGGTAGTAGGCGATTTGTTGCATGTTTCTGTTGAACGCAGGCATCTTGGCATGTAATGCAGCGAGACAGTGATTGCTGATACCGGTAATTAGGCCACGTAGTTTTATTCTGTGTGAAAAGAAGCATGAGTGAATCTGTAACAATGCTTTCACAGGTTTGCAAACGCTATTGTTAATGTGAATGTGACAAATCACCAATGTGCCTGAGTGAGTAGCTTAAACTACGCTTATGCAGGCTTCTTTTCACACACTGTATAAAACTATGTGGCTTTTCAGCAGGGGCGAATCCAGGGAGGGCAATCCCCCCCTTAAAACCTACGAAAATAACTTTATTCACCATGATTTTTTACAATTCGGAAAACAGCATTCGCGATATAAGGCCATTTTGTCGTCCATTGTTTTGTCACAGCAGTGTTGCGAAGTATGCTTCATCCTTCTCACAGTAGCGAAGCCGTTATGAGACTTGACTACCAAATATTACTGAAATCGCCCACCCTAACCTTACTGCCTGGATCTGCCCCTGTTTGTTAGAATACGTCCGTCTATGC
>JGI24158J21664_10012022_pt1 | contig 11488 bp, 6 predicted proteins | sample Ectturendosymbi3_FD_21664 | JGI IMG/M metagenome (IMG submission 21664)
AAGGTTGAGTAGTGGCTTAACATCGGCAGTCCTTGCTTGATGCAAGGTTGGGAAAGTATAATACAACCATGATCCGATAATAAATTTTCCGTTTGGGAAGTCATAGTTCTCTTACCTGGCATCTTTCGCTAAGCCTTCCCTAAGCCTGGACGATGAAATCAGCCAACGAATCGGGAAAGCATTAACTAATTTCCGGCGGCTTAGTTCTGGGGTCTGGAAATTCACCACCTTACTATCAAACTCACGGTCAGAGTCTACTCCGCGTGCGTCCTGCTATACAATAGTGAGACGTGGTGCTCATACCGCCGTCACGAAACACGCCACAACGCAATACACTTCAGATGCCTCAGTTCCATCCTTGGCGTATCGTAGGGGGATCATGACCCTAACTACGTCATCCTGCATATCACTGGTTCGCATGACCTCATCACCATTATGAGACAGCGACATCTGCGTTGGTTTGGCCACGTCCAATGTATGGAGGAAGGTCACCTGCCTATGCGCATTCCCTACATCGAAATCCATAACGCGCCACGTAGAATTGACAGATCCAAGCTACGCTGCAAGGAGTTTATCGAGCGGGGCATGGCTGGTTTCCGGATCTCCTCGCAGTACTTGAGGAAACTTGCTGCCGACCGCAACAGGTTGCGAGCTACCTCGAGTGACGGAATTTCGACTTCGGTCANAACCTATCGNGAGACGTCCTTNCAAAGCCAAGAATCAGATACTATGATCTTAACAGAGTAATCTTCGTATAAAAAATGGAAAAACGCCGAGCTGGTCGTNGTCAACGACGTGATGGGCCATAAGAGTTCAGGTCTTTTCAGAGAGGACAAGCAAGGTTATTGCTTCACTGATGATGGGCCCTTCCTGAGCGTAGAACTCCGAAAAGTGTTACAACTGACTGGACAATTGCTGCTTCTTGTCCTTAATTAGGTACGGTATGCAGACTTTCGGCTCCTGGTGGCCGGACCAATAGCCTTCTTGATTCTGTCGTACATTAGGCGAAGGCCTCTGATATTGAAAGCTGTTTGGATCTGTGAGAACAGATTGTTCCAATGCTTGTTGGCAAAATAGCGTGTGGTGATAGGAGATGTGCTTTTGATTTTTTTCAGCCTTCCAGAGGAAGAAGATGGACGCAGTTTATGCTGCAAGTGAACAGCACCTACAGCTTTTCCTCCAAAAGAGGAAACAGCGTATCAGCACTGTCGGAGAAACAGCCTTCCATCTCGCATCAAGCTGTTGCGTGTTTGTGCAAATAGGCACAGCTTGCTTGGTTGGCCAGATCGACACCGCAGAGGTTTTCTTAAGGTAAGCAGAGTTGAAGCTGGCTCTGAACTTGTTCCGGAAAGCAAGGACCTTTCTTTGCTCTTCCTCACTAAATTGGATAGTGGACAAGACTAGAAAATTGTCAGTGTCACCAAAAGCGCTGCGGTAGACACGAGTGCTTCTCTAGTTCAGTGTTAGCTTTTCTTGTTGATACCAGATCAACCTGATGACGGTGTTTCGTTTTTGGATGGCGCCAGCTGACTTTGTGCTTACACCTTCCGGCGAAGTGGGTGCTTGTTAGGCACAGCTGGTGTTGACCGCACAGATCTAACACTCGCTGCATATTTGCAGTTGGTGATTTCCAAGGAAATCTAGCCACGTACCACGAACTTTACCAATTAATGCATTAAAATCTCGCAGAATACAAAGATGTTCATTTGTTGGTATTGATTTCAATGCAGTAAACAGACTATTATAGAACGCATCCTTGGTCTTCACAGGATTACAAAGATAGCGGATAAACACTGACTACGCGCAATGGTAGAGATCTATTTAGTTTGATAATAATCATGTTTCTTTTCGAGACATCGATAGAGTCGCTGATGCGTGCGACCAGTTTGTTGGAAATTACAAAATCTCTGTCGTGAATAGCGGTCTCCTCTTGTTTCCATCCTGTGACAAATAATAGCTTTTCTACTTTATGGAACCTGGATCAGGAAGTCTTTTTTCCAGCGAGGCAGCAATATTAACTTGATTTCTCTCCGGTTCCTGGTGCAGCACGGCCATCTTTCTCAAGCAACAGATATTAGGGATGTTGTAGTCTGGGACAGTAGAATACCCCGGTCGCATGTTTCGAACATTCCAGAAAATCAGACGCAGAGCCGAGTACACTGAGTTTTTTTTTGCAGCAGGTAAAACATTTACGTCCACCTTTCAATTTTGCTTCCCATTTACGCAGACGGGGCAGGTGGAGCGGACGAGCCAGCACCCTATTGGTCAGGGACTGCCTAACAACTCAAGGTTCGCGTAGCGGCCAGCGAGACGCAAAGCCTCTTCCACCGTAATTCACGACCCATAGACCCATGGCACCGTGTTCCACGTTCAGCGAAACCGGCGTATAAGCTGTGTAGATTGCCGTGCACCGCGTTGTTTTACCGCTACTGGAGCAGAATGGCTTATCCACAGTCATCAAAAAATTTGTTTCCAAAGCGAGCCAGTGTAAGGTTTAGGGTCACTGAGTTGCCGATTCATCAGTAGACCACACGTTGCATACCCTAGCGGCCTAGATATTCCCTAGGAAAGGCGCTGGGGCTATGTTCAGGTGCACGAGCTGCCAGAGAGGGAAAATGTTTCACACCTGCCCAGCTTTTCCCCGAACCTAGCCTGCATGAAAGCATTGCATGGCTGAAGAGTTCAGTCCGCCATTAAAATATGATATTTCACCCATGCGTGAAGCCTGTCAGACGTCACCAGTCCAGTCCAAGGTGAACCTGGGCATAACAATGGCTAGATGTAATTTCATTTTCCCCAAAACTGCAGAACTTCCGAAATGCAGCCCAGCCCCATCAGCTGTTGTAGGCGGGTAGCATGCTCAGGACTTCCAACTTGTTGATTAAATAGTGGAATATTACGCTCCGCCCCTATCAGTCCCACATCTCAAAGACTGACGTAACGAAAGATCGAAAGATGGTTTCCTTTCCTTTCGCGCTGCAACACGAACTGCTGCTGAGCAAAAGGTGTCTGTTTCAATGAGGAAGGGTTTCATTTTGCCTGGGTTTGCTCCATGAATGCAGTGCTAAGAAAAGAAGTATGGAAACGGACGCAAAAATGTAGAGATTTTCAACAGCACTTTAAACTTATTTTTAAGCCAGTATTTAATGAAGTGTTCACATTCATTCACTACAAACGAAAATAAGCGTGATAACCCCGTTCCCATGCACGCGTTTCCGCCCCCACTACATCCCAGGTACAGACTTTCTCTGACATGCTGAGTTTCTTGCGGAACTGGGCAAAACCGTGGAGGATAGTGGTTNCNNCCCAGCACTCGCTGTGTAACTGTGTTGATGTGGTGATGTAACTGTGTNNATGTNNCTAAATATCGAGGGGTGCTTGACCAGACAACCTGGTCAAGTTTAAAGTTACTTGCATTTTGGAGCTACAAAGATAATTGTAATACTAACAAACACACTACAGCACATTAAGTGTTTCATATCTTGTGAAAATAGTAGCAAACAATTTGTAGCCTATCTTAAAACGTAAAAGCTCACGAATGTACACAAATTAAAAAAGACAAAAATGAAAAATTCACATCAACCCATAATACTAGCTGGTATCTCGAAACACTGCTATTTTTAGAAAACTGCAAAAACCGTTGTTCCCAGTTTCAACAAAGCTGAAAGTACGAAAGCAAAAGCACTTCACACGACTTGTTGGAAGGCAAACGTATGACGTACAGAAGCAAACAATGAAGAAAATTCAAGGCAAAAATTGCATTTTGATTCTCTGCAAAAATAATGAGCTTTAAAAGCTTCTGTTTCGCAGGCTGCTTTGGTTAAATACGGACCCGACTGAACCACACAGGGTACCGTGTACTTCATGATTATATATCATTTTACGCAGGAACCTCAGAAACACAGCACAAAAAATTTCAATCAGCTGCAAGTTAGTTGGAACAACGGTGAACCGATTTATTATGAGTGCGTCACCTCTATAAGGCAAAATAAATTTTGAAAAACCTTGCAAATGGCAACGTGAGTTGGGTGCACCTTGTGACCATATGCTGTTTAGCCGTAAGAGACGGAAAAAGGAGGGTAATTGCTGAAAAAATGTGAGTATCGGGCAAATACTGCTGAAAATTGGGCAGAATACGTAGAAAATCGGGCAAATAACCTAAACAATTGGCTCCCTGACAGCAATGACTTGCTCCATTCCATCTGCTAAGGTTGGCAAAATATTTGACTCAAAATGACCTCTCGGCACTTTGTTCAAGTTTTTAGAAATCCTGAAATATATCATGGAGATGGCAAATGGGGGACACGTCCTCCTGTTGCTTGTTCGTGGTTATAGACCCAGGTGGCTAGACTTTAATCGAGCTCTGCCATTATGTCAATTCTGCTTAACGGTTTTGTATTGGCTTTTTGGATGCAGAGTTAAGAGATTTTCAAACTAAACAGGAACCTTTCTTACCACTGTCAAAGGCAACCTAGAGTCTGAGATCTCTTTGGTTGATTTTAAATTAACGTTTTGTAGAAAAAAATGAAAAAAAATTTTCACAAGAACCTTCACTTTCCGTTACTTCATTTTTAGGTTTTACTAAAATACATCACTTTATAATAAATTTACCTGTAAAAGACATTTTTTCTTGCTTCATTGCTCTTTGCACAAGAGGAGACCTCACCTAAAAGAAATTGCTTGAACTTAAAACACCCTTGCAGCAAGCAAAATATCTAGAACACTGCCGGCTTGTTTTTCAAGGTACAGACATAGAATACAATTTTTCAAGGCGCTTGTTCAATCTGAAACTATAGATTTTTTAAACTAGCATGCAGCTTTTCTTCATTTGTTTATTTGTTTGGGTTCTTCGCAAATAGAAGTCGACGTAGAACCCAGTAGGCATTTACAGCGCAGTATAACCTGCAAAGCACGTGCACAATATACCACACAACGAACATACAAACGGGATATCATCAACATACTCCGCATTGCTTCCTTTCTTCTTGTTTTCCATGAAAAACGTTTTGTGACACCGATGTTTAAGGAGTGCGAAGACCCCTAATAGGGGCGATGGAAAAATATGAAGGACAAACTATAACAGCATGTCATCTAACTTGTTCGATGAGTTTCAGAGCTTTCAAGACACCAAACCTAGTAGTTCTATAAAACGTTTCTACTATCAGCTTAAACTAATATTTTATTGATGCCACCACTGAAAATGCTCCGTCAGTTGTCATAATTACTGCAGCAAACGAAATTCTTTAGCTTTAGCTGTTTCATAACCACCACCGCCAACATTAATGAAGTTTCCTGCTCTACCTTCTTGACCTGAATTCTATGCATCCTAAAAATGCACGGAAACTCATCTAAATATGACAATGCTGGTAAAAACTATGCTTCACTTTTATTTTTTATACTATTTTTCAGAAATCAGAATGCAATGTCCAAAACCATTGACTTTTGTATAAACAATGGAAATACTACAGAAAAGCAAGGATAATTGGAAATCCCTGGTTCAAAGTTCACCTGCTCAAAAGGTGAAAACTCCTTGCTTGAAAATATTGAACTGCACCAACGTTGGGCTTGTGGCGAAAAACAAATGCAAAGAAGCAAGTCACGTGATGGTGACCGCACCGTTAGTACGTTTCTGCCCCCCCCCCCTTTCGGAAAATATTCGTATTTTGTAGATACGACAGCTCTGGCAGATGAGTCCACTACAGGAATACCTGTGTGGGTCAAGAAAGGTGGCGGTTTAAGTCAATATGGGACAGGTTGGGGGAGTTTAACGATGTGACGCCGGTAAGTAGGTGGTGGGTGTGGAAAAGTGTTTGCTACTGAGCGGTCATTGGACACCATTGAAGTGAGCTGTATTGGAATTGAGATATGCAATGGATGCGGCTTTGGCCAGCTACAGAGGCTGAAATCACCCAAAAATTATAAAATGACGTTTGGATGAGTCTGCCTACTGCAGGAACAAAACGTACATGAAATCCGACAGACTAAACGCAGCCGAAAAGTATCGTCAGTATCTACAGTATATACGTAACGATCGCGCAAAGTAAAAACGAAAAACTACAAATGAATGTGAAAGACATTTTTGAAAAAAATCAGCAGAAGTACGCGGCTGCGAGTTAAGTAGTGTGACAAGCAGCGATCAGAAAAGTGACGTTATCAGTGCTCAGGGGGGTAGTTGAGAGAGAAACAACAGTAAAGCTGAACTCCCCCAAAGTGAAACAAAAGCGGCAAATAAAAAAATGAATATGTTTCGAGCTGCGTTGTGGTGAGGATCACTGTCTAAAAACTGTTTATCCTGTACTTAGAGAAAGGGACTGCACTGAACGTCTGCTGTTGTTGGCGTGAAACTGAAAGATGAAACGAAGTTCATTTTCGAAATTTGCGCGTGCGAAAGACTTTGCTTTCGTTGATTGGTAAGTGTTCGGACGGGTCAAGGCTCGGTCAGCAGATGGTTTAATAATAATAGAGAAAATCAAAAATTTTGGCAAGGATCTTCCGCTGATGTCATTAATGTGCTTTATTGTGCAAATTTATGTGAAGGTGTTTAGCTATCCAAATATCGGGCTTATGAAACGCGCTAAGAAGAACGTGAAAAATCACTCTTTGTCCAACATTCGTTTTGAACAGTTAGTGAGTAGGCAGCAACTCACATTCGGTGAACTTGAAAGGATGAAAGGCTCCCCGCTTGAATGCAAACTTGCGCTGTCGTCATGGTTTTCAGCAGAAGACAAAGTTTCGTTGCCTGCAATAAATACTATCTTATGTAGCGAGGCCGACAATATTGCAATGCTACTAAAGTAGTGAGGATAGAGTCTCGATACTTTGCTATTAATACATTACTGCTTCAGTTTCTTGCGCCTTTGTACCAGCCCTTCTCAAGGCCACAAGAACCAAACAAGCGGGAAAAAAATAATTTATCACAAGAGATTAATGAAGGTTTATTTCTATGAAATGCTCAGGATGAACACAATTTGCTGACATAACATTTTTGAATTCGCTTAAAAACGCGAGTTTCTCTTTTTTTTGTCAAGAAAAAAGACTTAAAATACCAATGCCTTAATGAAACACTGTGAAGAAATTTTTCGCAACAAAGTTTTCCATTTATTCATCTGCAGCTCAATCCAAAAAACTGCTTTCTATGAACTTTGAACCAATACAGATTTCCTTTACAGCGGTTCTTCTTTGATGCAACTGCCATTCGAATCCCAAGTGGCTATCCCGTCAAGCATCTTTGAACGAGAGTGTTAAGAGGTATTAGAACAGCTGCAGGCGTTTGAATTTTATTTTCAACGCAAAAGATCACTTTTGCTCGCCAAGAAGATTCTTTTTTGGAAGAGAAACTTTTGTTAAAGTGTTTCTGACAACGTTCTTGATGTGAAACAAAATATCTCAACTGGCATTTAAGGAAAAAAAAACACGCTATGGACATAAGCAGATGCATATTAAGTTCAGGAGATTTTTAGGATATGCTTGAAAGATGATAATTAGCAGTGCAAAACAGTTATAACATATTTTACCCTGCCTCCGGACTTCCTTGGGGGAATACGGATCTGGATGAGAGACTCCAGACGGTTGGAGTTGTATTGATTTTTTGGGGCCTCGAAACAATCCTGAAACAAAGCAATACAAAAAGTTTGACGATTTTACCAAAAACGTCAGTTTATGCAAACACTGACGTGCCTGAAAAAACGCTTGCTCACATGGATACTTAGAAAAATGTAAAAAAAGTGCTTTTAGGAAATTAACCTAGGTATATTGCAAAATGATAGATTTTATACATTGACAAGGGATCTGTAGAGGCAAACAGGAAGTTTTTTTACAGGTGGGGCGGGAACTGTTTGCGTTACAAAAGTTTCCACTGACTAGATTTTTGACTTCTTTATGTCCTAGGCCAGGGTGGTCCAAGACTGCGAGCATGAAGGGCCACATTATGGCTTGAAGAAACATTTGCGGGCCGCAAAGAGAGGAACTTCATTGCAATTAAAAGATTCGTTTGCTGTTCTGACAGACCTAAGTTTGCTGCACGCCTGACGCAATTTTTGATTCTATAGGGTAATTTTAGGTTATGTTTGCTTGTTTGTTTGCGACTCAAAATAAAGATTTTCTGCTAGAAAAAAGATGAACAACGCACCAACAAAATAACAAAACAACTTTTTGTTTCTTGTTTTTGGTTATAAAGTCAATGTCCGCTTTAATTTCCGCAGGCGGCAGATACAAGCAGGGATGCAGCTTTCATCAGACATTCTATTTATGTCGCTTTTCAGTTGCGTCATAATTGAGAAAGCACTTTCGAAAATCACGAACACGGAGCACATCTTCAGTGCAAAGTCTCTATAGCTGGGGCAATTGCCCGGTTCCACCCCCGTGGTTGCGGGCCTGGTTACCTTTCAATTATTTCAAAATGCTTCCTTAGAATTTCCGTGAAACTTCCCGTATGTTTTCCCGTGTTTGGTGCTGTAATGCCTCTTTGAATAAAAACTCTGTCGGAACGGATATTAGGCTACTTGCAACCTCACAAGACACTGTGGTTTGCTCCTAGTCAGAATTTAACTTTCTGTTTCTCTCTGACACATCTCCTTTGACACTTACTTTTTGTTAAATTGCAATACTTGACTAAATATTATACTTCATTGCTTCCACAATGCACTTCCTATGTAGCTCGAAAATTAATTACAGAGACTATGCTTGCAACAAAGATAAAAAATAAACGCATGCTTTGAGGTCAGAGCACTGCAGCGTTAGCTTAGCCTAGAGGTTAGCTATTGTAACGTCATAAATTGTAAAAAGATATTGTTACCACCTAATAGTTGCATATTGACCTGAACTTCAATGATGTGTGACTTGGAAGGGCTGTCTTGCTAATACCATGTCTTTATGACTTTGTGAAATATACGGGATACAGAAAGCGTTCGCGGGCCGCACAACACATGTTCGCGGGCCAGTGTTTGGATCACGCTCGCCTAGGCTTTTCATAAAAATTATACTTTTGTTGGGTGAAATTTGCCGAGACACCTGGAAATTTCTCATGAGAAAACTGAAGAACAAAAAGCCATCAATGTTGTAGTGTGGAGGAAAAACACACATGCGTCATCACTTGCATCAGTGGTCACAACCGGGGGTAAATTTACCCCCTGAGGTAAATTTTACCTATCCTGGGGGTAAATTAAGTGATGCTGAAGTTACAACACTTTGTTTTTTCTACAGCGCTAGTGAGTAAACAAAAAACAGGGGCTAAATTTTATGTTAGGAAGCTCGCAAGGGGTAAACTGGAGAAAAAAAGTTGAGACCCCCTGACCTACATCTTCTATCAAATGGTCTTTTCTATTCTTCCATTCCAAGTACGCCGTCACTGATACTTTCTTCACTGTTCTGATTTTTTCATTTACTAAAAATTCTGCAACTTGATTTTATGGTGGCACAGTAGCAAGCCAAGAGCCGCAAGCTTGCTGTCGTGAGCAGTGGCGTAACTATAGGCTTGAGCCAGCGGGAAACTTAGCTGAAGGGGCCCCACTAACCAACAGTCAGAAAAACTTTGAGAAGTGAGACAGATGTGCAGGTGTTATGTGTAGCTTTTTCTGCTTAAGCGCTCTTTCCGTGCTTAAAAAAAACTAACATAAATTACGTAGAAAGTGTTGTTTTTAGTCAGACTTACTTGGCTTCCACTTGGGTGTCTCCTTAACTTCAGGGGTCCAAAATCCTCCTGACAAAATACTTCCAGGTCTTGTTTCGTCCGACCACTGTGGTGAAGGACTTACTCCTGAGTGAACGCACACAAATAAACTGAAGCCTTGAGCATTAACTAGTCTCTGAACTTAAAAAAGTTGCACTTGAATAACATTTTCGGTTCTTCTTTGTTATCTCAAACAAACTAATCCATAGATTTTATCCTTTCCGTCGAGTACTAAACTTTTTAGTTTTGCATTTTCATTTCTCTTTGCAATTACTCCGAATGTACAATCACGATTCATCCTTTACAACATTGCTAGGCCTATTTTACAGAAAACTGAAACAGCTATGCCTCTCACCGTCCGACATTCGTGACTGTGACGAAATAATTTTTAGGTAAGGACAAAGAACCCATAACTGACGAGAGCCTAATAATATCTTGAAAATTTTGGTTGAAATTTGCAATTTAGATTAATCTTTAAGGAATGCCACCATTTGTTTTGGTTAAGACATAATGAAATATATCAATACATACTTCGCATTTAGATCTAGAGTAAAAGAAATCATGTGTAGCAGTCACGCTAGCGCGACCGCTACATGTAAGCAAAGTCGGCCAAAGCAAGGAGAAAGGAAAAGACCAAGCAAGCGACACATATAAGTGACTTCCATGCACATGGAAGGAAGACCTCTCTTGCCGATTCGTCTGGCGCAACTGCCTAAGCTAGTGCGATCAAGGTTTCTTGGTTCATGCCCACACTGAGGGTGTGCGAACACAACAGGGTCGCACACGCTTCACATGTCACCACTATTAAATTGATATGTAGAAACCAACCCAAAAGTTCTGCAACCATTTTCGTATTGCAAACACTGTCGTTGCAATTTTGAAGGGATCTTTGACGTGCAAAATTGTCCTACATTTTTGAGAACTGACGCTTGACCATGTTTAACACCTTATGTACTACACTAATTGTTCGTGTTTTCGACAGCTATGAATTAGGTAGAAGCATCAGCTTGCGCACACTGCGGTTGATAAGCGTTGCCTGAAACAATCAGTGAATCAAAGTTTAAGTCTTTGTAATGCCGCATTTTTTAGGAATCCGTGGTAGCCGAACGGTTTTTCAAAACTTAATTGTGTTCTCGTCTCCACAGTTCACAGTCACAACTGCAATGAGCAAGTCAGCTTGGCTGTTACAGTGGTGCTTTGCAATTGTCTGCTGCGCTTGGTATTGTCTGATGTTGCTGTTTTATTTTGTATCAACTGCTTCATTTTTTCTAATCTGTGCGATGCTTTATCAACGCAAATCAATGCGGTCAATGTCGAAAACTATCTTATGAATTCAGCTGTTGTTTTATCTGAGTCCTTGTGCTACTTATCTCTCATGCTTCACCTCTGAAACTAACAGCAAAGTTTTTAACTCAGTGATGACTTACGTCCCTTGCTTTTCCCCTTCTTTGTTCCAAGAAATTTCTTCATTGTCCAAAAAAGTTCTGACACCGCAATCAAAATATTCTCCTTCACAAAGCTTTCTACCACCTCTTGATACTCAAATCGCAAGTGGTTGCGGCAGCTGAGAGTGCTAGCCTTGGCAATTCAATTATTTGGCAATAGGATGCTTTGTGACATCACTGACATGCTGTAGGTTGATTGGAGCATTTGTTATCCTTGCAATTGCAAAGCATGCATTGTGTGGCGGCCTGGAGATGGCGCCACATGAAAATAAATGAACACCGCTAGATGGTACCCATGAGTAACAAGTCACTGTGATAGTCACCACAAGCGAATTATCGTAGTTCACTTATCCCTATATAATGATAGTGCAACCTA
>JGI24158J21664_10012023_pt1 | contig 11488 bp, 6 predicted proteins | sample Ectturendosymbi3_FD_21664 | JGI IMG/M metagenome (IMG submission 21664)
TATGTGGCTTTGTTACCGACCGGTCGATCGCGAGATATCAAGAAATTTTCTGGTCGATCCTAGTCAAAGACAAGTTGGCCACCCCTGGCCTATAGCAGGGGTGGCGAACCTGCGTCCCGCGTGAACATTTGATATGGCCCGCATCAGAATTTTCATTACTCGATTTAGAATACAATATCGCGTCAAAACGAAGCTCCATTATAAGCAGATACTTAAAGAGATGTCACTTTTCCTCAATTGGATAAACGCAGAATTTTAGGATAAAATCAATTGATTTTGCGGCCCGCCAGTGATGAAGTACATTTCATACGGCTTGTAATAGTTAAAGCGTAGGTTCTCAATGTGGGGTCCGCGGACCCCCAGGGTGTGAAAAAAGTGGTGTTTGGGGGTCCATCAATTGACAAAAAACTTCAAGAAATTAGGAATGATGAACAGTTTGACAATATGTTCGCAGTGAGGCAATATACTAAGCCACTCTCGCTTATTTGCTATTTTGTATTCTTGAGTATATTCCAACTTATTTGGACGTTTTGAAGGAAGCGTCACGGCAGGCCTACAATCAAGGGTCATTGTTACATCACTGAAGTTTGTTGTCAATCGTCATTGTTACTTCATAACTTCAAAAAGTCAACANAACAATAGTAAGACACGTTAGCCATCTGTTACCGGTAGTCTAACTCTAAGCACATGTCATCTATAACTTTAAAGGCAAGGATAGNAAAAGATCAAAAAAGCTGGATGAATGAGAGATCCACTTTAGAACTGAAAGCAAAGACCTGGACGGATGAAAGACCATTTTTAACTGACCTAAACAAGTTGATGTGATGAAGATTTCACAGAAAAGATCGGATTTGCGTGCCGATTACGAAGCCAAGATAAAATTATCTTCACTTTCGCTGTCTTGTTTCTGGACTTCTCAGCTACAAACGTACAGTACGTCGCTATGATGGCATCGATAGAAGTCCTTCCTTTCACGATTACGTATGTGAGGTTGTTTTATCAAGTTTGGTGAAAATCAAATCAAAATGTTGAAACAGAATGGATGTGAGACAGCACATTCGATTAGCTTTGTCCAAAAACAAGCTTAAAATATCAAAGCTTGTAGGAGAATGTTGTCAGGAGCACAAAAATCCAGGGACGCCGGAAAGTGGTGGAATGACGAGAGTTTTACTACCCCTGCCCTTCCTAAAGGTCAACGGGGGTGGATGTGCATTTTCATAACAGAATCATATCCTAATTTCATGTTTATCAAGATCGACTTGGAACAAATTTTCATCTATTCGCGCACCCAGAAAAATCAGAACGGCTTTCTATCATTTCTGCTATTATTTTCGAAGTGAACATTGTTGCTGCTCAGAAACAAGCATAATTGGTAACGATTTTTTTTACATTTCCATTGCCCTCAACTCTTTTACTGCCCCCATGCCCTACTGTTGTTCCGGCGTCCCTGCAAACATCACTGGACCTCAGAGGAGTCTGTTTCGGAGACAACAACATGATAGATTGATAGATAGATAGATTTGGCGGTACTGAATTAATTGCGCTAAATGTATTCGCTAAAACAGAAAAAAATGAGTAAAAAACTCGTTCACTTTGCTCACATGTAGCCCGTCTACTGTTTATTCGTTGTTTGCAGCAGGCCTATCCAGGGGTCCATAAAAAATAGATCAATAACTTAGGGGTCCGTGAGATGAAAAAGTTTGTGAAACGCTGGTATATAGGTTTCCCGCCCCTGGCCTATAGCGACGCCTTTTCTCCCATCCCATTAAGGGCCGCTTTTCCTCTCGAGGGTCGCGGGAGCAACATCCCTAGGAGGACTCGAAATACTGTACCTCACGGTATTGAGCAATCTCAGATAACAAGACAAAACAAGGTCGAGGATGAAATCACTCCACCTGGTACTTGGTCGACCTCTGGGCCGCTTTCCCGTGGGTGTAGCCAGTCACCAGGACGTACATCGCCAATCTTTCCTGGGACATTATGAACTCATGGCCCGAACCAACGTAGCTGAGATCTCTCTCTGAGGAAAAGTGGCTCGGCATGGACGGTTTCACGAAGTCCACAGCTGCGCACTTTGTCGCAAAGTGCCATAGCGTGAATGCAAAAATCTCATCTCTACCGCTTCTACTTGGGATAGGACTAGCAACCTGTCAGTCATTACCCAAGATTCATGACCACAGGTCATGCAATCTTGTATCTTCACGTATTATTTTCATTGTTATTGTAATAGAAAAAATTTGTGATTGCAATTCATAATTACAAGCTCAAGAGTAATTGTAATTTGATGTTTTCAACACATAGTAATTGCAATGTAATAAAGATCTAGGATTCTGGTGTAATTGTAACTGAAATAATCTTAACTGTTCTACTTCTGGTGCAAATGCAGTGTTTTTTCAGTTCAGAAATTCAAAGTGTCGATGATACTACCTTTTTTAGGTAGTTTTGGTTCATTATTTCAACTGAACTTCGATGACAGCTTAACATTTCTACGGATTTTTTTATCTTAAGAAATCAATATTTCAGATTCTTTTAGTTTGAGGTCTGTTGGAGGCATTATTAGTGCTTCCATCAGTTCAGACAAAGTGTGCAGTAAACTAACGATATTGATCGTCATGTGATTTGTCCATATACGGATGTCGGATATCCCCCACTTCTGACACAGATATTTCAGTTCGATACATCACAATACTCTGTGGTACACATTGCCTGCACCAAGTGCCATACAGAAACAGCACAACTAAGTACTTTATCAGATTGACCAAAGCTGAGCTGCACACGAACCCATGCAACGCATGTTTGGTTTCAGGAAGCAAAACTTGTCCTTTATCAGTTATTGCAGTGACAAGTTTTTATTTGACCAGAAACAAAACAAGATAATCTAGCACAGGAATGACATTTTTTGCATTCATTCACTTCTATTCCTCTCTAGGGTTTCAATTTCTAAGAAATGTGCTTTTCCTGTTTTGGCTAAAATTTGTCATTTGCCAGAATGTGCTCTGAACACAAGGATAAAACTTCCTCATACTCACACAACTATCAGACAATACACAATTAACTACACAATGTAATTGGAAAAGCAGTTCAGTCCAGCTTATATTCATATTTTGTAGTCCTGTCCCAAGTTTTTACTCATGCACCAAGTGCCATCTGCTGACAGGACCTGTCGAAATGCAAAGCTAGGTCAACTATACAAAGCAAAAAATCCATAGTAAAACAGGTTGAGTGTGATGTATTTGCTTAGGAATTCCACAAATTGACTTTCCAATAGCTCTTTGCTATAGAATAGATAATACTAAATGTTAATTACTTAAAACTCAGAAAACTTTGCTTGTTTATTGATAGACACGTTTAATGCATAACTAAAATTTGATCAACGCATTCACCAGTTGTTGAAAATCCCACTTGCCACACATGGGAGGTTATTGTCCATGAACAGTGAACTATTCTGCACTTTGAACAAGTTTACATCATTGAAGGCTGGGCTTTTTTCAATCATGTTTCGGTCATAGACTGAAACGTTTTTGAAATGACCAAAAAAAATTGTAATTTCGGTCAGAATGTTCGAAAATATAGGCTAAAAAACACTTTTGTGGTGAGTTTTACAACAAGACAAATGACCAAAACGTTTCAGTGAAAAAAAGAGGTTGGAGGTTTAATGTTTCTACCACTGAAAACAATTACACATGATCAACACAATGCTTAATGTCTTGGCATTACCTTGGCAAGATAGCAGGAAAACAAGCTTTGCAACAATTATTTTAGCAGTAACGCCTTGGACTGTTGCGTGGATTGTAGAACCCATGTACTAAATGTTTAGATTACGCATTACCAGTATTTTCATCTGATTTTTTTCATGAAGGGTGGGAAAAACAACTTGTGTCAAAAGCATGAACACCAACCAACAACAAAAGTCATTCAGCAAAGCATGAGCACAAACCAGCAATAAAACAGAATTAAGTTCATGATGGCTAGTCAACAAGTTTAATTTTTACCTATGTGCAGACTGAAAACATTAGCACAGCTTAAAAAATTATCCTTGCACTAAATGTTTGAAATACCCTTTTTTCTGACTACAAACCAAACATATGGAAACTTTCACCTGGAAATTACTCTCTACACATATATCCTGAACATTCTGTGCATGTTTCCATCCAACTGCTTCCTTTGCCAAGTTTGATGATTAGAAAACATTACATTCAGAAAGCAATCATGACAGAGTTTCAGGATTTGGAACAAATCACTAACTTCCACCGTCACTAAAATTGGGAACACGGCTTGTAGCAACTGTAAGCCAAATTGCATTTTGATCCTATAACAAAATCTGACTGAATGGTTGATCAAGCCATTATGAGTCTGGTTCATGCATCACTAAACACAAAGGCTAATTGAAGCTCTATACTTCAATGGTAAGAAGTTGCACAACAACAGCTGAAGCACAACAACAGCTTTCTATTCTTAGGTACTGAGTTGAGAGTATGAATTGAACCAACGCAGGATCCAGGTATGTAGAATTTATTTCACATGTTGTTTCATTGCTGAGATCAACTAAGATAAGCAGCACAAATATAGCACATTCGGTCCTTTGCCCAAATGTCATAAGTAATATTTTTCAGGCTTTTGTTAGAAGTATGAGGTAATGCAAAAGTATACCCAAAGTTAACCAAATTAGCTCTACCACATCATGAATGATGGGTAGTTTGTACCAAATTACACATTGATTTTACGGCAGATAAGTTTGCTTTGACAGAATCTCACAACCTCACTAATTGCAAGAAAACAACTTGTGTGTGAAAGTGTGATTTTCTTCACTAAGTATGTCACTAATTATAAGTAAAGCAAATAGTTTCTAAAGAAAATGAAACTTCACAATGAAAACAGCTCAGTTGGCTAGAAAACAATTGTCTCAGCAGTATGATTTGAAGTTACAATCATATACAAGAAAAGCATTAATTTACTGGGCTGTTGCTTATAATTTTGTATATACCACAAACAGTCAACGAGAGTGTTTGACTCTTGAAGAAAATAACCGTAGTCAAGAACTGATTTGTTTTTCAGTCATTACACAACACTGTGTGAACTTGCATCTCTACCTCCACATTTGAGTTGTTCTAATTTGCAATTTAATTGAATGAGTAAGACCATAGCTTCATTAAAACGTAAGACCAAGATTGAAATTAAACCATCCTGAAAAGCCAATTGAGCTAAAATTAAAACATGAGACTTTTTGTGAAATACTGGGCTAGCGGTTATAAGCTAGCTGTGAGTCCTTTGGCATTCTCAGCCAATAAACTTGGAATCCTACACTGCACAAAGAAATGTGCTAAGATAATTTTTTGAAAAAGCTTTGTTAAAATTCATGCAATCCTGCATTAAGTCCAGGGATCACAAGTTTACCTTGAGTCTCTTAGTCTAAAGACATCATACAGTCGAGGCTAAATATGTCACATAATTAGCATCATGCTAACATGCTAAGCATGTAAATAGTAACATTACAAAAAATTTTTGACAATTTCTTATTTAGAAATTAAAAAAAAAAATACTCAACAAATACACACCTAAAGGAGTGGGTGCATTCCTCACTGGAATTGAAAGCCTTTTCTAACAAGTACTCACATCTAATGTAACAAGAATTGCCACGTATCAAAAATTGTATCCATCATGAGTTGTGTGCGACCGACAAGACTCACTTTAGATTAGAAAAATCACCATGTACAACAAAGTGTTGTGGAAGACCTCATGCATGCAGAAATCCTTAATTTCACTGCTGGGTGTACCTTGTTTGCCGAACCAGTTCTTCATTTTGGGTAATACAACTTAAGCGCCGTTTGTCTATTCTAATCTGTGTCCAGGTCTTGTTTCAATAGCATAAGAGTAGAAAAAATACAACTCAAAGCCAACTCTTGGTAATATTAGGATAAGACTATATTCCAATCCAAAATTATCACAATACATATCAAAGAAAGCATGTTTTGCACCTCATTATATTAATCTTATTATCAATGAAATACTTGAAATAAATTATCTTCCAAAGCAAAATCACCATGATGGAAAGTAGAAACAATGGTGATAGATCCCAAGCAGTTTTCAAATTCTTATAGGTCACGAAAATAATAAACATCTTTTGATAAAAATTGTTGCATGTGGAGTTTAATCACCAATAAGCTTGTTTTCATCAATGGACATCTTTAGCTATTTAATCGGTTGTTTTCCTTTTCAGTTGATTTCTGGAACAAACAAACTAAACTAAAAATACAGTAGTGAGTTAGCAATATGCTACAATAGACAAAAATATTGTAACATTTTTTTATTTAAGGCTAAGGCCAATAACTTTTAAAAGCTAAATTATAGACAACAAAAGGTAGTGTAGGCTTTTCTCCTGATTACTGAATCGATGTATATCATGGCAATATGAATGATTTGTTGTTATTTGCAGACTTATTTACTTTACTCACTTAATAAGTAGCCTTTCTTTGCTTTTCATGTACCTTCCACCTGACATTTCCTTATTATTTTTTGTTCTGAAACTTTTTGTGATTTGTTGCAATATCTGAAACCTCTGACTGGCTGATATTGTTTCCACCTTTGTACTTTCATCTCTACTAGTTCTAGGTATAGGCTGTAGTTTGTCCCCTGCTGGATGTTATATCACATGTGCAACTATGGTACTTTATCAATCATCGATGATGGACAACTGTTTTTTCATTTCAAAATTTTTTGTGTCATATGTCATATGCTTCCACTGCCCACACCCTGATTGTGATGTCATGGATTCTGGACGGCTTTCAGCTTTCTAACTTGCATTGCTGCTCATTTCTTTTCTATCATTTACGTGCAACTGCATGGATCACTTTTACATATATATTTATTAAAATCAGTTCACATTGTTTGCTTTCCATGTTCTTCTTTGTTACTATAATACATACATGTACAATACGATATAATTGAATTGATTTACACTGAGTGACTGTGCTTCCTGTTTTTACATCCAATTGAATTTTTGTCATCTCTAAATATACAACACAATGTTACTGACATTGTTTAACCCTAAAACACGAATATCTTATGTAGCCTAATTAAACCTTGTTTCATCCCTTACCAATGGTTATCCTGCCACGCTTGCCAATGATCCATGCGCCCACATGTTGAGTCACATGCCCACAACTTGGATAAGGTAGCACCCTGCGTCTCACTACTCACAGAGTCACACACATCACGCTTGAAATGCTTGATGTACTTGATAAGCAACTCAAAAAGCGCGCCGCGTATCAATCAATGGCACCACGTGATATGCTGCGCATGACCGCTCACGAATAACAGCTGCGTCAAACGATGTCCGCCACACCGCCGCTGCGGTAATGGTTGGCGACAGATGGCACTCCGAGAAAATCGATTTTCGACGTTCTCCCACTCCAAGGCCCATTGGTAATGCAGTTGTAATGAACAACTATTAGCTCAACCGTCTGTTCACCACGGTTCGTACTGGAGCAGCGTCCTTCACTCCACATTGAAAACGAAAAATAATGTTAAATCTAGGCTCATCAACAGTTATCAACTGAGGTAGAGTTAACAAGACCGCTTTACTCTCAGAGACCATACTTCAAAATGAAGCGGTTATCTAGATCAGGGGTTCCCAACCTTTTTCTGACCATGTGTACCCCTTCAGCCTTTCAACGGATGAGCATGTACCACTAAAGTTTCTTATAACAAAAAGGTTGAGTAAAATAACAAAAATGCACTGAATTTTTAACAGAACTTCTACATATTTATACCGTAACTATAAAGGTAGGCTCCATTTTTATGTCTAAAAGTTAATTTGTTGCGGCTGTACAATAAATGTACCCCTTGAGACAGGCAAATCTATCCCAGGTTTGGAACCCCAGGTCAAGATATAGCAGACCAAGGATTGTTAAACTATGGGTGGCGCGGCCCATTTGGGGTCAAAAGCAATGACGGATTTACGCAAAGGCCAAATCGGGGCCCCGCGCAGCTCCTTCCTATGCCGACTCATTACTAACTTAAAATCTACGAAACTGCGCAGAGGCATATCTCCAAAATGTACTTGGAAACGAGAGAAAATACAAATGTCTAGAACTAGATCCCTAGTCACTGCAGCGCAGTGGTCTCTAGTAGTAAAATGTTTTTAATTGCACTCTTTCTGATATATATATGCGCCTTAGTAAGGAAATTTATAGCGTGTTTGATACGGATCTACGTTTGGTTGTTTCCAGCTAGATAACCAATACATACAGCTTGCTTGTTGAACATCTAAAACGTTAGTTAAATCAGCTAGAACAGTTTGTCGTGAGTTTTACTTGGAAAAACGTGTCTACATTTAGCTTACTTCATATGGTTAACCGAGGATGTTGCGAAAATACTTTGCTGTGCAAGAAACTTATCTTCACACTGCTTGCCATGATCCTAGAGCATAGAGGATTAAAACACTATATTTTCTATTGCTTGGAAAACGACAACATAAAAATGGCATAAAAAATCCTGTGTCCACTGAATCGATTGTGCTTGTTTGGTCCATAACATATGTGGTTACTGTAACAAACAGGTTTACGTACAGTTAATCAGATCGACAACTAGACGTTATTTTCCAGGGCGGCAACCATGGGTGTCCGCAGAGGGGGGCAAAACGTGCATTTGCCCCCCTGGAAATTGGAACTAAGAAGCAAAAATTTCTAGAAAACTTGAAATCAGGATTCTGACCAGTTGGGTTAATTCTTGCAATAACAGTTTGTTTGCCGATATGACACTTAGGTTCACTCTTCTGGTGTCATGCAGTGATGAGCTTGCAGTTCACTAAATTCGCTTCTCTGCCTGCAGAGGCAGGTTGCGAAACTTGTGAACGAATTGTTCTACTATTGGCCTTTTATTGCTTAACGATAGCGTGGCAACAAATATTCAAAGATGCACTTCAGCTTGCGGTGGTAGGCGTTTTGCAGCATTTAACTATTGAACGCAGACTTCTTGGCAGGTAATGCTGCGAGACAGTGACTGGTGATAGCGGCAAGACAATTCGGTTTATACCAATGGTGGGCGAACTGTGGCTTGCCGACGTATTTTGTATGGCTCTTTTAAATGAATAGCAATATCTCAAATTGACAGAGAGTCGTTACCTCATATTTAACGTTTGTTTCATTTATCAAAGTGTTTATACCAGTTCGTGAAGTTAGCCACCAGGGAGTCTGCGCGATTTGATAACAACGACAGTGAACCTAAAGCTCAAGTTAGGCTAATTAAGTTCCCAGAGGAAATCCAAATTTTTCAAACACGTATTGTCAAAAGCGTTCTGTCATTCTTCCAATGTCAGAATGAGAACGAATGCTTTTCGTGAAGAGGCAATTGCAGACCACAAAGTGGAACAATACTAAAATAAATTTTAGGACTACTGGAGGAGTTCCAAGCAAGATTTGAGCATTTCCAAGAGTTAAAACCATGTTTTGCGTTCCTGTAAATCCATTCAGTATTAATGTAGTAGGTGATGNCTGTCCAGTTCACCAACCGTTTGTCACACACTTGACTGCTGCAGTAATGAAACTGGCCGGAATGCAAAAAAATCTGGCTCTAAAAAANAGTCAATGCCACTCTGCAGTTAATTTCTAGCAACAGGTTGCAAAAAGTAAATGCCCAGAATACAAAAGACCAGTATACAACTCATTTTTGTATACAGCACGACATATTGCTACGAATTTTGTTTCTCTGTAATGAAGTTCGTAAAATCAAACCATTGCGCAACCCTGAAAAATGAACACTTGGGAGAATTAATTCGCACATCTAACAACGTACTGTCCAGATTTTCGGGGACCAGACAATGAAATAAAAACTTAATATTGACAATCACTGTACATCATTTTAATGTAAAACTTGCATTTTTTACAGTACCGGTATTTGTATTGACACTACAAACTGGTTTTGCGCCTCGCCGGTGTTTTTTGTCTTCTGCAAATGACTTCCATTGAACAAGGTTGCCCGCTCCTGGTTTGTACTATGTGTAAAGAAGCCAGGACCGTTACTAGGGGCGCAGGGGGAGAGACGCACCCTTTGGAAAAATTTTCGTCTTCCCTGGAAAAACGTGTTGGACAAAAGTTAAAACTATTGGACATAGTTCAAATATTTTTGGCCCCTCATAGGCGGATCCAGGGGGAAGCTAAGGGGTCTGAAGACCCCCCTAAATTTTTTCAGATACGTTTTTTGACCGATGTTTTCCGACACAGAAACGTCCATTGGGGTGATTTTTTGGATAACTTTTAAATAAACCATTTCTTGCACAGGGATAAGGACGAATGTATCAAATGCAAAGCTTATTTTGCTCAATTTGGGCAGTCCGAATGTGTTTATTTCACTATAAATGAAAGTTCTAATAAACACGTTTTTATGTAAAGAATGTGACCCCGATGTTATATAAATACGTAAGTGTTTACATGAAGTCTTTACATTACATATACGTTATATAAACCTCCAAATTTTTTAGAATATCTAGTCATTTTGTGCTTTAAGAGACAGTATCTCAAACAAAAACTGTTGCTCGCCTAAAACCAAACATTTTCACCCACCCAAAAATTTGGGCTGACCATGCCACGTAAGTATTTAAATTCTTGTTTCATTTGGGTAAGATTGGGCTTCTTGTGGACAAAAGATGAATATGCAGCAGACTCAGAACCGTCGCTAAAAGATTTTCAATAGGGGGCTTTGCATTTGTGCGGGGGTGACTTGACATACTAAAAATTGTCAAAAACTCCACTAATTTAATAGTGTTTCACTTTTCAATTTGGGGGGCTTGGAACTCCACCAAAGCCCCCCCGTGGCGGCGGCACTGAGCAGACTGGACAAAAGTTGAATAAGCTGCAGATGATACTATTTTTTCCTACAAGCTTTTATGAATGAGTGCAGCTCATGTTATTACTGTAGTTAGGCGAAGTCATTAAAATTACGCTACAACGAAGTTACATTGCAGTCAACTACGGCTAGATTAGAGCGCTCAGTGACAGCGTAAATTCCAAAGCAGCAAACCTAACCGTAAAACGTAGCCTACATGTCAGGTAGGCTTAAAATGAAGCGCGCTAGATTAGCTGTAGGCTAAGCTAAAGATGACTACCGATTAGCATCAGACCTGCCAGCAGGAGTGTAGTGGGGTGGGAACGACGAGAGGGCCTCTCAGAAAATTCATCGCTCCCCTTGGTGTCCCAAGCTCGTTACCAGGGCCGGATTAGGGGGGGGGGCAACGGGGGCAATTGCCCCGGGCCCCAGCTGCAAGGCGGCCCCCCGTGATGAAATATATTTGTTTCAAATAAAATACTCGTATGAAAAATGGTGATTAGCGTTACAAGAATACAACTCTCTATTATATTCCTATGTTGCGTTAAGTATCTGGGGCCCCCAACCAGTGGCGTAACTAGAGGTTTGAGCCAGGGGGCAAAACTTACCTGAAGGGGGCCCACTAGCCAAAACTCATAAAAAAGTTAAGAAATGATAGTGAATCTCT
>JGI24158J21664_10012025_pt1 | contig 11487 bp, 4 predicted proteins | sample Ectturendosymbi3_FD_21664 | JGI IMG/M metagenome (IMG submission 21664)
AAGTTTTGATAGTGAAGTTCCAAGCTTCTACTTTGGATCAATGCCACCATTTGCTCATAAACCTTTCCTGCAAAAGCGCTAGTAAACCTCTCAATGCCCAATATTGCAGTTAAGCAAGAAGTCATCGCGGCCGCCATTACGATTGTTATACTGCTATTTACACGCGTCTGATGTACACCAACACAGCACGTTCAACCGAAGCCGAGCAGCGACTTTGCTCAGAGGCACTGACTTCCGAAGTCGGTCTTCTACAAAACTTTCGCGCATATAAGAAGTGAATCCGTTGTCATTCAATTTTTGAGCGATTAATTCACTTATGTAGTTAATAAACGTAAACGCTGGAGTCTTTCAACGCGTTTGAAAAATGTTTGCATTTTTGATAATCCATAAGATCTTTTGACTATCCCCGAATGGGACATTTCGGCGATGCCCTTTTGGCGATGCCGGTTCGGCGACATCGTTTCGGCGATGGACGTTTCGGCGATGGACGTTTCGGCGATGGACTTTAGATGGACGTTATTGCTTCCAAATTTTTTAACTTATACACATTGTCAACCCTGCCGAATTGCTCTAGGAAAATTTCTACCATTTGTATTCATGGCCAAGGTGGCCAAGAATATTTGTCAGACGTCCACAGAAAAAGTTTACTTGGCATTTGATTGTAAATATGAAAGGTTTATGAGCAAATGTATGTGAGTTGGAGTTTGCCTTTGAGCAAACTCTGTCATCCCGCTATGCCAAATGCGTGTTCGCGTTCGCCCAGAGGCAATCTCTGGCACCCCGCTGTTGGAACAAGAGCTTGCACTCCGGGAGGCAACTGCTGCCAAGGTTTGGAAGTACGAAAATATTCGTACACCGACAGGCAACCGACAGAATGAAAGAACGAATATACTCTTAAATTAGGTGTGAAATGAAATCAGAATAACTACGCGAAGTTGAAGCAATAATTGCTGTTTAGGCTTAACTTTTGTGTGAACTCACAAACGCCTCGTGCCAGCAAACAGAAACGTCACAAGCAATATTTCCTTCCACATATTATCACGGTCTCACTAAACTTTTCCAAACTTCCGGCGGAAGAGAAACCACACCTGCCATCAGGATGACAACAAAAACGCTTATCAAGCAAACATCCTTTGTAGCCACAACCATTGAAGTATTTCAAAATCACACTTTTTTCGCATGTAACATCTGCGACCACCATCGCCGAAACGTCCCATCGCCGAAACAGGGTCGCTGAATCGTCGTCGCCGAAACGGCATCGCCGAAATGTCCTAGGCCCGTAAAACCTTTGTAGCTACTTTAAACTTACTTCATTTGAAATGTTTTATGAGACTTTGCTAAATTTAACTGACTTTATTGAAGTATAAGGTGGAATTAAACTGTAAACACAATCGTAACCCCAGTATTACAAAACTTATTGACCACGCTCAGCTGCATGTGAAGATAGCTTAGCACTGCACGTAACTAAATTTGTACAAATCAATACAAACTTACCTGCGGAAGTTGAAGCCCTAATGGGAAAAACTCAAATTTAGCCACATGCGTTTTGCCAACAAGAAAGATTGCAAACTCAGGGATGGATATTGGGGAAGGATAACGAGGCAGTCGCCTCGGGCCCCTCTTTTCCAGAGATACCGTGCCCCACTTGAGACATTGTTTAGTTAAATAAGTTATGTACCACTCTAGAGCCACGTTTAAAGAAGCTCTGAAGCAAGTCATATGTTTTTCAAAATAAAGCAAAAATTATGGGAAAATGTGCCATAGCAGGCAGCTTTCAATTGTGTAGCTGCAAAACTTTACAAATTTTTGTTCGTTTCGTATGTATCTTATGCTCTTGAAAGTAGTTCATAAAATGAAATGTGAAACAAATTAACTCTATTATCCACGTAATCCCACACCTACCTTTCGCAATGGCGATATTTTGGGACCCCTTCCTGAAAGCTGGCCCCTAAATTTTAATATCCATCCCTGCGCAAGTTATTTCAGTATCTGTAAGTAATGGCAGTGTCACTTCCCTCAGCACTTGCAAAATAAAAAGCATCTTGTTACTTACGTTAGATTTTGCTGCTGACTCTTCTCGTTGCAGTTAAATGATTTCAAATAATTTACTGGACGATAGGGTGGCAATTAACATCAGATGAAAGTTGAAACACTGAGCTTATGAACAGTAGGTCGGGGTTTAGTATCTTGACAAGACTGATTTTTTACTCGCCGGCGAGTTAAAGGAAAATCATTGATGAAAACGTAAAGGCTCCACATAATTGTGATTGAACCGTCACAATACATGTCATCACAAATAAATAGCTAGAATGAATGCTGTTTTTGCTAAGCAGTGACTATGGCGCAATGAAGAAGTCTTCGAAACTGAATCGCTTCTTCGCCAAAGCTTGAGCTTCAAGACATATAAAATTTGTCTCACCGCCATATTAACGCATGTTGCTTTAAAACTATGCCAAAACAAAAATCTACGATATTGATCTAAGGCTACACTCACTCTGGAAACAAGGATCGGTTATATTTGTAACACCCACGGTTATCAGAAAGAAATTTGCAATGGTTTTGAAATGAAGCTGACATAACCATTAGGTGGGATACAGCAAGTTGGTGCGGCAAAAGCAGCTGCGAAAACCGTCCCTCCAATTGTTTTTACTTGCGGTCGTTGATCACAAATGGTAAGATACAAGTTTGTATTCGACTAGAAGCTGAAATAGGATAGGATCCTTGAGGCAGTTCGTTGATTTGCACTGAAGTATTTTTTTGGCTTATACTTCAAATATTTTATTAACCTGAAAACTTTGGAATTGGGGGTGGCATTGCTCCGTTGCCCCCCCGACTACGCCCCTGCGGGCAACCGTATTGTGATTGCGGGCTGCAGACCAACGCAGGAATTCGTGATTGAGCGAAGTTCATGTGCATACCGATTCGGTAATTCATATTAACCACCACGATTTTCAACAATCATGGCAATTCAGTTTACATGGGAAATCTGTATACTGTGCCTACAGATAATCCAGTGATGATGTTCATTTTTATTATTTATTCCCTGGTTTTATGCTGGGAAAACGTTTCCAACAGTAATGTAACCATGAAATTTACACAGCTACATTACTTTTTATCACAAAATGTTGGGTAACACAAAAGATATTATGTCCCCCTGTCCAAAAGTTGGGGGGAACATTTCCTCCCGTCCTCCCCTTAAACTCGGTCCCTGATTGTTTCTGATTACTTTCAAAGAAAACGGGTTTGGGCCGCTGTAGCATGAGAGATGTATCCGGTATACTAAGTAGTTCCAACTTAGGCTAAAGTTTTATGATCAACTGGACAGGCATTTCAAGCCTGTTGCTTGAAGTCGCAGAGGTGGTGTAACATTGCGCCATGTTCTGATTTGTTTACGCTGAGGCATGTCACATTGCTCAAGAGAAGACAAATAGGCAAACCGTGATCGCAAATGGACTGTAGTTGAAGAAACTAGTCAGACGTTTTATTTCTGTGAATCTGCACGGCAAATTTTGTGCCATTATGGACGGAGAATCGACTTATTGGTTAATTCAGGGAGCAATCGTCAGCGAATTTGGAACTGTTGGAGTTTGCATTGGGTCACTGCAGGCCATAGGTGCTGTTCTTAGCTGGAAGGTTACTTGGGGTGATACCATGGGAACACGCCACTAGCTGCATTGCGCAGCATCGGAAACTTAATGTGGCAATGGCAAGCGATGTAAAAAGATTCTACGCTTAACATCCTGCTGCAAAGGTATTTAGGCAACTCGGATTGCGGAAAACTCTTGCGCTCCGGAACAAGGTCATTATTTCAATAGACATCAAACGCCAATTCCGATTCTTCAAGCAAGTGCGAGGAGAGGACGCGGCTTTGCAGCAAGCTGATAACCTTCTGCAAACACTCCGAAGTCTTTCCGTCACCAACGCGAGAGCAGCAGCATGACACCCGGACGTTCTCTAATTTTGCTTCTAGTCTTTTGCTTGATGACAACAGGAGACGCCTTTTTAAAGAGACTGTTTCATCGAGTGCAGAAGAATTGGATGACAAAATGGGACAGGCTTCGGTATCACCAGACGAGGCCGCGGATGATTGCTCAAATGCAGCTGAATGGAAGTCCGACCTTCGTACAGGTTTGTTAATTGCAGGCTGGTTAAAAAAACTATTAAAAGTTTTGTGTTGAATAGCTCTTAAGCTTGAAATAAATTTGAAAAGTTTGCCGATCGGTGTTTATACGTTTTGTCAAATTTGTTGATCACGTTAAGAAACGTACTCATGGCCAATTTTAGTAGTGACCACGCAGACTAAACGATCGCATTCAGCAGACTTAAATATTTAGTATCTCAAACCTGCTTGGCGTCAATGACATAACTGTCAAAGGTGTACCCTGTGCCTTCTGAAATCCTTCACATTTTGAAAATCAAGGGAATTAATCTGAAATAGATTTATAATCATCAAATTTTCGAGAGAAATTTGCCGATGGCTCTGATCTGAACGATTGTTGTTATGCTGTAGGCATGTGATGCGTAGCTACATATCAAGATGTCCACATGCTAGCTGCAAAAGTGTTGAATTACATCTGTGGTGCATTGCTGACCCGTTTTTTGGCTGCTCATTTATTCGACATGTGGCATTGCTGCACGAGAGCTATAGTCATAGCTTTTGAAATGTAGAAAGATAAATTTATTTGCGTACCAAAAACGACTGCTGTGTTTCGTGATCTTAGTTGTTCTACTGCTGTCGTTTGCATTTTTGTTTGGGATTTTTTTGACCTGTGGGTCTTTGCCACAATCGTCACAAAAATGGCGGAAGTTAGAGAAATACCGAAGCTCATCATAAACGTCAAGTGTTTGGGACGAAAAGCTTATATTTAGGTAAATTATGCAGAATTATTGCAATAGTATAAAAGAAACGCAGATTTGCATCATATTGCAAAATACTGTTCAAACGTACTTTTCCTTCAAAAAGCAGCAACAATTCTGTGTATAAAGTTTGCATATCAAAACCTTATACTTCTGCATATGTGATGATGGTGAAATTTCGAAGAAAAACTGTGTGAAAATGAATTCAAGGTATCATAAAATTTTCACGCAAGCGATGGTGTAAGAAACTCTGCTGGTAAACCTTTTACAGTAGAGCTTTCTATGAATCACCCAGGTAAATACATTTTATGCCTACCCAAAAATTTAATTCTCATTTGACGATTGCGGCAATGTTTTGCATCAGGCTACAAATTGGTTTGGAGCAGTGTGGTCCAACTACAGGCCCGCGGACCCCATGCGACCCGTAGACAGAATTTTAAAGGCCATTTAGATTTCTCATTATTGATTAATAAAATGAATTATAAAAATGAACAACATTAAGGGCGTGAGACTAGACTTTAGGGAGCTTCTGGAAATTAGTCAGCAAAGCTAGCTTTCCCAAACTGAACGATTTCGCACTAAAAATGCACTCGATGTTTGGAAACACATACGTGTGTGAGAGAACGTGGCACATTTTCTACGATGAAGCAAGTTAGATCTAACGACAAATCGAATGGCAGACGAAACACTGGACGATGTTCTCCGACTAACTACCACTAACATGTTGGTATTAACATAGGAACGATAGTGTCAGAGAAGCCTCAACCACAGGCATCCCACTGATAGAAATTTGCAAAAAATTGCAATTGTGTAGTAATTTCAATGATGCACTCACTTATCTTCATTTTCTTAGTTCATGTGAATCTGTTGTTTCATATTTATTGTAAGTGGTCCGCAAATTGTGACGTTTTTGTGAAATGGCCCAAAGGTAGTGGGACCACGCTGGTTTGGAGCATTCCTCTCTTAGCAATCTTTTATGTTTCTGGGTTATAAAGATTTTTTGAAACCACATTTAAGGGAAGTTTAGAGTTGCAAACGTTCGTCTTTTACTCACAACATTGTTCTCCCAACAAATGATGATGCATGAATTGGAGAAAGCCATCGCAATGGAGAAGACTGTGCGTACAATGTAATTGAACCGTTCTACTCCTTATTGACTGCAAAATATGTCATGAACATTTCCGGTGACGAATGCTTGTCCTGTTATGACCAATGCTATTTTTATAATGTAGTCACCACCTGTTTGCTTTGAGCTAAATGGAGGAAATCCAAGACTGACGTGCTGATGAAAACAACCTATGGCAATTTTTGTGTACTTCTGTATTGTAAAACAAGCAGGCCATTAAAACCAAAACTTAATATAAAACGTTACCAGCAGTTAGGAATACAACTGAATTGTTTTTTGGCAAAATAACGAAACACTGGATATGAAAACCATTAGAAAAAACACGTCTATTTCAGTTAGTCTGCTGTCTGTTTGAGTCAGTAAATAATAGCAAATACTTTTGCTTGATTTCGCTTGAACAGCGCGAAGTTGTTTCATTTTCACGCAATTTTTTCCGTATAAACATTTGAACTTGGTCATCATATAGGTTTTGAGCAAAATTCTTGCTTTAAGTCAGAAATCGAACAGGTGAGACACAGAGTCTTGGGCTCGAAAAACTTAGAGCAGCACACAAAATTCGCTAAACAGCTTTTATCTAAAAACAAGCAAAATGAAAACCATATCTGCACTTTTCAAAGTTTTATAAAAAACTTCGGGCCACACGTCAAAGTCTGCCATTTTATGTTTTAAATCACACGCACGAAAATGTCGTCTCAGCTGGGATGGTTTAAAAGCAAGGGTGAGGAACCTGCGACTCGCGTGACCATTTGATGTGGCCCGCGTAAGAATTTTCCAAATTACAACATCGCGTCAATGCGAAACTCAATAATAAGTAGATATTTAGAGAATAAGTCAGGAGAGAGGACTTATTATTTTGTTTTGGGTATTAAAGTAAACGATATTATGTGCACTGTCAGGCCCGTAACCAGGGCGCGCAGTGGGGGCGAAACCCCACCTGCAAAATTTTTCGCCCTCCCTGGAAAAATGTGTTGGAAATAGTTTAAAACTATTGGACATAGTTTAAAAACTTAGGGCCCCTCTCAGAAAACTCTTCGTCCCCCCTGGTGTCCCAAGCTGGTTACGGGCCTGTGCACTGTGTAGTTTGTGGTTTCTTGATAAGATAAAAATAAAAATTTTGTGCTGCGTGTCCATGATATTCCATAATTCACGCGGCCCTTTGCAGTCAAAAGGTTCCCCACACCTCATTTAAAGTGTGTACCTTAGGTTAGGTAAAATATTTCGAAAGCAGTTTCAGGATTTTGATATTTCGAAAATGCATATATTTTGGTTTTTTGAACAACGTTGTGGGTTTGAGTGAATGGTAGGAAAGGAGTTTTTTGCAAAGTTACGTACTTTCATTGGCTCTTAATTCGCTGCCATCCATGTAAATAGTTCTCTATAAATGTTCCAGCTTCAAGAAAAGAGCAGTTGAAACGTTCAATACCGTTTCTCTGAAATGATATTGCGCAATCCATCTTGGCATGGTTGTAGTTTACCTGCAGAGCAAAGAAATTTTGATCACCATGTTGCTACTTGAGTAAGTTCGAAAGCCTTTCATATCCAAACGAGTGCATCTAGAATTGTTGAAAAAAGCTTAAAGTTTCTGTTTTCACAATGCAAATAGTTTAGAAGTCGCTTTGCGCATATTTTACCAAAATATCAACTGATCCTGTTTTCTGCAGCGGCACTTATGAAAAACCTACATAAACTCTATCGCCTATTAATAAAAAAGCGCTTTTCAAGGTTACCAATTCTAAAACTATGCAGAGTGGAAGGCAGGAAATAGAACACTGGCTATGGATGTGTGAGCGGAAATGACTCGCGATTAAAAACGTTATAAAATAATAGACAAATTCAAAAACTGTTTATGGCCAACCAGGGGTAAGGTGAAAATATTCTTAAAGTTACTTTTAAAAAACATTCTTTAAATGTACATTAAAAATCCTTTAAAGACAAAGTGAAAGACAAAGTGAAAGTTAGTGTCGTAACAGATGTCTTTATTTGGAAGCTGCACCTATTATATCATTTAGTAACCGTGAAAATACGAAGAACAAACAGCTAATCAATCACATTTGTAAAATTGTTTGTACGAGTCCAAAATTCAATTTGTCTGTTCATTTTTTCACGTGAAACATGCGAAAGCATTAAGTGGGAAGTTGCAGATATTCTTGCAAGGAAGTGGAACACTGCGTTTTCAGCTAGAGCTTAAATGTCAACTAGTGTCAAAAAATGTGTTCACCACCACTGGGAAATTTCAAGCAAATGTCAGATTTAAGCAAACCCAAATCCAGCAGGCTGGGAACACAGAAGGTAACAGTTTAGCGTGATGTGTTATAATACTTTTTGCATTACGTAAAGTAACGGATTTAGCTTTGTTAAACAGGTGCAGTGAACCGAAATCAATAGGCTAGGCTAGAATGCCAGATACGGAAGCGCGGAAATCAACTTCATTTAATTGAGGAAGTAATTGCAAACGAACTAATTTTATAGAAAGAAACATGACCACCTAACCACAAGTGACAATACACAAAAATTTGAAGTCGGTTCAAGATAAAAATATTTGTAGTTGAAGTTTTTCCTGAAATAGCTGGATAATTTGAATGTAGCCAGGTTATAAGGTTTTGGCACCTCATTCTGAGAGCATTCTTTATACTTGTGAAACAATTTGCTGCATGTGCATTAGCTTGTTTTGTATTTACCTTCTGCATTTCACTGGATCCTTACAGAATTTGCGTAATTTTCTAGTTCTACGCATTAGCGATTCCTTCGATGAAGTACAAATATTTTCATATAATTGCTTTTTGTACCTTGTTTCGTATAAAACTTCGTCAAATTTTTCTTTTGTTTTCAATAATTTGTTAACAGTTGGTGGATTACTTTTCACTAAAGTGGTTTGTATTAAAAACGATATTGAAATGGTCTAAGTAATTCTCAACAACACAAAACAGAATTTAGTTCTCTGTAAAATACACAGAATAAAGAAATAGTACAGACAACAAAATTTTAGTTATTAAGTACCTCATCAAATTTTTGAGCAATACTACTGCTGTATAAAAAATAAAATTCTTACCGGGCACAAAAATAACAAGTAGATATATTTTGAGTTTCTTGTCGCTGTCGCAAAAAATAAGTAAATATCGAATGCTTGAAAAAAACGCAAAAAAGGCTTAGAATTTCACCTGGTAAGCACCATGTTCATCAGCAAAAGCTAACTGAGTATTGCAGCGAGAAGCAACAAACTGTTGCTGTCTAATACAAGACGGGATAGAAGTTTGTTGAAGTGTTCTTTCCGCACTTTGTACTGTGGACAGCAAATATCTTCAAAAGGCTTGTGTTCCGGGCTGTGCAGACGCTTACAGACAAAAACATTTATGAGTTACCTGTACTTTTCAAATTCCAGCAATGCTTTTTTTCTTTGTGGCCTTGCTGCAACCTCTGCAGCAGTACAGTAAACAGCTAAATCAAGTAAAAGTTTCTTATAGAAGAGGTAATCAATCACTGGAACGCTGAGGCTTAGTTTTTGTAGAATGGGCAAAGACGCCGAAATGCGACAAGAAAGTGTTATACAATTTGTGTTTTTGCTTGCACACGAGGTGCATTAGACGAGAAAACTCATTGGCCACACTGAGGTCGTCTATAAATGGCTCCCTGTGTGGAGGAAAAAGAAAGGTAATTGTGTGGCGCCATTTTGTTTTTCAATTGAAAAATGCAAAATTCATCACGATTGTTTGAGTATGGCTAGGGTGTAGTTATTATTATTAAGCAGAATGAAAAGGCAAAACTTTTGTGCAGTTTTGTCGAATCTAGGTGATACTAGGTCAGTCTTAAAGCAAATGCTGATGAGAACACATACGGGTGAACCATTCAAGAAATACTACCGGTATTTTCTTTATGCCTTTAATCTGCCAACACTGGCTTTCCCAGTAAAATGCATTCGGCCACAATTTCACTGAATATTTTTCGCTGCACAAATTTTTTTTTACTGTACAATAGTAGCAGTCGCTACAGTGATCTTTCGTTTCACGCAAAGTTTAGGTATTTTCTGGTGTTGTTTGTCTACTGGATCACTTTGAAGTAGGCAAAATAAACACACTGTGCAAAATTGTTGATTTCCTTCCTGTAATGCTTTGGTGTGTTCACCACAAATTAAGCAGAAAACCTTTGGTTCTTTTAAACAACGTCTTCTCGGTGATGCATCCATATACTGTGTAAGATTCTCAGAAAAAAACTACAGAAACAAAACCTACAGAATCCTAGATAAAATTGAATTTCATAAGTGTAATGCAACCCTTAACTTTACTGCCAATCTGCTTGAATTCAATTCTGACTCCATTGAACTCACATCAGACACCGCCACACTCTCAACCGGCCAACAAGCCTCAAAATCGAAGCAGGCAAACAACTTAAAATTTTTATTCACGCTTAAAAAATGGCACATGTGGACAATGGCGCATGTGGCGAGGTTGTCATGAGTAAAAAAGGCCATATCAACAGTAGAAAACAGGAAGCACCAAAAGAGCCAAATACAAAGATAAATACGCAACAACAGTTTGAAACACCGATACAGTTTGCACAGCACTTTTAAAAGTCAATATGTACATATACAGAAAAAAGCTCACGAATTAATATATGATTCGAAAAATTTTGGTCTTGCTAAGGAGTAACCTGAAACAGCAAAAGCATGAAGCTGCAAAACTACAATTTATAAAATTCTAGTGCAGAGCTTTCAGTAAAAATTTATCATTCTGTGTACAGAAACGGTGTCCAGATATCTGCCAGTGTCCAGAAATCTGACAAAATCATCTTTGAATCTGACATACCGACATAAAAATTGGAAATGGTCAAAAAAGGTCAAAAATGCCAAGATTCATTTGGTCTTTTTTCAAAGTGAAAAAAACAAAGGAATTAAACATAGCCAAAATTTTAAATTTGGTTTCAAAACCCCAAACGGCAACACTGCACGTGGAAGTAATCAATTATAAGGTAGGTACGTAAATGCTATTTATGATGTCACAAACAATCAATTGAAGTTTAGCATATCCCGCAAACAGCACATGACTTGACATTTGTGATTATCACAAGGAAATCATAAAGCAGGGCTGTAATACAGTCATGTAAGAACCATTATAAAAAAAAAAATTAAAAGTTGACCTGATAGAGAAAAAGTATGATTTTTCGAATCAGCACGCCAAATTTAGTATAAATCACCTCTAAAATCTAGTCTCTAGAGCACCAAATATTGCGTTGACCAGTGTTATCAGTCGATTTAAATAGTGTGGCAGTGAAACGCGAATTTTTACCGAATGATCGTAAAACCACTTCCACACATTCTATTATTGAACGACCATGTTAACGATTGTACGTTGATAAGCTCACTATATTTAAGCCTGTAGGGTTTTTGCTGTTTTCCTTTGAAGAGCGACGCGGGAATTCATCGGAGCTATACGTAATACTGTCTATTGAAAGAAATCCTTTCTCAGCACAGAATCAGACACTAAGATCTTACAGAGTATATATTTCGCCTA
>JGI24158J21664_10012028_pt1 | contig 11485 bp, 8 predicted proteins | sample Ectturendosymbi3_FD_21664 | JGI IMG/M metagenome (IMG submission 21664)
AAACTGCTTAAAACCTATCCGACTTTAGCTTTATTCGAACCAGATCAAAGCAGTATGCTTTACCAATAATATTTTCCTTGATTATTCAAACGTTGTGTGNAGTGTAAATGCTGGAGAATTCGTGCTATGGCTGACTTTACCTGAGGTTTAAGCTACNTGTGGANGTTGGTAATCATGAAATACAAACTTGTACCGATGCGCTTGTAATCACTGAACGGAAGTAAAAACAAGGATTAACGCTTTTTGCAGCCGTATCTGATGCACGCGCTTGCTCTATCCCACTTATTGATGATGTTAACTTCATTTCAAGACCACCGCAGAAATTCCTCTCTGATACATCTGGCGTGCTGCAATTACTGTATAACTTACGCTTGTCAGCAGCATCAGTAGTAGCCTGTAAAATGAACATCATCGAATTTTGTTTTTGTACAATTTTGAAACAACAGTAAATGCGTGAAATGGCGGTGATATATGTTTTGTATGTCTTGAAGCTCAAACTCTGGATAAGAAACGATCCTGTTTCAAAGGCTTTTTTATTACGCAACTTGGTCGTAGACATTTTTTATCAACAATAGCATTTATTCTAGATATTTAGTTGCGATGATTAAACATCTCGGGCTATTGTGACGATTCAATCACAATTATGTGAAGCCTTAACGTTTTCATTTATGATTTCGCTTTGCATTGCCGGCGAGTTAAAAAACAATTGTGTCAAGTAATCAGAGTCCAACCTGTCCATATAGTCTGAAAGTATTTTAACTTTCATCTGATTTTGATTGCCACCCTATCCTACAGTAAATTTGAAATCATTCAGCTGCCACGGGAAGAGTCAGCACCAAAATATTTAAGATGAAGGTTTAAAAATAATGGGAATTAAATATTTATATTTAAAGGTTGAGACCCGGTTGTTGTTTGCCCCCCCCTATGAAAATTTCTGGCTACGCGCCTGATCGGCAATGCACTGACTTACGTCCTTCTGTCCGTATACATGGTTTGACATATTCTTGAACGCAAGTAACATCGTTTGTAACATGTTGATGACACGTTGGTTTGCAGAAGATTGTTGGTGGAAAACACACACCATCAGCTACTGGCCAAATTGAAAGTTTTAGTTGATAGAAGTGTACTCGCTGTTATAGTACAGGCGGTCATTCAGATAAACTGTTGGGAATTTCGACTGCGTAAATTGAAACGCACCGTAATTGTTTCTGTTGACACATCAGACAAGTTAACTTTGCTATTACGTTGTGCCTGGCATTCCCACTTTTAATTTAACCAGCAGGTATTGCCGTAAGTTCCTTCTGCCGCCAACTGCAATTAATACAGAAGTTGTTGATAAAGTTTTGCCTGTTTTGATGGCGCAGCAGCCCAAACCCTCGGAATAAAGGGTTTTTATTGCTGACTACTAGCATTAAGGCAAATCCCTGGTTAGATTGCTAGCGTTACGGCAAATCCCTGGTTAGCCCAGCCTATAATCGATGATGGACAGTGCGCGTAGTTATATTTGACATGTGAGAGATGACAGATCGAAGCTCTACACTAGGACCGACTGCAGTAATGGCACAAGTTGTGAACTTCGGCAAGGAGAGTGATCCTGTTTTCAGCCGTTGTGTTGGAAACGACAACTTGTTTGCTATTTTGACTTTACAATGACGCACTTGCCTAACTTCAGCATTTCTTAACTCAGTACAGGAATCTCTTCTCAAGATTTTAATACAGTGTATTTAACCCAAGGGATGTGAATCTGCAACAAATGAGGTTACATCAATTGTTTTCGTTGGCCTTCTATCTGAATTGGAGCCGCCAATGGTTTACATAGATTCTCTCAGATGGTGATTGTCTTTGCGTTTGTACAGTCTTGCAATTGCGCAGGAATGATGTCCTTCATAGCTTTTAACCACAAACATGAAACGAGGGCTCTTTTTTCGGACAGTTTCCGCCAGACTCTTCTTTCTGCCAATTAGAAATTCAGACTTCTACCCAAACATGCTATTGTGAATCTATTGCTTTACTTTATTACGATTGATTTCCGCGCATTGCATATTTTTTGTTAAGAGCAGATTCTTAGCAAAGCTGGTTGTTTCGCTGAATACACGTAGCTAGTTGTTTTTTTGGGGGAGATAATGTGCACAGAGCACTTGGTTCAAATGAATAGCACATTACGAAGGACTTTTAGAATAGCCTAACCTACAGAAACTCTTTAAAATTTTATGTGTGACAAAAGTCCAACTGCATTTTATTTCGGCAACGTTTCATATAAAAGCTGAGGAAACGGTTTTTATCCTGCAGAACAGGGTTTCCAAACTACGGCCCGCGGGTCAAATGCGGCCTGCGAAGCCATTTCATTTGGCCGAAAATTTGTTGATTCGGTAGAATGTGACATATCCCGAAGCAATCACATTACATAAGATGTCCGGCTCTCGAAGTGTTGTGTAATAGCTCATGTGGCCCTCCGACAAAAAAGTTTGGAGACCCTGTAGTGTAGAAGGGTGGGTTGGTTGCAAGGTTTACTATAGTATAAGGCACTAACCAGTTTGCCATTGCTTTTTTAAATCGGGTTGCATACCACATTAAGAGAACCTTACTCAAAAGGTTTAAACGTGATGTCCAAATTTATGTCTGTATTTGCAAAAAAACTGAAATACTGTGCAACATTGTCGAAGTCAGATAAATGGTTCAGAAAAGGTAGATTTCATCCAAAAAGACATGAAATTGTGTTTCCAGCTCTTAAGTATTCCATAATCAACGCGTGTGTAGCTGAGCTATCGCTTTGTCCGCAAGAGTGTCTGTCACGAACGCGCTACCTTCGGGTGTGGGTTTAATTTTGCGCGTGAGCAGGTTTGCGACAAATGTACGTAAGTCGTAGATTGGTTAATGCTATGACTTAAAAAATCAAAGTAAACCTATATGTGCTGTGAAAGCAATTCGATTTTGACATCGTTTTTTATCTATTTATATTTTTTCATTTTCAAACCTTCGCTGCATGACATCAATACAATTCAAAATCTTGAGCATCCCGTCTGTAATTGAATGCAGTATGTTGCAACTGTGGTGGCAAGTTTCAAAAACAGTGAACTGCTGTTTATCGAACATTGAATACGATTTTGGATTCCCTGACCACTTTATCTTTGGATCCAAAAATCTCGGCTTGGTGAAAAGGTTGTCGGCGTGCAGGAGGTCCTTAGGAAGCGAGGTGATTGCATCAAAAAGTTTCTTACTCGAACAATAACATAGCATGATTTAAACCTTGCCTTTTCCTGTACTGTAGTTTACGAACATCATTCTCATTAGTGACATTTAGGACACCTACTATGCTGGTCAATATATGAGGTTCTAAGGCAGGGGGTGGCAAACTCGTTTCAGTTCCGGGGCCATGTAGCACATTTAATCTCAAGCACATTTAATCTCAAGCGGGCCGGACCAATGTAATCATTGCATAACACCCTATAGTTATAAGTAATGATAGCTTCCAACCGTTTTCATAACTTTAATGCAAAAATTTCAAGCATATCTGAAAATGATTATTAGCACATTTAAGGAGCAACCTTTACGGAACTCGGCAACAACACGCATGACGTTTTTTAGAGAAGTCTATTCAATTTTACGACAGTAATGACATTGAAACCAACCGAAAAGAAACGAAAACACAATGTCTATAAAATCAACCAAAATGAAATATTTCGGAAAAACCGAAACGGTTCCGGTAAAATTTCCTTCTGTTCCGTTTCGAACACCTCTACTCGTCTGCAGCTAAGTGTAGTAATCCAGACCACCCGAACTGGCACCACATTGTGCAAACTAATGGAAACTTGAATTTTTCTTCTACCTTGGAAACGCATAAATTTTTACGCAAAACGTGCAGCTTGTGACAATGTACGAACAGTTTGGTTCCATCAAACGAAACGCGTTTGCAATGAAGCTGCTGACCAACATTATATTCACTCACTGTTGCAAGCGTTCAGTTTCTTGAAGTATTTCCACAGCAACCACTCATTGCTGCAGAACTATATTTCAGGGCGCAAAGAAGCAGTTCATATTAAATATGTTAGCGGTTTAGGCCTACGCGTGAAACTTGACACCTTTCAGCTTTCACTAGTGTTTCAATATCAGGTGTCAAATCTTGTGTTGCAGCCACTTTCAGGATGTCATTTAAGAGAGCATGTGTGAGCCTTGAGCGCAGCTTTGTTTTATTGATGTTCATCACAGAGAACACTTCTTCACAAAGCTATGTCGTCTCAAACATGCACAAAACTTTTGTAGCAAGGGATGTCACTTTGGGGTAGCCTGGAAAAAGATACTGATAGAATGTGTCCAAGCTCGCCAAGGCAAATTTGTTCTTCAAATTTGAATCACACTGCAACTCAGTTATTTAAAGTTGCTTGCAAGTCAACTAGCAGATCAGAGGGGTTTACTGTGAATGGCGAACAAAAGACTTGAAAGACCGTCTTAAGTTGGCCAAAAATCTGAAATCGTTGCTTGAACTACCGCAACAACTCTGTTATCTAATATTTGTATTGATTCAAGTCACTGTTCAGTCCCGTGGCACGCACACTTTTTAGACAAAGGAAATGAGCGGTGTCATCACCGGAAAATTGTGTCTCCCACAAGCACAACTTCATATTGAATGCATGTATGGTGTCGTAATACTGTGCGACAAGTCTTTTGCGGCATCACAACATTTTGTTCAGATTATTCAAGTGCTGTGTAATATCCACCATAAAGTCAAGGTCTTGCAACCATTCTGAGGATTGAAATTCTAAAGCTGGCTCGCCCTTTTTTTTCATAAAGTTTCCAATTTCCTTACGTAAATAAAAAAAAAAAACGCATTAGTACGGCATTAGGCATCTCGACTTAGGCATCTCAAACTTTACGTAGCAAATTTCATTTAGACTTGTACCTAGAACTCCGAAGGTTTCGAAATCGACATCGCTGGAACTCAAGGTTTATTTTATCCCGGAGTTCTAATGTTAAATTTTATCAACAGCAGTTGAACTTTTGCATATTCGTACCTGTTTGAAAGTTCAAACCGGTGTGAACATGCAAAAGCAAATATGCAGAAAACTGGAATTTTCACGTGAGAAGAACAGAAAACAATAATAAAATGTACGCACTTCCGCTAAGGTTTCAAGTAATTGAAATCTAGTCTCCAGTTGTTGAAGTGCAACTAGATGAATTTTTCAAGCAAACAAAGAAGTTTTTACTTTACAAAATCATCCCGCGGGCCGGATTCAACCACGCAACAGGCCATATGTTTGACACCCCTGTTCTAAGGTGTTTTCAAAAACCTAAATTAATTTGCAGTGTCCTTTTCTCAAACCGTTTTTTTTCCACCATCAGTGATGTGACGTAAGGCATAGCAATATGCATTCAATTTAACTGAAGTGGGCGAATGCGAACTGTCCGTGCACGACACAACACGTTTCTGCTTACACAACAGTGGTTTTGTAGCCCCAATATCACCTCTACGGATGTTGAAGATCTAATCGACTTAGTCCAAATACTTCGCAAGAGCTTCTACATTTCTTTAACAGTGTTTTCAACATAAAACATAAAATTGTCCTGCTTGCTCAAAAAGAAAAGTGCAAATCAAATTGGCGTACGCTATAGAAACTCCTCAATCCTGCCATTTGTAAAATGGGCGTCTGCCGCTCTGGCAAATGCCAGACAATTTATGCGATGCACTACAAGCAGTTTTCAACTGTCTCCAAACTGATTTCAAAAAGTGAAATCAATTTCGAGGCAGTTGGAAAATTATGTTAGCTCTGGTCTTGGTTAAGTCATTTATTAAACTAAACTCACATTTGCTTTGCACCTGGTGTCTATGAAATTTCCCAAATTACATATTTTATTTTTTCTTGTTTTCTTACATGTTTGTTTATCATTAAAATTTTTACATTAAAGTCGGGGCAAAAACATTTGTTTGAACTTCAGCGTGGACCTCAGCATGAAAAAGTAATTGAATGATCAAAATAATTTTTCCATGGTTTTGTGTACCGGAATAAAACCATCTTAACCAATCTTCTGAACAGGTTACATACTTTTGAAGATAGTAGCTCACAGCAGAAAGAAGAAGCAGTTGCCAGTCACTTGCATAAAAGCTGGATTGTTTAAGATTTTGAGTCATGTCTANGCTAAACCGAGCGGTATCGGGAAGTGCTCACGTTGGTTTTGATGAGTTCAATGTATTTGAAACCTACTCGNACAGCTTGTTACATTGCTGCTTGAACCCGAGCCGGAAAAAATTACCGTTGTCTGGAAATGTGAAAGCTTTTTAGGAGATTTTATTTTAAAAGCACTGAAGGTAACGACTAAACAATTCGTCTGTGAGTCTCTGGAACGAAAGTTTGGGAAAGTTGTCTCAGCCAACGTCTTAAAACTTCGGAATTACCGGGACCGAGTCAGTTTCCAGGATTTCTTTTTCGTAGATTTGGTGAACACTGTCTCTCGCACAATGCCAAGCCGTCGATGCGTTGAATGTGCACAGAGCCTCATTCATTTGCGTTGAAAACGTGCAGCCTGCGTTCAATAGCTACGAATCGGCGTTACCTCTGTTAACTACCAATGTCTACATGATCGTTAAATAACGAGGAAAAGGTCTCGCGGTGCTTTCTTTTTATTTTTTCTGCGTGCGCCTTCACTCCCACGTACGTGCCGCTTGTCGAATATCGTTTGGAAGGCTTTTTACGGTTTTAGTTTGCAGCGACGTTGATGCAGAATAGTGAGCCTCAACATACGGCGTGGAATATCTGTTCGGTTGTTCAAAAATTCTTTCAACGTTTTGTTTGGAGGAAACAGAACAGCCACAGATGGAATGCGAATATTTCTACTTGATTTTCTAGCGCATCTAGATCTAACGTAACTTTCTAGTTTTGTTGCTAGCGCAAGAAACTAGCTCCAACAAAAGCACTGGTTTGACCATAAAGTGATTTATCGGAGATGGACGAAGTATGGTGATGTTTCATTCCAGAAATCGAGTCGGGGAAAAAGACAGTGTGGTTTTCTAAAACAACAACTATACCTACCAATCTTAGAAATGACAACCTTTTTTGTATATCTTACGCTTTTATCAAACAAGATTACCAGATTTACCCCCAATAGACTCAATGGTGCTCATTTATTGAAAATACGAAATTAACAAACTGTTACAACTTAGAATGATTTATAAAAATTTACATTGGCTGCAATCTATGGTTCAGTAAATTTTCCCGCTTGGAAGATGAAATTTACCCCAGGTTAAGAACCACTGTCATAGGACAAACAGGTAATTGTCTGTAACGCAGACGCGCAGCGAGCATTAATTTCGTCGCAGTTTGAAAGACAAGACGCTTTCCTACATCATATTTAAAAAATTAAACTACATTCTGGCTAAGTAGGTCCTGCTCCTACAACCAAAATGATTGGTATGTTTTTGCCTGCAGGCAAAATAATATATTTGTGGAGTAATCGTAGGTATTTCGTAATTAGCAACATATGCTCTTTCATAAAAGAAAACCTGCAGAAGAATTGCAGCAATCACCTCGTGTTTTGCATAGTTTCAACATCTTGTCTTGATATAGACGCATTCACCATGGTAAGATGTTTAAAACAACTGTTAGTGTGCGGTCCGCAAGGTTTTGTTCAGCGCAGGTAGTGTATGTGCAAAACTAGACAGCAGTGTGCAAGGAACTGCTGGTATGCTATAGCAAAAGCAATGATGAGATCGGTTATACCAGGGGTGGCCAAACATGCTCCATGTATTAGCCGCATATCGTAAAACCCAAGTTACAAAGAACCGCAACATAAAAATCTAAAGACAGGAATTTATTTGCAATCTGCGCTTCTGTGCATCATAATTCTTTTTGGAACGACTTGGAAAATGGAAACAAAAAACAAATACATAAATAATTTTTCGGAAAGCTCAAAGAGCCGCATGCAAAAGTTCGAAGAGCCGCAGTTTGGCCACCCCTGGATTACAACATCAAGAGCTCAAAAGCGCGAGGTGGCTATGGAGAATGAACAGAAGGATCTAATGGGCATAGATAGCTAAAATGCCGCGACCGAATCTTTTGATCAATAAAACTGTCTTCACTGGAGAACAGTGGCGTACGCAGAAAATTTCAGAGGGGTCAAAGTTTTGTCACAATCGTGTGACGTCGCAAATCAACTTTAGGGGAAGTGCCGAGGGGCACGACCAGTCTTGGGAGATCTGGGGGCGTGCCCCCGAAAAAATTTTGCAAAATTACACCTAAAAATACGCATATTGTGCATTCTGGAAGCAAGTTTTCGTACAATGCTTTTACGAGATTTATTAGCCGGTGAGACAGAAAACTGAAATTTTGTTGTCTGAGGCTCATGAAATAATCCTATATGCGTGCTTGGGTGTTATAAGTTTTAGACATGTACCGCTTATTGAAGTTCGTGGTCTCAAATCTCACGTCAGCTGAAGCTTTTTTCTGTTGTTCATTGTTACCTGTGTTAAGTTACTTAGCAGCCATGCGTGAAGCAATTTGTCAGTGAAAGAATGAAATCGTAAAATGAAAATCAAGCAGAGGAAACGTACAGTGGTCATAAAAAGATTTGCGTAGTGCGTATATAAGTGACCAGAAAACAATGTCAGTTTATTTTGAATTGAGGCCCTTGCCCCCCCCTTAGTTACGCCACTGCCGAGCACTGTTTATATATTTTTTTATTTTTAGGGTCTGAGGGGGGGGCATGGCACAGTGCCCCCCTCCGTACGCTAGTTCTGGAGAACATTCTCAACTCCTCCGTGGTGAGTTTGGCAGTTTTAACTGGAAAGTTCGTTCATATGCGGCAATCAGTGAGTACAGAGATAAGGACGGGAGATGGAAGTCAACAGAAAATAAGTGATACATTAGCTTGTCTTATAGAAATATGTTTTGATCTGGCACATTATCCATTGTACGTCGACTTCCTGTCTGCACAAATGTTCGTGCAGGCTACAAGGCTTTGGAGGATTTTTTTTCCCTTCAGTGATGCGGAAGTGAAAGAGAAGGAACATTACCGTATGTGCTACGCGTTGCTAAATACTGGGGAAAGCGAAAGGCGCCTTGGCCGCACCCAAACTTTGGGTAACACAAACTTTCATGATGGCAATAAATGGAAAAGTGGTTATGAACGATTGAGTAAATTATGTGTATCTGACAACTTTGTGACAATGTAATTCAATTCTGTGAATCTTGTAAATAAAACTTCATAATTTTCTCCAGAATAGATTCCTTTCAGCATGACGTATCAAAACATTATATGAGTACTTTCTTCAAAGTTAGGTCGAGATTAAATCCATTATTTTTGTTATAGCTTGTAAGACCTTAGCAGCTTTATACAGACTTTTTTTAAATGAAGGTGAAACTTGACATCAATTCCTCCGAAACAGCAAAACAAAGTTCGCCATGTTAAAAAATTTTTATTCCTGCTCCGACAGTAAAGAAACTTCCACGTACCAAATTTTTTCTGACCATGCACCTGCGTGTTACCCGAACGAATTCCATGTTAACGTTTATACGAACCAATTGATTCATTTCGTGAAACTTTTCAAAGGAAGAATTGCTGCTCGCGTTCTTCACACGCAAAGCTGCTGTTCTTCAATGCCGTGCTTGAACAATATTTTCCTAACATCTCCGTAATTTTGAGGCTTTTGTGCTGCATGGTCGCCTGTTGCACGATGGCGCGTTCTTTTAGCACATTGTTAGTCATAAATACAAGTAAGAGTAATAAGCAGTTGCAGTAAATGACTCTGTGGGGTGCAGAAAATGAAGCGATGCGCTATGTTGTTCCAGACCAGTGGTTNTCAAACTTTTCGTCGCCGCGGACCTCTTTCACTGTACCCAAAANCGCTGCGGACCTGTTTGTTTTGTCAACGTTTTTTTCGATTATTGAGAAACTAGATATGGTCGAGTAGCACGAGCACCTCAACCGCCCCGGCAAGAAGCAGATTTCAGGCTTCGACCTGCCGCCAATTGCTGTCACAAAAACCAAACAAAAAGGTAACTCAACTTGCAACATAAATATGTCAGAATACAGTTCTGGTGCAGCTAAGCTGAATAATGTCCCAAATCGGCGGGTAAAAACTAGAGGATTTCATTGATTGGAATTTGCTTTACGGTCCTCCTGAAACACATTCAGGGACCTCTAAGGATTACGGACACCAGGTTAAGAGCCGCTGTTCAATGCTGTGTACAACACATGAAGCAAATGTAAAATACAGTGTTTAAATGAAAAANATTTTTGCCGAAATAGTAACTGCAACATCTCTGAATTGCTACGTTTGTGTCGTCCGGGTGGAGGTAGAATTTNCCATANCCTCNTGGAAGTGCTTAGTAATGGTAGATTAAGTAACAAAAATCTATCATTCTACAATACTCTGTGCTTTCAGGCTTGCTACCACAAGGGATTAATATCAGCAGGAGTTGCTTCACAGCACGGCAGAAACCTACCGTTCGTGTTTTGCTGAAGACACGAATTGCCTACTTTTACCGACCCGTGAGTCGTCAATTATATAAACCGTCTTCTTTACAGCAAAATTCACTCATCTGTTAAGTATTCTTCTTTTGAAGGGTCCCCCATGAGCAGTTGTAATGCGTAAATGTTCTGCTTTCAAACGGGACACAACAGCATCTGTAATGTGTAAGACTCTACCTTCAAAAGGGTTCTCAATAGCAACTGCAATGTGCAACTACTCCGCTTTCAAAGGGCCCCCAATAGCGCCTGTAATGTGTAAGTGCCTTTCTTTAAAAAGGGGCTCCAACAGCCATTGTAATGTGTAAATGCTCTTCTTTCGAAGGTGCCCCAACAGCAACCAAAAAATTAGTGAAGTGGGGGACGATGCCAGCTTGCTACCGCTTAACCTTTGTTTGTTGCTATCTTTGTCTTCACAACTTTCAATCTTTTGAAGTTGTGTAAAATGAATACCCGTTTTCATTTTCTGTTACGTCAGTCGTGTCGTGGTCTCAGGAACGCATCCTTTGATGGCCCGCATATCCCCTTTCAAGGCTTGATCAAAAGGTCTGATAAGACTATCACGGTTTACTGAGCGTGATGACGCCATCAGAGGGCCCCCTTTTCATACTTCCCTCGGGTCCCCCAATATTATAGATAGATAGATTTATGTGGCGGTACTGAATTAATTGCGCTAGTTATACTCGCTAAAACAGAAAAAAACGCCGGGGCACCGAAAAACACAGAGGTGATCTGGTCAGGTGCCCCATAAATTACGTGAGATTGATGTTTCCATGGTGAAGGTTGTGTCGACCGCTAAACGTTCTGTCGCAGTCCGATGTATGGGTTGCGGGATTAATGGCCAATTGCAAAGAGGTTACTCTTGTCGGGCACAAATATCCATGACGTTTGTCATGGACCGCAAGGTTCCAGACGAAGAGGAAAATAAAAACCCGACAAAAAAGAAATCCTCTTCGGGTTGCCATAACCCTTTCTTGATCCACGCACACCCATTATAAAGATAGCTTGATTTGATTATGACCGCGATGCA
>JGI24158J21664_10012029_pt1 | contig 11484 bp, 5 predicted proteins | sample Ectturendosymbi3_FD_21664 | JGI IMG/M metagenome (IMG submission 21664)
TTATATGCATCGGAAACATGGACTCTGAACAAGGACCTGGAAAACAGAATAAACGCCTTCGAACTATGGATCTATAGGAGAATGCTTAAAATATCTTATGTGGACAGAATTACCAACGAACAAGCCCTACATATGGTCGATGAAAAAGAAAATTTACTCCTGGACATTCAAACCAGGAAACTAAAATATTTTGGACATTTAATTAGAGCTAACGGAAAGCAGAGAAAGTTGTTGGAAGGACACATTGAAGGGAAGAGAGGGAGAGGAAGAGAAGGGATTGGGTGAAGGATATTGAACTGTGTACTCAAGATAATTACGTAAACTGTATTAAGAAAGCTAACGACAGGACCCTATGGAGAGCTATGGTCGTCAACCTTCGTCAGTCGAAGACGGCACGCTGAATGAAAAAAATGCAAGTTGCAATTATCTCGCCCTTGGCAACGTTTTTTACACATTCCATTCGTTGGGCATTTTGACTGTTATGCAACAATGTTAATTTGTTACGAGGTAAGTTCCATGAAACATTAATGATTTTTGGCGTGCCAAGTTGATGGTAGCATTTTCTAGAAGAGACCTGTTGTACGTAACAGTATTTTAGGGGTCCACAGCTTTTTCAGGAGTCTGATTTTAGGGGTCCACAGCTTTCAGCCAAATCGTCAAAAGGATCCATGGCGCTGAAAAGTTTGGGAACCAGTGATCTCGCCCGAAATATGATTTTTCTTTTTTGGTCAAGAAATGGTTTACACTGTACAATTTAGCTCATGTGTTTTTAAGTTTAGCCTATGCAGGGGTGTAGTGGTGTGGGAATGCGTGGGAACAGCGTTCACAAACCTTCTTTCAATAGTAACATTGCTGGAAGATGTGGGATCCAAACGATTACATTAAAACGTGGCTGCGATCTCACAGATGTGCTAGCGACACGCAGCTTCGCACTGATAGTCAAAAGTCTACAGTGAAAGAGGAAGATCCAGCGTGAAACTTCTTAGGCGAATCCTCACTTTGTTCAAACTATTTGGTGCAGTCTTCCTTTTTATTTGGTGTGAGAACGGTGTTCCCACACCTCTTTTTTAGCACCTCACCCCTGAGCCTAGGCCTATGCATTATTAGTGGCAGTGGCGTGCAGAGGTCTGGTGATGCCCGGGGCGACTGCTTGATTGTATGTCCCCCTACCAAATTCTAGTTTTGAACAGTGGAGTATGGTGGTCATTGTTGCTGGACATACGCTGTTTGTGACGTCACAATGTAACGTATTTACGTTTGCAAACCAACGTTTTGGTGAAGCTTATTGTCACAACATGCGACACACTCCCTTTCCTCGCAGTTGCACAATGTGTCACTGTAATGAACATAAATTAGTATCAGCGTTCCAAGTTAGGAGACCGGAACAAAACACAGCACTCAACGCTAGGAAAGAGCAGTTCATAACTGCAAAAATATCCGGCAACGCGTTAAAACAGGAGAGTAGAACATACTCAGTGCTACGTCAACGCAGTTTACAACCAGTGTTGCCATCTTAACTGATATGCTGCTAAATCTAACAGGATTTTCTCACTGCTAGTTGTAAAATTTTCAATCCAGCAGTTATCCGATTTTCTAGCAGGATTTTAAAAACATTTTGGCAGGTTTAGCAGGTAACAAATTCCTGACCAACAATCTGTTTCAGCAGTTTTTCCAGATGAAAACTTCTACACTTTCTTTATAAAAAAAAATTTTTTCTTCTTTTGTGACGCTTTGACCAACCGCCAGGACCAGTAACAATCAGCTGCCTTCAATCGTTTGGAACGTTTCATATGACGCAACGACACTGCAGCTTCAAGCAGATAATTGTGTCTTATAAAAATGAAACTAACAAGATGGCTTGGTGAAGATTAAACATTTGCTTCTACGTTTAATGAGCGCATTATTTTAAAGACTACATTGGTAGAATATGTTTTTAATCCGCAAGACACATACGATATTTCCAAGTAATTCAATTATACGCCATGAAGTAGCAATGTCTGGTAAAAAGAACTGAAGCAATCTTGACAAACCTTTCGACATATATGGTTGCAAGATTCAGAATACAAAAGTTGGCTCAGTGCCTATCCTGCTGATTCAAGAAAAGCCTATTGCAACATTGGCAATAGTGCAAACACAGCGAAATATTGTGAATTTAATAGCAAAAAGTACTCAAACAAAGCTGAAGAACTTTTTGCGTGCGCCCACATGTAATTATAGCACAAAGTTTTGAGCTAGAGCTACTGTAGTACAAACACCAGACTTGGAAAGTTGTAGGGCTGAAGCAATGCTTGTCTGTTTATTGCTGAACATTGTTTTACTGCATAAACACATGCGACTATATGAAACAGATTGCCAAAAATTGTGTTATACAAAAAAGAGGTAAGCTGCAGTGAAGTTACTCAAAATGTCAAAAGAAAGAAAATTGTGGGCAGAAAAGAAAGAATGGTGGCCAAGACCGACATTTTCTTCCTTTGTCCATTGATAATTATGAGTGGAAGTCGAAAAATTTGATATACACCTTATAAAAGTTTATTTTAATCACCTCAACAACAGCAGATTGTTTGGAAGAACTTCACTACTTTTAGCAGAGTTTATCTGAAATTTGTGACAAAATTTTTAGCAGAATCTTGCAGTTTTTTGTGACACCATTTATCGGATAAGGTAATAACCATCTGGGAACATTGTTCACAACTGCTAAAATATAAGGCTGCGCCAATATCTCGTCGAACAGCTGTCGAGCAGAGTGTGGCTGGGATTGCGGACACCCAGGGTTGACAGTTTGAAACTTGCTAAACTACGCAAGGATTGAGTATGTGCATAAAGTACGCAGAAAAAGTTTCACTTTCCTACTAGGAGACAGAACGGATGCAGGGTTGTGTGGGCCGTTATGATCAATCCGCCTGAACTGACACTTACTGACGAAGCTCGAAATGATGCACGTATTGCAAGTACAGGTGTGCGGCTGTATTAGCGCACACCCAGAGTTGTCATTCATAAAACGAAACGGGAACCTAGTTATGCATCAAAAAGTAAATTAAATCAAGCAAGTTGAAATAGGACAGTTTTGAAATTTGGCTCCGAAAATCAAACGTCTATAATTATCTTTCAATCCTTTTTGGTGATTTTCCCTTGATCACTCGATCTGGAAAGTCACGTCACTATCATTTTGATTGGGTGTACACCTAGAATAAAGGTCCCTGGTAGTGAAGAATGTAAGAATTATTGGCATTTGAATAAGTAAAAGCTAGTGGTGACAAAAAACAAGTTTAGAAAATTTAAATCCATACAGAATGAGTTAAGTAGCCTTACAATAGGAAAAATCATCTACTATTAGCATTGAAATTTTGAAATTTCATTCTTTGGATGCCCCCCTGTTTTTGATGCCCGGGGCCGTCGCCCCATTCGACCCCCCGTTTGCACGCCACTGATTAGTGGTAGTTCTGTGGCAGAACCTTTACGAGATCGAGGGGATGATCACCTTGAGAGGAACAGTGAGAACTGAGAATCAATCTCCAGGCAGTGGCGAATCCAGACCAGATGTTTGGGGGGCGGTCAAATAGGGGGACGCCAAAAAGTCTCAATTGTTGAAATACCCAAGGTTGCCTGCGACAATTGTTGGATATCACACGAAAGTGTTTGCCTTTGGTGGGCCAAAAAAGTGTCTATTTTTGTTGGCGGAACTATGTGCTCTTTCAGCGAATAACCACAGTTTATAAGCGCTTTATATCATTAATTCAGATAACGTGGGTCTCAAAAATAGGCCTTCTTTTTCACAAGCTACACATAACTGAGAACACTGTTGGTGTCCCAACAATCTCTTGTATCTACAAACAGTATTCAAAAGATTTACCCTAAAGGATACTGCGCAGTAGTGTTTGACACTGTTTTGGATATCCGTAGATCAGAAAAAACAATGTCTGCAACGTATTCCCGACCTGGTTAGACGTAGAATGGTTCTTTTTCCACTTGGAAGTGTTAATTCAAGTCCCACGATCGGACTCTCATAAATAGGAATCTAAACATAGCTAAATAACAATCACGTTTCCAGACGAAGCTTGTGCAATTACAATTACAAGGAAAACATTAATTATTGCTATAAGCGACAATTTAAAAACAAAACCTGAATGAAAGGCATTAGCTATGACATTACTCCCCATTTCAGGTCGCTCTGCTGTCTATCGTGAAAAAAGATCTCACAATTTCATGATAGATTCACACTGGGTCGGAAACAAATTGCCCCAAAATATATTGAGCGCCGCTAATGAAGGTAGAATTTCAATCAAGTGTTGCCGTTTCACGTATTTTGACAAGGGTCTTGAATGCTTTATGTAAACAAAATTTTCGCTTATAGTAAACCAAGAGCGCGTCTTGTTTTTATTTCATGACGGACAGTAAAGTTGTACGAAACACAGAGTACTGTGAAATTAGTTTTTGAGTAGTCACACGTAGGTTGTGTACACTCAGGGTCGGGTTTACCAATAGGCTATATAGGTTTAAGTCTAGGGCCTCATGATCCAAGGGGTCCTCCAGCAAACTGTGGAACGCATCGAGTCAATTGCCGTTACTGTGTATGATCAGTTCGATAAATAAACATTCGTCCAGAACCGTCGCTAGAAAGTTTTCAATGGAGGGACTTTGCGTTTGTGCGGGGGGATTGACACTCTAAAAATTGACAAAAACTCCTCTGATTTATAGTGTTTCATGTTTCAATTTGGGGGGGCTAAGCCCACAAAAGCCCCACCCACAATTTGTGTTTTTAATTTTTATTCATTTAATCAGATTTTTTGTCGATAACGCCAGGGTCTTCCAACGAGTTTTCGTCAATCTCAATATGACCGTTGGTCAAGCCGCATGCCGACTGTAGTGCCGTCATACTCAAAGCACTTTAACTGGGTCCTGCGTTTGGTTAATCGTATCGATTGTTACGTGTGAATTAAGCGAAAGGTTCGATACGCACCCGATCAAAGCTTAAAGGTTATACTGCAGATAAGAGATATGTGTAAGGCTAGCATTATCCTACAATCAAAACACAGTTGCTTTTTCTGATCTTGAGCAATACAGCTCCTTTGTTAGCGCTTCTATTTGTTAGCGTTTCTATTCAGTCATTCAGAAATCAGATTGCCATTGAGTACACTACTTGCGCATGTTTGTACTGCTAAGCAAATCAAAAAAATTTTGATGAGCTTAAATAAATAATAAGCAAAATTCACTTTGCCAAATGGCAACCACAAAACTCTACCCAGGAGACAAAGAGTAAACAAACACCAAGAAAGGACAGAGCAGCGTTTGGGTCTGACGTCTGATGCCTTAGAATTAGTGGTTCTTGGTCGGTCTATCCAACCACGCGGAGTCTTATTTCTTAGTTTGATGGCCACAAACTGCTCACGAGAAAGGTCTTTCCCAAAGTTTCAACAGAATTAAAATTGAATTAAAGGATCACAATGTTCTAGGACAGGTTGTCCAACACTAAGTATTCGGTACATCAAAAATGACAAACTTAGGCAAACAAATTTTAATGAAATCCTAGATAATCGTGTTATGAAGGCTAGGACTAAACCCTTTCAATTGTTTACTGTGCTCTGTTCAGCCTGACTTGATGATTGTAGCTTTTTATTTCTTAACACGTATCCCTATAATGACAGCATAAGGGAAGTTTAAAACCTCACATCCTTTCGCGTGACGGTTTCGTTGCGTTCGATTCTTTGCAGTCTGGAAAAGTAACAAAAATCGAGTCGTGATCCTAGCATTTGCAACCGATTAGCATGTTTTACTTGACGTGTTTTGCTCGTGTGTGCAAGACTTTTACAGCCCGTGTTCTTACGGCCGCTACAATAGGCTATATGTGCAGTGTGTTTGGTATTTAGGAAATTCTATACTTTGGGTGCTACTGTTGAGCAAAGCGAAGAAAAAAGAGATGTAAAGTTGACGTAGGCTATGTGCTTTTTCAAAAATTTAACTGTGACGTTTTTGTTTGTCTCCCCTGTCGAAATTATAGTAGTGTCCCGCCAGCCAAGCATGCATTACACAATTCCGTGTCACTGAACGCTTTTGCGCCGAAAGTAAGAATAAGGGCAGTCATCGCGGGGCACTCGCAGTAAGGATCTACAAATTTTTTATTTACTGTACTTTTAGAGCAGGGTTTCCCAACCTTTTATTTCCCATGCACCCCTTAAGCATTCCGACACATGAGCAGGTACCCCTTCAGCATTTCGACAGATGAGCAGTAAACATGTGCCCCTAAAATCTCGTATGAAAAAATATTTTATCATGGTTATTCGCACATATATTTAACAATAAGCATATGGTTTTGATATATGTCTAAATATTTCGATATAAATATAATGTACCTATTTTTTTCTCTTATATTGCTAACCTCAAATGCACCCCTTCAGGTAGGCAAATGTACCCCTGGGGGTACATGGCACCAGGTTGGGAACCTCTGTTTCAGAGCGTCAGTATCTTCATTTTCAGCCTAGCGCTGTTCTATTTTCACTAGCAACAGTGGGAGATGGTACCTTACAATTGGATTAGCCCAGGGGAATCGCATCAGCTAAATCCGGCTCTGGATATGCTGAAGGATTTAAGTGTAACAGATAACAGAGCTATGTTGATTCCAGAAATGAGTCAAAACCATCATTTGACGAAGTTTGTTCTAAACGGAGAGGTTCATAGGATGACATTCATTCTGCTTTTGTGCTTCAATTGCCACGTTGTATCATCTACTTGCATTATTTCTGCTGTATAGCGAACCGCCTGATATGCTATAGCTGGTGCGTCGTGAAAGAGAAGGCGAGGGGCAAAGGTGAAAAGCGAGGACAACCCACAAGGAGATAGTAGTTTTAACGGTTTGCAAAATATGCTATTTCTTGTCTGCTTCCTTGCCCAAGTTGCAAAACATCAAACGACGGTGCTCAGCAGTTTCAGCATTCATATCTGTATAACTTTCTGGGTCGAGTTAAATGTGAATAAAGTTTGCATATCGTAAGCGACTTTTTTCGTGGCGGTTGCTGCATACATCCAACATTGCATTTAAAAACGTGTTTCCCTTGTGATTTTTGGTCCCCCCTGGTGCGACATCCTGGCGACGACCCTGTCCATCCCACTTGTTTAGGTTATGAAAAAAGTTGTGACCTGTTCAACAGAAGTGGAAGCAGGCGGGCTAACCCCTAAATTCACAATTGAATACCTCAAAACTCAAGCTCTGGTCTCCCCGATAAAATAATTTCCAATTCTTTGTATACTACTCCGAAATTGTTCATCTGGCGATGAATCTTACTTCTACCCGGGGCAGCAAACACAGGTGTGAATCAGCCTATAACCAGTTTGAAACTACGAATCGCCGCCAACACCAATGTCACCAGTAAAAAGTTAAAATTTGCACCAGATATTTTTTTTTGCTCAAATGTATGTGATTTAAGCGGAATTATCTAACCCAGAGTCTCCAAACTAGAGCGCACGGGCCAAATCCGGCCCGCAAATACATTTTGTCAATAATGAAAAAATAATAATATATTTACGAAAAGCTTGATTTGGTAAAATGTAACTTATCCCGAAACAATTACATTCAGTGGCGTAACTGACGGATAGGTAGAGGAGCGAATCCCCCCCTTGGCAAGCCTAAATGTCTCCCAGCCTGGCAAACTAAAAAATGTTAGTTCATATTTTGGTGTTACTTCTCTTTTGGTATTCAATAGGTTGTTGTTGTTTGCGTATTTTGGAGCATTTTCCAGTGATTAGGGTTTTAGTAAAGCCATCCACATCCGGATTCACCTTCATTTCTCAAGTTTTTCTGGGTGTTGTCTGGTGGGCCCCTTACAGTGGTCAGTGGGCCCACTTTCAGCTAAGTTTTCCTTCCCTGGCACAAACCCCCAGTAACGCCACTGATCACATTACGTGGGATGTCCGTACCTGGAACTAATGTTTAATAGCTTATGTGACCCGCAGACAAAAAAGTTTGGCGACCCTGCTCTAACCAATAAGGTACGCTTTTTGCTGTCGATTACAGATTTCGCTAACTATACCAAATTTTTCTTTTCGTGGCCAGCCTGAGCTGTCTACGGGTTTGCAATTGCAACAAAAGAATCAAAACCACACAGCCATCAGTCACTGTTGCAACCAGGTGGAAGCGAAAGGTGCAGTCTTCCCCAAAATTTTGAACTGCAATTGAACCGTTTATTGGCTTTTTCATGCCTAGTCCCGTTCACGAAGATATTTGCCTGTGTTTGTATCAGTGCACGTCAACTGGTGCATTCCAAAGTTATTTTTGTTGCTGATGATCAGATTGAAGACTTTAAGAGCAGGAGGAAAACAATTCATTGACGATTGAAGGCCCGTTTGACTGTGTCAAATGAAAGCAGCAGCATCTTTAAACCAGTTGCGGATGACCAGGCGTTTGAGGAGCAGTCAAATAAGGGGGCGCCAAAAGTCTTTACTTGTTTAAATACCCCAGCTTCTCTGCGACAATCGTTGGGTATCACACAAAAATGGTTACCTTTTCTAGGCCAGCAAAATGGCTATTTTTGGTGGTCGAACTATGCTATCTTTCAGGGAATCACCACAGTTTAAAATCTCCTTATATCATTAATTCACAAACAGTTTGAAGCAGGTCCAAAAAGATAGGTCCCATTTTTCTCAAGCTACACATAACTGAAAACGCTATGGGTGCCCCAAGCAATCTTTCATATCTACAATAAGTGTTTGAAAGATAGCAGTGGTCCCTACACCTTTTGTAACCGCGGACCGGTCAATGCTTGACAATTTAACCGCGGCCCAGGAGTACTCTTGCAAAGTGTTTCCATGGGAAGAATAGACCATATGCCCAGAAAGCGATTTGCGTCACCACCAGCATACATTTTGTAATTTCGTGACCCGGAGGTTGGGGACCACTACCCTAAGGATGCTGCGCGCTAATGTTTGACACTGTTTTGGATATCCGCAAATTAGAAAAATAATGTCTTATACGTATTCTGATCTGCTTAGAAGTAGAATGGTTCTTCCTACACTAGGACCTTACAACTCAATTTCCAAGCAAGGAGACAAATAAATAGCAAAATTACAATCACATTTTCAGACGAAGCTTGTGCAGTTACATGAACACGGAAAGCATATTTATTGCTGAAGTGGCAATTCAAAAACAAAAAATTTATGAAAGACATTTGCTATGACATTACTCCCATTTTAGGTAGCTCTGCTGGCTATCGTGAAAAACGATCTCATAATCGCATGATATGTTCGCACTGAGCCTGAAAGCCTATTGCCCTAAAATACATTTAATGCCACTGATATAAGCAGGATTTCAATCACGTGTTTAATACTGTTTCACACATTTTTGACATTGGACTGCTGATGTGAAGAAAAAACATCAATGTCACTAGTCCAGATCATGAAGAAGAGGTGTGATATACTGTTAAAAAAAGTAGAGGGAGTCGGGATGACACCATCAAATCAACAGTGAATACCTCCAAACTCAAGCTCTAGTCTCCCTGATAAACTCAATTTCCAATTTTGTGTATACTAATATACGAACCCCCAAACAAGCTTTAAGGTACCCCCAATGCTGTTGATCTGACGATGGAAATGCTTCTTTCCAGGCCAGCAAACACAAGTGAAAAACAACCTATAACCCATTTAAAACCATAAATCTCAGACAACCTCACAGATACCAGTGAAAAAGTTAAAATGTGCATTGTTTTTCTTCTTTCCTACTCAAATTTATGAGATTTATGCGGAACGACCTAGCCCAGGAATCTCCAAACCTTTTTGTCCGAGGGCCAAATAAGGTAATACTGAACATGTCGAAGGCCGGACGTCTTACGTAATATGATTGTTTCGGGGTATGCTATATTCTACCAAATCAACAAATTTTCGTAAATATATTATTTTTTCATCAATGACAAAATTTTTTCGCGGGCCGTAGATTGGAGACCCTGATCTAGCCAATAAGCCGCGCATTTGGCTGTTGGTTGCAGATTTCGCTAACCATGCCAAATTTGTCTTTTCGCGGCCGGCGTGAGCTGTCTACGGGTTTGCACTTGCAACAAAAGGATCAAGACAAAACCATATGGTCATACCAGGAGGGGCGATAGACGCCATACTCCTCTCAAATTTTGAACTGCAAATAGGAGCAAAAATTGTCGTGACCGCGTACAGCCACTTAAATTATTCCACCAAGCTATAGATAGTTGGTATTTTGCCGAAATTTCTGCGTTGGAGCTGACTGCTGAGTATTATGGTTTGTTGAGGCGCGTCGTGCTACCACAGTCATTCAGTGCTACGCTGCGCTGTCCCGTTGACGGAGTGAGGTGTTGCAGAATTGCATTGTTAGGTCATAATTCCTTGAGCTACTGGAGCACGCTCCTGTTTTTTTTCGCTACGACATCTCGCTCATTTGTCCCGTAATAGTATTAACTCGTCGTAATAGTATTGACTGTCTACATTTTCAGGACACTATGACCGAAAAATTGACTTTAGTTTTTTCGGTCATTTAAAAGAAATTCGGTCTATGATCGAAAAAATAGGCACACTCAATTCACTTTTGTGAGAAACAATTTGTTTGCTAACGTACAGGGGCGTAACGAAGGGGCGCCCGATTCTCCGGGCGCCGAATCACTAGGGGGGCCGAATCACTGCGGGGGGGCGCCGGATGCCTGCGGAGGGCACCGAAAATCCCGGCAATGTCGCAAGTACTTTCTTCAGTGGAATACGTTTGCTTCCGAATGACCTCAGGTTCGAACACGGGGGCGCGAAACTTGCTTCTTGCCCTGGCCCCATCTAATCTCGTTACGCCCTTGCTAACGTGCCAATGTTGCTATAGTTTTCTACACGCTGCAATATGGTTCAATCAGGGTCATTAGTTCCGACAAGAAACTCATCCACTCACCTTGGTGTTGCAAAACTAAGATGCAGACGTACTGCGGTCTCACCGACTGCAGTGATAGCAGACTTGAAACTTGTTTTTCGTTTTGCAGGCTTCTAAAAATCTTGCCTTAGTTTTAAGTTTTCCATATTTATTGCCTTCCTGTCTTCACTATTGCTTTTCATTTCAAAGCTGCCACCAAGTGTTAAAGAAATGAGCTTGTAGCAAAAACAGACCAATTTTGCACAGCGCAACGGCAAGTCCAGAACTATGCTAGAGAAAGAGATCGTGTTTGTAAGTGCTGGGGAGTTCTCACGCGGAAAAGCAATAAGGGAACAGGAGTATTATTACGAAACAATAGCAATCTTGATTCCAATCGGTAAGAGGCTGGGTCAAAGTCCGTCACGTAAATACTGAAGTTCAACGAAGTGTAAACCATTGTTTAGGTTAGACCAGGGGCGCAGCCAGGATTTTTCTAAGGGGGGGCTGAAATTATTGAAGCAAAAGCTATGAAAAGGAAAAATTGCTTGTGATAAGAATAGCCAGGAAAGCACATATATTGTGGATAAACAGTTGACTGTACTCACCACGAAACCTGGGGTCCTTCCAACTAAACTGCCATCTTGTTT
>JGI24158J21664_10012030_pt1 | contig 11484 bp, 6 predicted proteins | sample Ectturendosymbi3_FD_21664 | JGI IMG/M metagenome (IMG submission 21664)
TTTTAGGTTTCCAGAAATTCGTCAATCAACTCTCTCTCTTGTTCAGTCAGCACCACTTGCCAAACATTTGACTCATCTTGTCTCAGTGTAATCTTTGGCGTGCTCCATGGTTTCTCACTGGTTGATGCCTCATCTTGTTCCATTTCTTCTTCAGATTGCGGATCTTGAGGACATTCTTCATTCATTATTTCATCGGCTTGTTTTTGAGCTTGTAGTGCTCTTTCTAGGACACTTTTGTCATATCCTCTTTGCATATTAAACTCGTTTGCTCTTTGAACACTAGCATTTATGATTTCCACTTCTAAAGAATCATATCGAGTAGCTTCTGGCCATTCGTAAGCAATTCCTCCTGGTTCCGCCACTCTCTCCAGTTTGCCCACTCTTAGATTCTTCAAGCTTTTTACAATTACTGCCTGATATACTGCTCCATACTTTACTCTTAGCACCATTGAATGTAGTCTTGGCATCCTGTGTATTGCCCAATTTACCAATGCACAGAATGATTCTTTGTCGTTCAGCTGTTTTAATGGTTTATTCTTGTCCACCATTCCTAAAGAGCGGAAAGCTTGCTTAAAACCCATTCTTCTTGCACTACATTCTTCCAGATAGTTTAGATATTCTTCCATTGTCCAATCTGTATAGTCTTCCATTGCTGTTGTTTCTTGCTTGCACACTCTGTACTCTGAGAAAGCTTCATGGCTTTAGTTTGACTTTAATTGTCTTGTATTGTTTCCTGTTGTTTAAGTGCTGACGTTTTCTAGAGAGATTTTCTTGAGTCCGTTTTGCTTCAGTGATTTTGGTCAATTTATAATTATTTCTACCTTTGCAATGTTATTATGATTTGTTAGTAGCGATAAATACACTTGTTAGTATTGTTAGTTAATCATCATACACATAGCTAAATGAATTTTCTCCCAGTTTTTCATTGTCTTCTACTACATGATATCCAATGTCAGTTATTGTGTTTTCTTCTGCGTCACTGTCACTGGATTCTTCTTCGTGTAAGGTTGGACTTGTGTTGCAGTCAAACCTGACTGTAACAGCATAGTTGTTTCATAGTCGTACGAGTTGGGGTTGCAGTCACACTTCACACAAGTTTACAAAAATTCGGACAGAAAAGTTCGGTCAAAAGATTTGAGGTATGAAGTTGTTGCGATCGGAAATCCCGAGCGGCATATGCGCAAAGCTTCGCACCGTGGCAGCAAGCAACAATAGAGATCATGCGTCGCAGTCTCTCTTACTATTGCTTGCTGGCGCTACATACATAAAGGTGTTATTCTTCGCGCACACCCCGTTCGTGGCGAATCACACAATCAACGCAACACCACCGGAGAGGTTGCAACAAAGTGATACATTAACCACATTTTAGAGTAACCACATTTTAGAGAAAATAATGTACAAGACAAGGGCGCTGAAGAGCTGGGGCAATGCCCTTGCTTGATTCGAATGGGGGACAGAGGTGCCGTTTTCATAATTGTAACATAGGTAGTTCCATGTTTATCAAGATGGATGTCAAACCAATTTATTGTAGTTATTCGTGCAGCCAGAAAATTCACAATGGGTATAATTTTTTAGGTCAACATTTGTACTGAACAGAAGGAAACCTAAACTAACGGTAAAGATTTTTGTTTTGTTTTCATTTTGTAAATTTCCGTTGCCGTTAATTTACTCACTGCCCTCCTGCCCTAGAGGAAATTTGTTAAGTTCTGCGTCAAAGAGGCAACAATGCATCCACTTTTTGACAACCCATTATTTGCAAGCTTTGGCCTTCCCCACGCTTGAAGCTACGGCAGGGTATTCGGGGCAATTCCCTCCCAAATTTTCTGTGCCTAGAAATTTTTGTTTCAAAAATATAATAAAAAGAATAATCTTAACCCCCTGAAACCTTAAAGTTCCAAACTTTAAAGTCTGGTTATAGGCCTGGCCTTCCCCGCCAAACGTTTTTATGATACTGTCAACAATCAATGAATAATGATTTCACATTGTGAGATTTCTTTGATCTACTTCAAACCTTACCAGTTCTGTTGGTGCATAAGACCATGAAAATAATAGCCTAACCACATTTGTTTTGACGATATAATGAAAACACATTTTACCTGTCGAGAAAAGCTACAATACTTTGTCTAATTTTGAAAACAACGCAAGCAGGCAAAACTCTGCTTTTTGTCAGCTTTGCACACTCTAGTTTTTGACACCAACCCTGTCAGCAAACAGAGGTTTCATAATGAAACTTCCTCTCAGCTACATAACATCAGCTTAACAGTTGTCAACATCAAGAATATCCTGATCTAAGCCAGTTTCTTCATTTTCAGTGACATCATGAACACTGCTGCTTGTAGGTTCACCAAATTACGACTGGTTAGGTCAGGCTCATACATTACTGGTATGGCAGCACAACATTTGGAAAAACTAATTCTTCAGTTTCACTGTCATTCTCAAAAAAATTGCCATTGGTGCGTTTTATGTCGTATAAATACTACAAAGTAATCAAGTGGCAATTTCTAACTTTTACTGCAGAGATAATTACACTCCAGCAGAAACGCGTTTCGTTACGCGGCGGGTTGCTAACGGGAAAATGCAATACTTCAACATGAAGTAACGCACATAGGGAATGTTCTGACATGATGTCACAGAGCTGTGACTCAGTAATAGCGGATTGTCAAATTTTGTTTACTTCCCACAGCCTAACCGTGCAACCAATGTTGATAAAAGTTATTGATTTAGAATCAGAACGAAAAGTTCTATCGATGTGAACAAAAAAATCAAACCAAAATTCATGTCGGTCGACCTATAACAGTTGGACACTTGTGTACATGGCATTTATTTTCTTCAGTTAAACACTGTGTCACCTTCTTACATCCCATTTACAAATATGTTGAGCTTTGAAGATTTTTTTACCAGCACTGGACTGCATCATGGCACTCTATATTCAAACAAATTCATGGGATGATGTAAATGCAAAGATTTTGAAAAAAATTATGGTTAAACACAGTGTTTAACAGTTAATGTGTACCAGCATTAGTTACAGTATGCAATATTTCAATATGAAATATCCATTTATATTTATTGATTTTAGCAAAGGAAGGAGTTCATAAAAGCTAAGTTCTTGAAACTTAGGATATTTTAAACTATTGTTCCATCACTTTAGTTTTGGCCAGCTAATATTTCATTTTTAGACTTCACCATTTTGCTTACATTATGTCATGCAACTAATTTTCCATGCTTACAGCAGAGCTACTCAATTGGCGGACCATGGTTTGATTCTGGACCTTTGAATGGCGACTGGCGGACCTCGTCAGCCTCTCAAAGGTCTATTCTATAGACCTACCCAAAAGTATTTATCCCAAAATCTTGCGCGTTTGGCCGCACTTCTGAAGCAACTCCTCGCAAAGTGTATGAGCGATTGTCCATAGCTGTTCTTCAGCTACATTGCAGCGCACCGAGTTGGACTTGTTATCTTTATCTGGTTATTGTTTCGTCATATTTGTTTAACAATAGCTCGTAACAACAAGGTCTATACTGGTGAAAATAGTGAATTCAGGGCTAGAAAATAGCGGTGAAACCTTTTCTTGCTGAAAACAAAGGAAGTGTACAAATTTACTAGTGCACAATCATGAAAGATGTTTGAATAAAGGAATAGTTTTGCAGAGATTTGGTCTTTTGGGAAGGAAATTTTGTTTTTTTCACGAGAAGTCAATAAAATGTGAAGAAAAGCTAGGGTATTTTCAGCTTTTTGGGAAATGATAAAGAAAGGGAAACTGTTGGATTTTTGGCTGACATAGTGCAACACCTCAACGACTTGAACACCTCAAAAAATATAGAACTGCAAGGAGACAAACGTACTACTCTTGATTTGATCACTACTATGCGCCCTTTTCAGAAAACGTAATATTCAAGCATGTTCTTCAAAACGAACTAGTCATTTTCCGAGTCATTTTGGGGAAAGTAAAAGCAAGAAGATTCCAGATATATTCAATTTATTGCAAATTTGATCATCAACATTGCCGAACTTTGGCAACTTTTCTTTTCGAAAATAGTTGCTGCTGTTTATTCAAAACTCACTTTAGGGACAGACATTACAGAATTCTCAACTGAACCAAAAGACACATGCACATGTGTGGACCAGGGATGTAGTGGAAAAGTTAGAAATACAGAGCTCTGCTGGGCATTTTCGCTTATATTTGTAGGCAACAATTCATTAACTGATGAAGGTGTCAGAGTAGAGCTCCGTCAACTTGACACCACTGGTGTGGAGGCAGCAAAAATTGAACTAGAATAACTGAATTCCTGTAGAATATAACAGTGAAACAAATGTTTTTTGATTCTGAAAACTTCTTGTTAAAAGAAGGCATGTCCAATTTTTTCCACTCCTCGCAAACATTCACTGGAAAGTCTCACTGTGTCTGGGTCTACCTGCTGCTACTAGAGGGGCAAATTGTCACCTCCTGCAAGCTAAATGTAAAACTCGGGCCCCCACTTAGATCATACTTCGGTTTTAGTATTCCTTTGGTTTTCAGTAGTTTTTTGGGGCTTTTTGGAGAATTCTTCGGTGATTTCGTGTTCTAGTATAGCCATCAACATCGGGATTCACCATCATTTTTCAAGTTTTTTTCTTGGTGTTTTGCTAGTGATCCCCCTACAGTGGCCAATGGACCCCTTTCAGCTACGTTTTTCTTCTTGGCTCAAACCTCTAGTTACGCCACTGACTCCTGACAGTCCGCAATTTCAAAGCAAAACTTCATAAAGAACACGTTTCGCATCTGTATGACGAATAAAAACCTTTACCATTGCTTCTATTCGCTATCACTACTTTGGAACAAAAATTAAGCAACTACCAAAAAGCAGAAGATGCCATTACTCCCACCAGCAGAACGCTAAATAATGTTGACAACGTATGTTAATATTTAAATCGATTTACCATATTCATATATATATATGTGCTATCGTATTATATTATAACGTTACATTTTTGTTAGAATAATCCAAGACATGTCACATTTGCATGATTTTATGGGAGCAACTGGACCTCAAAAAAATTTGATATTGGTAAATGGACTCTTTCTAACAATAATTGAGTAGCCCTGGCTTACAGTGTTACAATTAGGTTGCAGTAATAGTCTTGGTGAGTTTGCAGGGTGTGCAAAATGGAGGCCCCCATTTTCAATTTACATGCTGTGAGGGAGCCCCATTTTTAGTTTAAGCGCTTTCAAAATATTATGAGATTTCGTTATGATTATATATTTTATTTGGCCTACAGATGCTAGATTTATGCTTGTCTTGCTTGTTTCCTGGGCTAACATAATCTTTCAGCTATCCTTGAGCTTAGAATCGAAAACAAATCCTTACAAGGCTCATGATCCCATGAGATGATATGATGGAAAGTGTTAGATTTGTAAATAGTGTACCACACCATGGATGTAGCTAGGGTGCAGTTGAGCCATAGCTTTCAAGTATATAATTATTTTGCATTTTGCCAAAAAGGTTGCACCACGGTTGAATAAACATGGTGACGTCTTCGAAACGCAAAACTAATAATTTGTGCGATGTTCTCTAAGAAACTCTGGAGACGGAACCCCCAAAATTTTTTGCACAGGAGCCCCAAATTGTTCATTCTATTTAGTTGAATAAGGTTTTCTAATGGTGAGTAGTATAAATAAGCTACTTGTTTTAACACCGGTGTCACCATTATGGATGACACCAGTAGTGGACCCTACTAATCTTGTGAAATTAAGAATGATCTGTTACATACTTTGCAATGCCTGGACAAAACATCAAATGCAGCTGATGTGATAAACCTAAAGAAACAGCAGTAATTGAATGCAGTTCCTGTGAACAATGTCTCCCATACTGCTGTGCCAGGGTGTCTGCCAGTCATGATGTCGTTGAGTCTAAATCTGTACCCTTTTACCTCAGCCAAAGCCTGTCAACAGACAGGCAACAGGCTATTAGCTCTCAAGACCCAGCCCAATGTTACCATTGTCATAGCGAAACAGGCTCAAAGAGGAAGAAGACAATGCAATGTTCACGGTGTAATCGGCCCTTTCACCTCTCTTGCACGAAAATTAAAAAAAATGCCATTGCCAAAGCACTTCCTTGTTGGTACTGCAACACCTGTGACCCCGTCCTCAACCCACCACCCAACCATAAGCACCCCGCTGATTGACCCCACTTCCTTTGGCACTTATATTTAATCCCTGAGATCAGTCAAACACCCCATTCCCAAGGCAGCACGCCCTTCTTTTGCCTCAGGACTTAGCAAACTCATTAACAAAGCCATCTCTTCAAACTCACTACTTGATTCGCATCATTTGTTATATTTCCCCTCTCAGTCCTCTCATCAGGCCACCGATCACGAGGGGCTTCCTTGACCTCTTCCATCAAATCAAAAATTAACGCATACCTTGAATCAGATGGCCTGACTGTCCCTTAAACTTCTTCGAGACAAGCAACCCACCAACCAAACCCCACAAAGACCCAGCCAAAAATATGAAAAGACTGGAAAACCAGAAACGATCTGACTTCAATATCAAAAGTGCCCTTCAAACTTTATCTGGCAATAGCTCATTTGTTAACCCCAACAAATGGTCTCTGAACACCCTTCAACAAAAACACCTCCAAGCCCCAGATGACCTTGAGCTACCCCCATCACAGATGCTAACACCCCACCAAGTTGCTTCAGTACAGCCCACATGCATGCTGCAATCTCTTCTTTCCCGCGTGGTTGTGGTCGGCAGGCCCAGACGGCCTACGACCACAACATTTGAAAGACAGCATCTCCATCACTGCAGGCGATGCCAGCACTTCTCTCCTCGCTAGCTTAAATGAACTGGTCAACTACCTAGCGAATGGTCATCTACCAACTGACCTCAGGCCTTTCCTCTATGGCGCTCAACTCCATGGGCTTTGCAAAAGCAACGGAGACCTCAGACCCATTGCTGTAGGATGCACCTATCGACGTCTGGTCGCCAAAATCTGCTTGAAACCCTTCATCCTATGGGGTTTCGTGAGCTCCTCCTGCCCTCCAAAGTAGGTGAAGCTGCGAAGCTGCAATCCATGCCACCCGTTGCTACATGGACCAACCTCACAATGAAAAAGTTCTCCTTAAACTTGATGTTAAAAATGCCTTCAACAGCATACGCCGAGGCACCGTTCTTCAAGAAGCTCAAAAACACCTCCTAGAAATCTACCCCTTCATTTGAACCTGTTATACTTCAAAAACATCCTTCTTTCATGGAAACTTCAGTCTAAATTCGGCCACCAGCGTGCACCAAGACGACCCCCTTGGCCCAGCCCTTTTTGCCCTTGCCATCCATGAAGTAACATCCAAGATCAAAGCTGACCTATACATCTGGTACCTTGATGATGGATGTATTGGTGGAGACCCATAGACCCTGCTCACCAATGCTACCATGATTAGAGATGGTTTATCCTTGATTGGCCTGGAGATTAATAATTCTAAATGTGAGCTACTCCTTATCAATCACACAGACATCAACAAGCCCCAAACAAGGCTCTTTCAAGACCAGTTCCGATCCCTCACCTATACCTGATCCCATTCATTGGCAGTTACTCGCCTCCCCTGCTCTTGGAATCCGCCCCACTACACTTAAATAGCTATGATCAACCCTATCATACCCAACATAGGCTTGTGAAAATCATTATATATGAACTAACGTTATTATTTTCTAGAGACACCTAAACGCCCACTGCAGATGCAATCACACACGTGTTACTGCTATGTTGAATATTCTGAGTTAACCATGCAACTTCCACAGCACTGCACATATAAAACGAAACGCCATATTCCGTACACAATTGTGCCGGTCCCACATGAACGAAAACAGCTCCACGAAAGTGAATACAATTCACATGAGAGCGAAATTGGTTCCATCCACGAATTCCATCTTGACACAGAGACAAGTAGACTGTTGATAGCCAACTGGTTTCGTCAAAATATATTTACTAATAAGCGAAATTTTTTTAAATAAACCATCTGCCAACGGATTGGTGACTGCATGACTACTTCGATTTTGTGGTAGTTTATGGACATTTTGTTATTGCAGTGTAACCATAACAATGTTATGCAACCACTATTACGAATGTAATTAATACCCATGTGCAGCGTGGATAGGGTGAGAAGGTTCAATGCAGTTTGCAATTAACAGCAGCGAGGTTTCGGCACCAGTTGCACCTAAAGTAGCGTAGCAGCGCCGCAGATGGGTGTGCATCGGCATTTAGGGCGTGTATCTGATAGCAAGATGTAACAGCATGCGTAAAACTTGTTTTGCAGAATATTCCTAGCAAAGTCGTTCATTTCAATTTTCACACTAGATTCTCCTCTGACTGATCCTCAAAAGCTGACTTTTCAACCCAGCGTTGATTTATGACTATCTTGTCATAAGCCAAACACGCACTAACTCTTAACCTAAAAAGTTTCAGACAAATAAACAGTCAGCAGTATGGTTTTCACACAGATCCCTGCAAAGTCTTCATTAGATTTTTATATCACCTTCACCTCAATGTAACTAAATCCTTCGATTATCATGCCGACTGTTAAATTCGTCAATGAAATCATCTAAATCTATTTTTCAGCTCGTTCCTTTCAATTGAAAGCAGATCAACGTTTCCAAATTTTTCACTGGTCATGAACAGTGCCGTAACTAGAGGTTTGAGTCGGGGGGGGCAAGATTTAGCTGAAGGGCCCACTAACCAACAGTCAGAATAAAAATGAATCTGGATGTCGTGGATGTCTGTTGGGTTTGCTAGGGTTAACATAGCTACTTAATCTTCAAAACAACGAAACATAACCAAGGAAGTTAGACATTTATACTGCCCCCTTACTTTTTCATTAGCCCCGCAGTGGCCACCCTNCACTTTTTAAATTCTGGAATTGCCACTGCAAACAGGGCTTCTCAANCTATGGGTCGCGACCCCAAATGTTGTCACGAAGTGTAATTTTGGGGTCGCGAAACAAATTGGCTTGACAAACCAGATATAAAAGTTTTTGTGAACTTTNCAAGAAAATTAAAAGCAGGCCTGCAGTGGATCCATTTCTACTGCATTTTTAAGAGCAATTATTCCGTTTTAATGCTGTCAGTTTTTACTAGGATGTCTGCCTGAACTATCAAATGATAACCAAGCACAAGTTATGTGTTACTCAACCAAGCACAAGTTATGCGTTGTACGTCATGATTGTTTCAACGCAATGACTATAATACTGACCTTGTTGCATTCATTTTCTGACACGAAGGCATGCTTCTGTTTAGATCTCTAGGTCCAGGATCGGGGCTAGCTATAGGCTAACTGCTTTGAGAGCACACTGAGTAAGTTTAGACTAAAGCTTCACACAATTTCAGACGTACTTTGGAGTTTGAATCAGGAAAAGTTGGATCCGCAAACCATGCACAATTGAAATTTCAAGAGGCCACACAGCTGCCATAATAATCACAGGATGAATTTGCGGAGTTATAGTAACCGACAAAAGTTGTTTGCAAATGGACTTTTCAAAATAAAGTTTACGTGATTTTTGATAACAAGATATGGATACCCAGCCATTTCTGATCTGGCGGTTCATAAACTCTTAGCCGTTTGCACAACATTATACTTGTGTGAAGCGGCATTCTCAGAATTGGCAATCATCAAGACAAAAACCAATGCTTTATGAAAACTTTTGAGAAAGTCTTTCTTCCTGCGTTGGCTAATTGTATCAATCTACAAATGGATGATCTGCGTAAAAATCATCAAGTGCATCCATCCCATTAGTTGTGCTTGCAAACGTCTATAAAGGGAATTGTTTTTTGGTTAACTTTTTTCGCCTTACTGTCTCCATCACTTGGTTGTTTTATTACTATGTAGTAGCTATCGTGGAATGTGTGCATTTGTATGATTTCGCCGTAGGCAAAAATGCGTCTTGATATTTTTAATGGGACGTTTACACGTATCATTANCATCTAGACCAGTGGTTCTTAACCTAGGGTAAATTTGGAGGTAAATTTCATCCTCTCAAGGGGTAAATTTACTCAATCATAATTTCAGNAAATGTAAATTTTCATAAATCATTCTGAACAATAAGAGTTTGTTAATTTGGTATTTTTAATAAGTGAACACCACTGAGTGCATTGGGGGTAAACCTGGCAATCTTGTTTGATAATAGGGTAAGACATGTAAAAATGGTTAAGAACCACTGATCTAGGTCATCCACGAAGGCGTCGCATAGAAAAGCCTTTGTTAAAATGGGGCTGCACAACAAAAACGTTTGAGAATCCCTGGTTAAAAACATTGCTGACCGAAAGCTATCTACTGTTTATGTCAACCAAACGAACGGGAAATTAAGAAAAAACTGGGGGGGCCAAACAGCATTTCTGATAGCCGAAGTGTAGAAAACGTTTCAGACAAAAGATTGAAAACTGGGGTTCAACCAGCACAGACTAGTTAGACTAATGGGGTAGTAAAGCGTTTTGCGGACGTCCATTTGCATTGCAACGTCCGTAACCTGACAAGTTGAGTTTGCGTTGCAATCTCATCATGAAACCGCCATTAGTATTCATGCACAGGGGCGGCTCGTCTAGACGGGCTGCCGGGCTGCAGCCCTCCCTGAAAAATCTAAAGCAAAAGATTCTGCCAAACAGCCAAACTCGCCTTAACTTTGGATTTAGTTACGAAAATTTCACAACACAATCATTTTCGGTACTTCCGACACCATTTTGGCCCAGCGTTTCCTAGGAATCCAAAAAAACAATGTTTCGCTTATTTCCAACGATGCCGCTTATGCGATGACGTTTTCAACATACTTGCCGATGAGTTTGGCGATTTCGGGGCTGTCTTCGGCACAGCCCTAAAGGAAAGAAACCGAACAATTCGCTGCAAAAAACGTGGTGGTATATCCGCCTATCGCAAAACGTTTTTGATAATTTGACGATGAATTTTCAAAGAAAAAACAGAGGAAATATGATCTTCACTGTTTTTTACTACCTGATTTTCTTGGATATTGAATTTTATAATTAAGTTTAACAANGCTTTTACTAGTACTTTGGCGATATTGGCGNCATNAGATTCAAATCTGGTCGCCAATCTCGGGCTGCGAAAATACAGCCCTTCTTCGTTTATCTCCACCAGTTCAGCTTGCAACAGTAGACTAAGCTGATGAGCTGTCTAGGTTTGGCGTTTGAAGATGTACGGCAGTAGTTGGTGCATGTCATTCGTGGACAACAAAAAATGTGACAGATTTAAAACATTGAAATGTGAAAATTTTGAAGCATGAGAAATCTGGCAAGCCTGAGTAAGCATTCGAGTAAAGACCTTCAAAATTTTGGTAAGGTAAACATTGCAGCTGTAATTGATTCAGGATACAAACTTTTACTGGAAAAGCATAACAATCCAGTAAAAAAACAGAAATTTTGTGTAAAATCATAAACTGTTCGAAATTTTTTGGAAAATTGAAACTTCATTTGAAAGAACATGATTAAAGTAGGTTACCAGCTCAAA
>JGI24158J21664_10012034_pt1 | contig 11482 bp, 9 predicted proteins | sample Ectturendosymbi3_FD_21664 | JGI IMG/M metagenome (IMG submission 21664)
GAGGGTTTGAACAGCTCTCTAGCTATAGCGGCTGGCGAGTTATGGCCAAAAAAGTGCCGGCCACATAGTGGCCGGCGCGGGCGTGAGGCCTTTTGCCTCTGTCTGATAGTGATACGACTATGATATTTCTTACGCTCTGTTTTTTATACAGTTGTCTTCAACACGAACAGGCAAATATTTAACTGACCTCTGTTCAAACGCAGTGCCATGGCGTAGTGATGCGAGACCCCTGAAAATAAGGTTATTGCGCTCTTTTTTAGGTGACAACTGACAAAAAGGTCACACAATTTTCACTGAATCCTTCACAGCCTCGGCCCCCTAATTAGGATTTGCGGTGCCTACTCTAGTAGAAAAGAGCAATGCTTAAAGTTGCCAGGTTTTCCCAATTGTTTCACTAATAGGCCAGTCAAATTGGGAAAACAGTTGGACAAAATAGTAAAAAGCTGAAAATTGGTATATGCCCTCCCCTCAACAGCCATGACAACATACCAAAAGTCCCCGTGAATCCTCCTTGAGCTTTCACCGCTATCACGTCAATGACTATGTTAATTAGAAAAATGGCTTCACGCGAAGATATAATTTAGTATATGACGGTATTTTATTCGACTAATTTTTTTATCTAACGGCTATAAAATGCATGAAATGTTGATGTAGACATTAATAAACAAAGGAGCATGAAATCGTAATGTCATTAACTCGTTATGACGTCATCGTATGGTTGCATCATCCTGGAATCACCTCATAGTTCGGATTATAGGGCTTTTTACTGGAATTTCGATGAACCAAAAATACTCATGCAAGAAACCATTATTGCAATCCAGGATAGGTGCTCCACACAACATAGGCGTAGCCAGGGGGGGCTTAAGGTCCATGTACCCCCCAAATTTTTAGAACATATCATCATTTTGTGGCTTGAAAGGCGGTTTCCCAAACAAAATAGTGTCATTCGCCTAAAATCAAACATTTTGCCTACCCCCAATTTTTTTGCCTCCCCCAAATTTTTGGGCTGGCTACGCTCGTGCCACACAACTTGGGGCTTGAGTTCACAATATACAGGTAGTAGAATCTATTTCAGTTCAAATCAGACTGTCTTATATGAAATGTTGTGAAGGGGATGTTTGTCTTTGTTTAGTCATATAAACCATCCTCTGTCGCCCAACAAACGTGATCTGTATTAGCATTTTTTGGCAATTCATCGTATAATCGGCGTAGATGGGTTGTTGTCTGAAATATTGTACTCAGCGGCGCAGTGAGGCTAAGTGTCACCCGGGGCCGACCACAAAAGTTCCGCCCCTTCCACCCCTCAAATTTGCTCACAACAATTTAAAATGAAAGGAGATCCTGTTGTGTGCTTGTTAAAGACATGAGGAATAATAAAGCAATTTGAACACCAGAATCAAACGCTCACAAGGTAAAATAAGTCTTTTTTTCATTCGCTCTTATGGCTCTAGCTGTAAAATTCGATGTAGGCAAATTTAAGCCGTCAGAAGTAATTGTCTTAACTTTGTCACACAAATTGTTTGCAGTTTTTGCGTGTTTTATAAAGATTGAGTGATAGTTGGAGATGAAAATATGCCGAACAATTTTCGCTGATTGAGTACTTTTTAAAATTTCTTATGGTATAAAGCAGTTTCCATCGTTAATGTGATCAAATGTACAAAGATTAATCCCTGGGAGGAAGTGTTTAGCTTAATTGTTGTTACCATCGCCAATGCCAAAGACTGTGTTCATGGTAGTCGGAAAAATTTTTACAGGAGGTGCCACTGGGGGTTTGTCCAAAATTTTTCTGGGAGAGCGCCAAAAGTGGTGAAATTTGTTTTTTCCCACTTGAAACTAAGTAAACAACTTTTTAGCTGAAAAATTTTAAATCCAGGGGGACCAAGGCCCCCTTTCTCCCCTTCCGACGCCCAAGCCTGTGTTTGAATACGCAATGATCAAGCAACAACACTTTGGCGTACGCCTTATTTCTCTTAAGTTTTCGATGATAATAAGATTTTTTGCAGTGCTAACAGGGAATGGCAATCTTTCAAATAATAATAGCAATCGCTTTATTTTCACAAACACGCTAGCTGCATTGAACAGACACATAATTTCGTCACTGGACAATAATTAGCTTAAATGCCGGCGAATCAACCGGGAGGTCATCTCTCAGCCAGTCGTAGTGGTCCAGAAGGTAGTGAGAAATTGTTTGAAGAGTTTCATGTGAGCTAGAAAATGTTGGTTTCAGACTGAAGTGAACGTTGCATGTAACAACTTATTAGATGTGTTGCGGTGTTCATACAAGAAATACTCCCATAGAAAAAGCATATAACATCAAGCGCAGGACCGTCTCCAGCGGGGGGGCCAGTGGTTCCCGGCCTCCCCATTTGAAATAGGTGCCCCCCCATTTCACGTTTGGCCCCCCGGTTGCTGCATACATCCAATACTGTATTTTAAAAATGTGGCGCCCCTTCTGGTTTTTGGCCCCTCTTTTTGGTTTTTGGCCCCCTGCTGTTAAGTCCTGGCGACGGGCCTGATCAAACGGTGTACGAAAATATGTTCACTTCAGAAATTGATATGCAACATGTGAAAAAGGATTTTTACAAAGTCCATTATTTTTTGAGAGTTTAAGAAAACTCCTCCGTTCACATAAAACACTGAAGTTAGCGTCTTTTAGTTAAAGTAGGTTGTTTTGCTAATGTTTTGCACGGGACTATCGACTGCTCACAGAGGATACGTTTACACACAGTTTGAAAATTTTTCAATCCAAATAGTTTGGGAATTTGTGAACTTGAAAAAAAACAACACGAAAAATAAATTCATTGTGGAAAAAACGTTATTTGAAAAAATGTTATTTGAGAATCCCGTGCCATTTAATATGCACTTACTAATTACAACATAGACTAATGTCATGTAAATGGCCGGTATTTTTACTAAACCCATCTGGTAACCCTACACAGGAAGCAAATGCTCTCCTCATCCATGCTAACAGTGCAGTAATTATCAATTCTCAACATTCCCTGGAAAACATGGAAAAAATCCAGGTTCTCTGACAGGTTTAAAAAATAAGTACCTCAATACTTCTCCAACGTTTAGATTGAAATCCTGTTTACTAATGGATGAAGACAGTCTTTTGCAAAACTACCAATAATAAAGCTAAGTCTCCACAATAGTGCTGTTTTTGGTCTTCGGTAAATATTTCGCAGAGATTTTCTATGAAAATAAGGAACTTTACTGTCAGCTTCTTGCGGATAATATTCCGTGGGTGGTTACTGTCGTGGTAACAAAACTTTGTGCACGATTCGACTGTCTTTGCAAAAAGCTCTACAGTTTTTTTAAAGAAAACTGTTAGGTACCTGGTATGGACTTGTAGGGACCCGATTTCTCTGATTCGAGGGACCCGATTTTCTCTGATTCTAGGGACCCGAATCGGGTCCCTAAAGCACCTTAAAAACCTGAGCTCTATGTAATACAATTGTAAAAAGCTGTGTACGATGTGGATTATCTTGGAATCATCCTTACAAAGGAACGCTAAAAAGAATTTTTTTTGGGGCGGATTAAGATAACACTGTGCCTATTTTACGTGACAGGATTGGGAGAAAAAAACATGCCCTTCTTTGTACTGTATTTTATCAATTGCAAGCTACTGCGTAATAATTCTGTGATAGTGATGCTGTTTTGCGGTGGTTGGTAGTTGTAAGGACATACTGAAAAATGCCGTATAGCGCTTGTTTGTTGTGAAAAGTATCCATTAAAACTGTCAAGAATTTTGCCTCATCAAATATGGTAAGGGTAACCCTACCTAATCCTGGTGAAAAACAAGAAACACCACATGCCATACATGCGCGTATCTAGTGCAGTGGCGTAGCGAGGGGGAACAGGGAATGGGATACACTTGCCCTGGGCGCAGTCTTTGGGGGCGTCTTAAAAGCAACATGTCAAAATCACCAGTTTGTGCAACATGTTCATATCAGAAAAATTTTCTACGGAGTCTAGAAATCTTTGAAGTTGTATAAAATTTGTTTTACGTTTGGTCTGTTAGGGGATAATCAGCACCGAGGCCTCATCTTGTATGCTGTAAAGTGTAAAATAAAAAAGCGGTTGGAATGGCAGAAAAAATTGCTTGGCATACCAATGTTATAAACCAAGATTGTATGTACGTGAAGGGAGAAGTTTACTACTGGCTTGCTACTTCATCTTTCTTTAAAAGTGCATATATAAGAGCGGAAGTAATGGCAACTTGCAAAAATGAACACAATCTTTATAAATGTTGCTTCATAAAAACCTTCGCAAAAGAACGCGCTTCTCTATCACTAGTTCAGCCAGTGCTACTCAACGTTTCATTGTGACGATCCAATTATTATGCGTAATAGAAATACTTCGGCGACTTAGCTTACCAAACCACTTTTCAAATTTGAGGTCCAAAGTTTTTTAAAGTTCGAAACCAGGGATCACAGCTTGCGATTACATTGCTGGCCAAGAATAACGCTTGCAAGCATTGTGATGTCACAATGATATAGTTATAATTGCTTGCTACAAGACATCTCGCGCATCAGAAATAAAATTATGCAATAGAGCATTCAGTATCAATAACTGCATCACATTTCTGCGAAAATGAATAATGATATTACGGCGACCCACTTTTTGGTCGCGACCAGTGGCGTGGCAAGGGGGCGGCACTTTTCTGATTGAAAATTAATTTTTGAAAGGAGTTTAAAAGTTCTAGCTTTTCGTTATTAATTTTTAATAATTTTTATAAAGTTTTAAAAATTCTAACTCTTGCATTTTTGTGTTTAGAAGCCATAGACCAGTGGTTCTTAACCGGGGGTACACGTACCCCTTGGGGGTACGAAAAGGCAAAACAGGGGGTACGAAGTACCGAAGTTTTCAGGGATACACGCACTGGAAATTTAAACCAGATTTTATTAAATATACATCGTAATTCTCTGTAGTGTGACGTACCGTTATCCATTTACTAGGGCTACGCTGAGACTGGTTCGTTATGCGCTTTAAATATTATATTTACCTTGCATGTACAGTCAAAGTGCTGTCACCTAACTTATATCATTGCCAGTGGTTGAGTGAAGAATTCATTGCTAAATGTTAGTTGACCATTTATTTCAAAGGTGCTTAAGTATATTTCTTATATTTTGGGAGTCAAATATATTATATTAATATCAGCAGCGACATAACTAGAGGTTTGAGCCAGGGGGAGAAAACTTTGTTGGAGAAGGCCAATTAACCAACACCCAGAAAAAAACTTGAGAAATTATGTTGGATGCGGATGTGGATGGGTATACTAAAACCCTAAATCACCGGAAAACACTCCAAAACCAAAAAAACAACACCCTGCTGAAAGCCAAAAGAATACTCTCTGTCACCCGTCAGTTACGCCGCTTAATATCAGTACATTTGATTTTTAAGAAACATGTCCACGAATCGCAAATGCCAAGTGGAATAAGGAATATGCTAGATACGGTTTCACTTGCATGACTAAGAACCCCTGGCCTAGACTTAAGCCTTTTTAGCCTCATGGAACACAAACGGTGCATATTCTGCAACAGAGTATTTACTAATGCAAACTTCAAACCTTCAAAACTTAATGAACATTTTAGTAATCGGCACGGAAGTGTGCAGTCTGGGAATGATTTCAATACCCTGAAAATCAAAAGGGGACGATTTGATTATGGTGAACCTTACTAAAGCAGGCATTTGCACCGATGGTAAAACAATTATTGCTGGCATGTTACAAAGTTGCGTTCTTGTATGCCAGTGGTGCTCAAACCGTGGCCCGCAAGGCCCTCTGGAGTGGCCCGTGAAGCAATTTTCATTGGAAAGAAAACTTAACACTTTAATCATTTAAGAGAATTTTTTAGAGAATTGTTATTGAGATTATTAATTCTTGTGGCTCGCGAAGGGTTCTCTGAAAGACAAATGTGGCCCACGAGCCAAAACGTTTGAGCACCACTGTTGTATGCCAAGAAAAGAAAGCCTCATATAGGTGCTGAAGAATTTGTGACACCATGTGCACAACGTTAATGTCAGTTACTGCTTGCCTTCAGACAAGGAGTACGAGAAAATTTTATGAAATATCAGGGGTACGAGTGCGTATAAAGGGTAAGAACCACTGCCCTAGACTATGATGTCATACAAATTACTCTACACGTGCTCGTTGCATTCATTGAAAAAGCTGTTCCAATTCAAAAACGTATTACGCTACTTTATTCTGAATTCCCTCGATATCAGGAACAAAAACAGTCACAATGTAACTAACGAAAAAGGCAGCGGTGAAGTTATCTGACCACACTCCCAAGTCCCATTACATATTTGTTGAGTGCCCTGTGCAATTGCACGGTTTGCACGAGTCAAAAGCTGCCTCTAAATAAAACACCTGTACTTCTTACGACACCTAACAGCCTGTTACATAGTCAGCGATCGACGGAACTTTTTGTCTGCAAAATCGCTGATAATTTTGTCGTACTTTATCTTTCTATCTAACTAAAGCATGTTCAACATACAGAATAGCAAGACTTCGCAGTCTTTTCTGGACGATGTAGATTGTGTACATGATTTCAGTCGTTTGAGCTCAGAAAAACTGCGCTCGGCGGAGCAGTTGGTAATCATCAGTGATAAACATGCGGTAGGCGATGAGCACATTTGGGAATATTTCCGCTAACTCATTACGATCAAGTACTGAAACGCAGCAAGCTTCATCGACTTTATATCTTTCTTAGATGAAGATGACTTCACAGCGTTACAATTCCTAAAGTAAACAGCAAGTTTTACCAGCTCTTCAACAAATGATGGTTCAAGATCTTGCAGTTCATTGATCTTTTTTCATCCTGTCACTATGAAAATCCAACTGATTCTGTACTTTCAACCTCAGCAATTGTTGCGGACTGACCGACATGACCATGGCCGGAACACAGGCCTGTAACCAGCTTGAGACATCAGGGGGCGAATAGTTTTGTGAGAGGGTCCCAAATTTTTTGAACTACGTCCAATAGTTTGAAAGTATGTCCAAAACATTTTTCCAGGCAGTGCGAAAAATTTTGTACGGGGCGCAAATCCCCCCTGGTTACGGGCCTGCCTGAACATGAAATCGTGCAATATGCATCTTTTCCGTTCTCACTGTTGGTGTAGACCCTTCTGGCGTATTAAAAAAACTGGGCTATTGGTTTCGTCCTTTCACTAACAGCTCGTATTGCATCTGCTTTTTGACACTGGCTTTCTTGAGTTTGCTAGAACCACTCTCACATGTACGTTTTGACATTTTCAAGTTAATGGAAGTAAGCCTACTGTAGAATCACCGTTACCCTGATTACTTTGAAAAAAAGAAAACAACTTACACGTGAAGCTCACATTTCTAATTAAGCTCTAGTTACAATTTGGCCTTACCAATACATCAAGTAATGTGTCAAGTTCAACGGTGGTGAGAATCTTTTCTATGCATGAGCTGTAGAAACGAATGGCCCAAGATTACTCCAAAACAATTGAAGTCAAAGAAAATACCAGCTTAACACGCGCGGTATTACAAACAATTAACATTTTTCTCCATTTACTATCTGCAGCCTTGGCTATAGTGCAGGCTAGTCTTGCCTTTACCCCGTATCTTACCCATGAAAAGCAACAAGAGAGACCCGGGCTGAACGAAAGCACCTCACTGGCCTGATAGCCTTGTGTAATCTGAAAAATGAATTCAAGCGTTTTGTTCCACACATTTTACGTAACAATAACCAATTCTCAACGACATAAAAAAGAATGCTCATCGTCATTCACTTCAATCCTTTGCGCTCATTCTTCTATAGCAGGGGTGGCCAAACCTGCTCTCTGTTTGAGCCGCATATCGTGAAACCCAACTTACAAAGAGCCGCAACATAAAAATCCAAAAACACGAATTTATTTGCAATCTACGCTTCTGTGACATCATTATGGGCATCGGATAGGGGGAGCAGAGGGGGATTTGGCCCCCTTGGATTTTGAAATTTAACATTTTCGTATTAAATTTTTATCAAAAAAGGTCATTTTCTTAGTTTCGAGTAGGTAAGTTGAAATTTTGCCACTTTTGTCCCCCCCTAGAAAAATTTTTATGCTGCCACTGAGAAAATCCAGTACTGCCCTCCACCGCTGGAAAAAATCTTTCCGACACCCATGGACATCATAACTCTTTTTTGAACGACATGCAAAGGTAACACTGTACGGCACGCTAGCTACCACGGTATCGCTTTACCATATTTCTACACTTTGCAATAGAAAAAAAGTTAAAAAAAGAAATATATAATTTTTCGAAAAGCTCAAAGAGCCGCATGCAAAAGTTCGAAGAGCCGCATACGACTCGCGAGCCGCAGTTTGGCCAGGTCCCTGTTCTATAGAGATATTTTGTGAGCGGCATAGTAAAAAAAGTACTTTGAACCAAAACAAAAATACAAATACTGCATAATTGCTTACAAAAATTCTGGGAATTGTCCTTACTCCCAAAATTTGGGGGCCCCCAAAATCGAGGGCCTAGACCAGGGTTTCTCAACCTGTGGGCCACCGAAGAACTTTTGACGGACCACAGCCTGGCATAGTGAAACTGAGTACGTTTTGCAAGTTGAACCTTGCAATTGAAAACGTAGGTAGCCGTTGAGCTACAAGCGTCATAGCTCTTTTTCGTCATTATGTATTAAAAATTATTCTGACACGGAAATTTCCACATAGCCTACCACATTGCGCATAATATGCAGTTACTGAAGGTGTTTTGGGGTGGAAAGGCGGCTTTTGTTGCCATGCAAACGAAATCTAAAAGCAGGCTTGATGTGGAAGATGACTTGTTTTGTACATTGCCATGTATTGAGCCTCGAATATCTCTGCTTCTAACAACGAACAGACTCAACCTTCGCATTGATTGTAGCGCACGTTTTGTTATTAAATGTTGTTTTTATATATGCTCTGTGCATTTGCATCAGTTGTCACATTGGAGAAGTTGCACAGTTGGTGGGCCACAGATCCTCTTTGTTTATTAATTGGACCACACGCTTGAAAAGGTTGAGAACCCCTGGCCTAGACTTAAGCCTTTTTAGCCTAATGGTAAATCCGCGCCTGCTGACACCTAGGCAGTGGCGATGAAAATTTCGCTGGGGCGGCGAAAGCTCAGTGGTAAAGTGTCCACCTCTCAATTGGAAGGTTGTGTGTCCGATTCACCAACACTGAGTGAATCGCCGTAGCGCTCCTTGGGCAAGATCGTTCGCCTCAACTGCCCGGTATAAGGCATTTTCCGGCGTTGGCATTAGTTGCTGTTGGGGCCCCTGATACTTAATGCAACATAGGGGTATAATATATAGCAAAATTTTCATCTCCAATGCCTAGGTGTCAGCAGGTGCGGTTTTACCATTAATGCCTAGCTAGGTGTCAGCAGGCGCGAATTTACACGAACCGTGTTTAGCCAAACATGTGGCCAAGGACCAAAAAGTTTAAAAATCTCTGGAATAGTCAACGCTGGACTTTCCTGGGGAAGCAAATACCCGAGTAGGCATCCCCCTGGGGACCCGTATCATATGGCACTGACTGCCTCATGACAAATGCACCTGTGCTACTGACTACGTTGATTCAACATGAAGGCGAGTGCTAATCATTCTATCTGAGAATTATCTGCTCTTTAGGCCTTACTTATCTTTACTACAATTTCACTCTCTGATGTGCATGTTGTATAAAATTATTCGCTAAAACGTAAAAGGCACTAAAAGCTGTAAGCGGAAGATCTCGAAGACATTGCTTTTCTCAAGTAACATTTACAGCGCTGAGTTGATGATGACATTCATTTCCTTCTTGTTTTAAATCTCACCTTTGCTAACACCAAGTACACCATCCCGTTTTACCCCTCGTTGAAAACTTTGGAAAAGTTTGATTGCTGTTTGCCAAATTTCTTTCCTTTACATTCGGCTCTAATGTTCAGTTCTGCTTTCAGACGCTGTTATGGTGTTAGGCAGTTTGGAAAAGAATGCTTTGTGCAAACGCAAACGGAAATGGTTTGCTGATTGCTTGACCAAATTGTTTATTTTACGTCAGCAAAGAAAAGCAAATGTTGTTGTGACAGTCAATCGGTATGTATCTTGTGACAGCCATTCGAGTGGTATCTTGTTGTGACAACCAAATCGGGAGCACAAACCCAAACTTTGTGAGTTTTGCCAGAAACAGCATGAGTCAATTTCAAACTGACTGTGATTGGAACTTGGCACAGCCAATAAAGTGGGAAGACAAAATGCTATGCAGCACCTTTGATTCAAAGCATTCAAAAACTGACTTTTAGCAATAAAGCCATGGCGTGTAACAACAAGGCAGTGGTGTGTCCAGGTCAAAACGTCTGAACCACAGTTCGTGAAAGAGCAGTAAACATACACGTTTGATCGAAGTGTTTAAATTTTTCTTCGATAGAACTCGTAGGGTCAATGAAAATGAAAAAAAGTGAATATACCCCATATCTGCATATTATAAGCGACCCCACCACCTGCGCAGTAAAATAAGAGCAATCCTTTGTTACAAAGCAACAGTGATAGATTACCAGGACGTTCAACAGTTTGAAGGCTTCTGTACCTAAAGCAAAGGGAAAACAAATAACATGCGTTGAAAGTTTCAAATACTGTATTTTACTTTAAAGCAGTGTGCTTATTTTGAGTAGAGCTGGGCCAGAGATGTGCTTTTGTCATAAAATCTGTTCACGCTCTTGTAATGTGAACACATTTCCGTGATCAGATACAAATTTAGTGAAATGAAGAGGATTGCCCATAAGCTCTTCAAAGGACGGTCGTTGTGCCCTGATAAAGATCGTTTAACGATTTTCAGTCCATTTGTACAGTACATAAGCATCTCGAAAATCTCGGCTCTCAATTAAGGACACAACTACACTCGCTTGCTTAAGAACATTGCTGAACAGAATTTTTCTTTTAATACAGCACGCTCTCCCGTAATAACTGCATGTTATGTTTGCTTGACGTGAAAACATACCATGACAAAACTAATTTCTGCAAAATAAGTTTACTTCGCGTCAGCTTAATTGAATCGATGAGAGGGAGGATCAGAAGGAAATTGCAGATCACGATCTGGTCTTGGAGTCCCGAAAGGCAGTACAGTAAACCTCGGTTAATCTGCATTCGATTTGACCGACGATTTTATCCGGTTTAGTCGAAGATCCGGATTAACCGAAGATGGTTGTTTCTACACTGACGTCATCTAAACACTGAGATATCGGTGAAAATCACTTACCTTGAATACATCTACGACCCGACAGCAGACTTTCGCAGAAACAAAATGAATTTATTAATGTATTTACAATGGTACATCAAACTATTAACCGCCATAACCAGTCAGTTATGATTCTTATGAACATAAGTGTACGGCATGAGGATGCAGGGGATGCGGTCCCCAATGCTGAAAAATTGGCCATTATTCGGGCAAAAATTTTCAAAATTTGGGCAAAGTATACAGCTACATTCACATGCAATGAGGTAGTGTCTATTTTCCAAAC
>JGI24158J21664_10012036_pt1 | contig 11481 bp, 11 predicted proteins | sample Ectturendosymbi3_FD_21664 | JGI IMG/M metagenome (IMG submission 21664)
AATTTGTTTATTTTAGATCATAACTTTTGAACCAGAAACGCTAGAAAGTCGATCAAAGGCTCAAAAGACTTGGACTTGAGCCTAGTTTCCAATGAAAACTTCAGCGAAACACTCTGGCCTAGCGGTTGGGCCCTAGGCCAGGCAACATGAGCCAAAATGACCCCAAAACTACTTCACTCATGACATCAGTCACAAAAAATCCGCAACCCCCAACCAAAAAATTTATTTTCGAGTGCAATCTACTGGACTGGCTGATCCGTTTGAGCCCTCGAACAGCTCTCTAGCGCAATTGGCGGAGGAGCTAGGGTGTTGGTAAGGCAACTGAAAACTGCTGTTTTTTAGGCCGAAATCAAGTACGAATATATCGTACGCCAGTTCTCAAAGTGTTAACAAACCTTTTGACCAGCTGTTTTTTTGCTACTAATCCTGATCATCATTCATTTCAACAAATGCAACAAGTGAATGTGAAAGTCGGATAACTCTGTAAAGAAATCTGTATGTTAGGTCAGAAACAATTTATACAGTACCATATTGAGCTCACGTCCAAGTATATTTTCCTTAGGGAGTATGTTTTGGCAAACCACATTCATGATGGAGAACTTTTTTGCTTGGTTTTGTTCTGAAATCATATGCATTGAATGTAACAGTGCTGACTTCATGCAAAGCATGAAATGCAATGTGACTCTGTTGTGGTTATGTTTTCAAGCCTAAAACAAGCAAAAAGAAAACAATTCAGTTTTAATGAAATGTCAAAAATACCTGTAACTGTTTTTTTTCTGTCAAAGTTCCATTTGACTTCCTGATTATATCCACCACATAACAGAAAATTATAATGATGATGTGTTCAAACTTGCTTACCTGTTGGTAGGTATGGTCAAAATTGCTGTTGCATGTGTGTGTGTAACTGCGAAAAATATTTGATCAGATTTGTTACAAGCATAGTGATTGCAATGATTCAAAGAGCACTCATGAGTAATTCCAGCTCCGTTTGTTATGAAGACACAGCACCGTATCAAAGTGATATTCCCAAAACGTTTTGTCTGTTATTTCTTATTAGAAATGAATTCCATTTAAATAAGATAATGATGATGCATTTCAATAGTTTATTTCATTTTTAATTACTTCATGTTATCTGATATTGGTTTGTATCCTTATGACTCTATAGTTATCAATTAATAGGTTGTTAATATTGTCATTGCTGTCATTTACTTTGATGAATGCCATGACTTCTTTACATGCATGAAACTCTATTACAGCAACAATTGTCCTTTAAACCTCAATGAGATGTTTTTAGTTGCTACTATTTTTTACAGTGGAAAATTAAAGTTAATGACATAAACTTCCACTGGTGTGAACACTTTTCAGAAAATAACACACATAAATCTTTAAAACCTGTGATCTTTGTTTATCAAGCAAGAGACATGTTTGTGTTTCATTGCAGCAATTGATTGTGTTGTAGGGTTAACTTGATACGTCGTTAGCTCAATCATAGACTGAAATTGTCTAAGTAGTTTTGATCATGTTTGCATGACATTGCTAAATGCCATGTGCAAATGTGAGTGTAAATAAAGATAAGGACATGACACTGTTTAAGGATTAGTTGGGTTAAGTGAGCTTTGCTGATTGACATGCTACTTGCTACTGAACTGTTTGGAGCTACACAGCATTGTGTTTAGCTCCTTTATGCAACTTAATATATTTTTGACGTCTGATTTTAATGGTTCAGTCTTAATGTAGCAGTTGTTTAGTAAAAGTTTTGTTTTTTAGGCATGTGTATTGGCTTCAACGTTTGAAACCTTGGGAGCAATATTATTGGGTGCAAAAGTGGGTGCTACAATTCGTAAAGGTATAATTGATGTGAATATTTACGATGGAGATGAAACATTGCTGATGGTCGGAGAAATCAGTGCAATGCTTGGTATGTTTTCCAGACTACATATTTAAGGGCAGCTTGAAACAACAAAGTATGAAAACATTTTATGGTTGTATGCCTATGCTTTGTTGCATATTTGAAAAAAGACTAATCTTGAGCTTTGAATGTATATCGTATATTATATGTACTTGTGGACGATATCTTCTATTGCTGTTTAACATACCAAAACAATTCAATCTTTGTTTTTGACTAGGTATCAGTTTTTAACACTTGCAGCTCCAGGATGTTTTTACCTTGGAGACCTGTGTCAGCCACTTAAAAGGCTATCACTTTGCAACTCCATAACTCCTCCGCCGATTACGCTAGAGAGCTGTTCAAACCCTCAAAAGACGCAGCAAGTCTTGGAATCTGCAATGAAAAAAATTTTTGTTTTTTTTGTGAGTGACTTCAAAAGTGGGGTAGGTTTTTGGCCATTTTGACTCAGGTTATCTAACCCAGGGCCCAAACAGCTACCGGTAGATCAGCACCCGAATTAATTCAAGCGGTTCACGCGAAAACAGCCCGATCGCACGTGGCTTTGCACGGGAATTTCTCTGGTCTGGTAAGCACTACAGACCAGGTCAAAAGCTCAAAAGACTCGGCAAGTCTGGCAGTTTGTACTTGAAAAAAAATTTTTTGGTTGGGGGTGCGGATTTTTTGTGAGTGACGTCATAAGTGGAGGTCTTTTAGGCCCCCTTGGCCCACTTCACCTGGCCCTGGGCCCAAATTGTTAGATGTTAGTATTTCACTGAAGTTTTTATTGGAAATTAGGCTACAATCTGAGTCTTTTGATACTTTGGATGACCTTCTGGGGTTTTGGGTTCAAAAGTTATGATCTAAAGTAATAAAAAAAATTTGACTGATTGGTTAATTAGATAATTATTTAATTAATTTATTTCAGATCATAACTTTTGAACCAGAAACGCTAGAGAGTCGATCGAAGGCTCAAAAGACTTGGACTCGAGCCTAGTTTCCAATGAAAACTTCAGTGAAATACTTACGCCTAGTGGTTGGGCCCTAGGCCAGGTAACATGAGCCAAAATTGCCACAAAACTACTTCACTTATGATGACACTCACAAAAAATCCGCAACCCCCAACCAAAAAATTTATTTTCGAGTGCAGACTAGAAGACTGGCCAATCTGTTTGAGCCCTTGAACAGCTCTCTAGCGCAATCGGCAGAGGAGCTAGGGTGTTGGTAAGGCAACTGACAACTGCTGGTTTTAAGCTGATTTCAAAGTACGAATATATCGTACCCTGGCTCTCAAAGTGTTAACACCTTCTGTTGTGGTAGGCTAAGGCTAAAATCCAGTTTGCATGTGTGTTTGTATAGGAATAACTCTGCCGACGATTGCAGTAGAGAGCTGTTCAAACCTTCAAAAGATTTGGCAAGTGTTTCCATTTGCAATGAAACAAACTTTTTTGGTTTTGGGTTTCAGGTTTTTTGTGAGTGACATCATAAGTGGAGTCGTTTTAGGCCTTTTTGGCCCACTTCATCTGGCCCTAGGCCCAAACCGCTAGATGGTAGTATTTCACTCAAGTTTTTATTTGAATCCGAGTCTTTTGATACTTTGGATGACTTGCTGCGGTTTCTGGTTCAAAAGTTATGATCTAAAATAAACAAAGTAACTCATCTCTTTTAACTTTGATCATAACTTTTGAACCAAAAATGCTAGAAAGTCAATCAAGGTCTCAAAAGACTCCAGATTCTAGCTTAGTTTTCATTTAAAGCATGAGTGAAATACTTCAGTGTAGCGGTTGGGTCCAGGTCAGGTACCAGCAGCCAAAAATGCCCAAAACATACCTTACTTATGGCATCACTCACAAAAAACAGAAACCCAAAACCAAAAAATGTTAACTTATTTTCTATGCTACTTGCAATTTGCATTAATTGACTTCATCATCATTGACACCAATTTTGGGAGGAATTGAGAAATTTTGCTTACAGTCCTATGTTATACTGATACATACCGCATTTGCTTGTTGCATTTGTTTTAAATGAAGACATGACATTAAAAATTTGTAGTTTTAGTTGTTTTTTTTTCATTTTTGCTTGAAATTCTGTAAAAATTATTACTATTTTGGTGTTGATTTTCATTGAAATTTAGTGTATCTACATACTTTGTGGTAAGTATGTCATGCTAGGTCACCCAACAGTAGGTTTTCTGTTTGAAAAACAGTTATTTTTAGCAACAAATTAACAAACAAGCATAGCTATTTTTGATTAGAGAATGGGTCAAGACTTTGTCTAAAAATAAATCATTGTAATGCAGCATTAAAAGTTTTCCCACTGACATGCTAGCGTGGTGTGGCCGTAGCTAATTATTTTTTTTCTTTTTCATGGTTGCAATTCTTGCATTTTCAAGTCATGCTTTCTACTTTGCAATCAATATTGTTTTTAAGCACCAGGTGGTTTTCTTGCCATGAGCTGCAGGGTGACAAGCAGTATTAGTATGTTTCTTGCCATGTTTGTTTATTTATAAAAACATGCTGTGAATAAAGTGCCAGCAAGTTACAAAAACATAACAAACAAAAACACAACATGACTTGTTGCCTTCTCTTGGCAACAACTAGCATGAATTCAGCATTCTACAAAATCTATCACAAAAAGCAACAACACCCTACTAAAACTGTGTGCAGCACTCATCTCTGTATGATAATAATCTGCTCATCAACACGAGCCTGTCTACCGTTCTCTGTCAAATTTCAAAATGATTCTGACATCTGATACCCCTTGAAACCACTTTAACCATAGTAAATGATTCTAGAGACTCAATACATATTACATAAATCTATGTATTGGTCAACCAAAACATCCTACCACCAGGCACTCTATGGATGTTTGTTTGAAGCTAGGTTTTTTTTCAGTCTATTTTTTGGTCCCAGACTGACTTCTTTTTTAAATGACCGAAAAATATTAAGTCAATTTGGTCACAATGTCTGAAAATACAGACTAGTGAATGCTATTACGGCAAGTTTTAATACCATTATAGGACAAATGACTGAAATGTCTCAGCGAAAAAAAGTAGGTTTGAAGTACATTGGTCATACGTTGGTGCTCTGTAAGTATGTTGATTAACGTGCTTCCATCCTGGTTATGTTGAAAGCTGCATGTGATAATGGATGCAGTAATGTGATAAATTTGATAATGTGCCATTGATTTCTACTTTTATTGTGCAAAATATCTCCTTGAAAGCATTCATCTTATATGATACCTTTGTATCATTACATTTGTTTACAAGTTAATCTTCCAATTACATGTTTTTAGTTATAAAAATGCAATGTTATGGTTTTGGAAGTGGGGCTAGCTGTTTTCTTTGCATTGTGAAGTTGAGCAAAATTTTACCATTAGTAATACTTAATGATATTTGTGACTGATTGTCTATCAAACTAATCTACAGCTTTGTGGTTTCAGCATCAGGTTTGTGGCAGCTGATTGCAACTTTCCTCAAGCTTCCTGTGTCTGGAACTCACAGCATTGTTGGTGCAACTGTTGGATTCTCTCTTGTAGCTAGAGGCGTGCAGGGAGTGAATTGGTCAAAGATGGGTCTAATAGGTAGGTTAATGCTTGTCAGTGCCTCCGTTGTTTTAATGCATCGTAAACACTTACGTGGGTAAAACAGTGGAATGCTTCCTATTGAGTACCAGTATCAAGCATGTTGTAGTGAGCCATTTAAGAAATTTTGAAAATAAGGATGGATTTAATAATATGATCTGTAAAATGTACAGGTAAAATAAAAAAGAATGACGACTACAGGAACATTGAATTGATATGATTGAAACAAGCTAGCAATAACTTTGGGTCTGTTTTAACCTGAAATTATGGTTCTAACTGCTCTTGGGTGTGGGCAATCGTGGCTGCTTTACCTTTGCTAGCCTAAATGTAGTTATCTTCTATAGTATATAATGTTTAAAACAGGTAACTTGTAGTGGAATTATACTTGTGATAGCAAACTCACCAGCCATGATTTAGGTCAGAGGTTCTCAACCCCTAAGGGTGCGTTTGTCCATATGAAGGGATACATTTAAGGTTAGCAGTAGAAGGAAAAATATATGTCTACAGTAGTATTTACCAAATATTTATACATACGTCAGTGAATATTATTTAAAAACATCATTACATACTTATTATTAAAAATATCTATGATTAGTCACACTAAAACATTTTGTCATGAGAAATTTTAGGGGTACATGCTTGTCTGTCGAAAAGTTAAGGGGTAAATGTTCAGAGAAAGGTTGGGAACTCCTGATTTAGATGAAATCTTATGTCAATTAGGATTCAGTATTGTGTATAAAACAGTTATGTAGCTTGCCGCTTCAATTTTGTTGCTTTCAATGCTATGGTTTAGTTTCATTGGCTGCTTTCTAGCTTATACTTGCATTGTTGTTCCATGGCTGACACGAATTCACAATAATACTTTACTTCACCACATAGAGCTAAAGTTGCATACTTGTTTTGGCTATGAACTGTATATATTTGAAGTAAGTTAGTTACTTTCTTTCATGATACCTTAATGATTTGGTTTGTTGTTCTAGGATATGTATCATTCTTTGCAAAAGTTGGATCAGTTTTAACCCCTACCATATTGCAGTATTTACTTGCATTGTTGTTTTCTTTATGTTGCTGGTGTGCTCCATTTCTTTCAGAACCATTATACTAACTGAATAGGCAGATGCATTGGATACTATTGGTTTGCAAGATGTTGGTTCTTAATAAGCTATTGTTTAATGTGTGGTTCATTTCGCAGTTGGCTCATGGTTTCTGTCGCCAGTGCTGGCCGGCGGAATGGCTGCCGGATTCTACTATTTACTGAGAAAATTCATTTTTCAAAAGGTTCGTTGTTTTGCTAGAAAAAAAAACTGTTAAGTTTTAAGATTTGACATCCCGCTTGCGTTTGCTTTCCTGTGTAATATAATTTAACTTGCGTCGGTTGGGAGACGATATAACTGTACAGCACAGCGCGTAACATACGCGACGTACTCAGAAATTGCAATATCCGTGAGCAATGCATCACTGGCTGTGATGGCATTGTTCGCCTGGGGTTGGTGTCCTTGTGAAAAATGTTGAAGGAAAAGCGAAATTGCATCGCAATCAAGGACATAAACCACCTTACGTTTGCAGGATGATCCAGTGCGGCCAGGCTTGATTTCCATGCCGGTCATGTACGGGTGCACAATCGCCATCAACTCTTTCTCTGTTTTGTATTCTGGAGCTCCGCGTGAGTTTGCTGCACTGGTTTGTAAACTAACTGCGATATGCGCCTTTTTTGAAAGCTTAATCATTTTAACTGCATAGCTCAGCGTTTCCCAAAGTGGGTTCCGTAGACAAATCTAAAGGGTACCACGAGCTATAATTCCCAGTTTCAAGAAAAAACTGCTGACATGTCCTTTAACCCTTTAGGCGTGTGGCAGCCGCCATATCGCTTGATCCAGCTTGCTTTGTGGTTACTTCTATTGTGCATAATTTTGTTTACAGTGCGAAACCTTAATAATTTGGTTGAAAAAAGCGTTTATGTTTACTTGGAAGATCTGGAGGCGGGGGTTCCTTGTCCACTTAAAATAACCTTGCAGTGTTCCGCGGACAAAAAAGTTTTGGAACCACCGGATAGCTTATGGCAAGGGAGCAAACTTTTCTGTGAATTTTAGTAGCGCGCAGAAATTTTTTGCGTATGGCCTTTCATTGTTACCATTATTAATTGCACTCTAAGAATAATATTACACCTACTATCATAAGCTAGGCACTGCCACGTCCCTGCAAATATTGTTCGCGCACTCCAAGGTTTTGGTCGCGCGGCGCGAGTGCGCGACCGCATTCTTGCAACCCTGGCTTGTAGTATTGGTTTATTCAGGTTTATTCCGCGTAGTATTTAAATTCTTACAAAGACAAATTACGCAACAAGATGTTTAGTAAAAGGAAAGATCGTGGGAAGAACGTGAAGTGTTGCACTTAATGTTGCGGCGAGGAAGTGAAACTTACAATCCCATTTTTATATTTCCAGTCCTAGGTTTTGACAAACTAAAGCCCTGGGTTGACGCCTGCCTGGCGGTTTTCATTGGCCTGGTCGTCTCCGCCCTCGTGCAACTGATCGTTGTGAAGAAAATAAAGGCGTCTATAAAAGGTAACGTGTGTGAGAGCAGCAGAAACACAAGCTGAGCGGTTGTCTTGAAAATCACTCCAACACTCAAACTCCTCGGAGTATTCTAACTTATTCAGAAGTAATAAAAACTCTGGGTTTGCTTGCTGCAAGCTTTCAGTGGGAATCAGCCGACTGGACTCTGCTTTCATCAGTTGCGACAATTCAGACCTGCACAATGCCTGTATTCAAGCAATTAGCCTCCACAAAAGCGGCGAAGTCGAATCAATCAGTTATTTTTTTAGTAGGAAATCGATTTCAAGTAAGACAACGTATCAGTCCTGCAGTACAATCTGCAAGCAATGCTTACGGGTGGAATGTTGAAAGGTCAGACCTAGAACCGAGAAACCAAGAAAACTAAAAAAAACGAATAAGTCAAAAACTTGTGTATTACGTTGCCTTCGTGCAGGCAAATTATTCGGGAGTATTTCCAGGGAGGGATGTTTGTATTTCATGCCGGAGCGCCAACACTGAGTATCATTCAACGTTTTCTGGCAGAACACTCCTTTCTTGTCGCGCCTGCGCAGCTATCAGCAACATGCGTTGTCGTTCGAAGCGAGTTTGAACTGAATCGACGCAATTTTACTTTATTTTTTAATTTGATTTTGGTGACGGTAATTGGCGGCAGGCCGAAGCCTGGATAGTGCTTCTTGCCGGGCGGTTGGGGTGAACGCTCTTGCCCAAGGAGCGCTACGGCTATTCACTCAGTGGTCGTGGATCGAACACCCAACCTTCCAGCCGGGAGGCGGACACTTTGTCGTTGAGCTATTGACGCCCCACCTTTGATTTTACTTTTAAAACCAACACAATCTGGAGCGTCCTGAAGCTGCTTTGTTAGTTGCAGCTTTGGTTGGAAATCCATTTTACCGAACGATAAAATTTACTCCGTTGCGCGTTGATTGAGCTCCGGCCAATGCCTCTGAGGAGGAGGTGGGCCTGCGCCCGCCCCAGCGATTTTGTTGAAAGTTGTTGAAACGTCTTTTTGCAGCCGAGCAACAGCAATTGACCAAGCGCGATGAGACAGAGAGGCCGACCCCACCGCTTGCGTCCAATATGAAAGTCACGAAGCTGCCTACAATAAAGGAGGACGACGGCTGCAACGGGGAAGGACACAACAATACTTCTACGACTCCGGGTGAGTTTCTTGATCTGCAGAGTGGAGCAGTAGGGGACTTCCCCAGGTATCTTCTGATACGAGTAAATCAACATGAAGAGAAACTCGCCGTGCGAAGAAACGTCTTTTGTTCGCGTAAAATGTATATTCTTGACATCTGCATTGGTACTTGCCGCTCTTTGCCTGATAACACCTTATCATAAGTGTAAAAGTTGCTTCGTAAGCAGAGGCGCAACGAGGGGGGCAGGGGGTACAATTCTCCGAGCGCCAAATGACTGCGGGGGGCGCCGAAAAGTCCCAACAATGTCACAAGTACTTTCTTCAGTACTGTACATTTGCTTCCGAAAGATCTCAGTTTCGAACATGGGGGGGGGGGCGCCAAACTTGCCTCCTGCCCCGGGCGCCATCTAACCTCGTCACGCCCCTGTTCATAGGACCGTATGTTATCAAGGTGTCATTGATTTTTTTCAAGGGCTCTCTCCTATCAACCCTGATCCGAAAAAAATTAAGCTGCGTTGCGTGGACAACGTTAAAGTTTTGTTAAAACTAGACTCTTGCAACAATTAGTGACCATCAAAAACAAAAGATTGATGTGTCAGTGACAAAGGTTCGCAGTGGTGTGAGCTCTGTCGGAGGTGACCTTTGACCTATTGGCAGCTGGCGGAATGTTAAAGTTCAGCAGTAATGTGGCTGCAGTCACCGAAGGTCTCTATTAACAGGCCAAGTCATTTCAGAAACGAAGTTGCAAACTTTGTCTAACTTTGGGTTTGTGGTTCTCGGCTTTATTGCCATGGCGAACCCCTTCTGCTCCCCCCCAAAGCAATTGGGCACCCCCGACGTTTTCTTGCCAGTGGTTTGTAGGTTATTGAGAAATATCATTTGGTCATTGCTTCGTCAGAAATACAGCAATGTTCATTGCATCAGATGGTCGTGGAGCACAGCGCCATACCTTAAACTGCAAATATTGATATTGATCTTCTGCACAATGAAACCAGCTCGCACTGTGTTTTTTCTTACTATTGTCTGTCACTGAAGTAAAACTCAAATTGAGATTATAGCTAGTTTTACTTTACTTTAAGTGAAAATGTTTGTCCGGGTACGCGACTTTTCGATCAGGCCGTTTCGGTCACAGGACATTTCGGTCGCGACATTTCAGTACATAAACAACTGATTGTATTTGTTTGTTTGAATGATTATATAGGCAGGCGAAATGTCACGCTAGCTGGTGTTATACCAACTTATTTAAGTATGTTTGCATTAAAGAGTTAACCTGAAAAATATATGTTGATTATGATGAACTGTTGGATCATGTTTGTAGTTTAAAAGAAAAGACTTTTCCTTGATTTAAGTACGTTTACATTAAAAGTTAACATGTAAGATTTCTGAGAGATTTCATAGTCTGACCGAAAAATCCAGCTCCGTGTCTGTCCAGTGTATCAGATGCAATGCCTGTCCAGTTAAATAATGATATGCGGCACCACAAAAACATTACACGATGCAACGCTAAACTTCAAATTAAAGGTTTCTGCGGAACCCTCGACAACACATCGCTGACCCTGGTCGAGCACCACTGCCTTAACGTTCAGTGAAACTGTTCAAAATCATTCCACCGAGTTTGATTTTTCATAAAAAGCATTCAGTGGATCGCGTTTCAGTTTGTTCGCTCACTAATCGGTATTTTGCGACTTCCTTGGTATCTGCTACAAATTGGAACCTCCTGTAGCGTGATTGAACGAATTTCTGTGTTGACTGTGGCTTTCCATATAAAGGCCGAGGTTGGTCTTACTGGCTATTGTTACGAGCAAGTGAATATGTTTTGTTGAAAACGTTACACGCAGTTACTTTCTGATACAAGCAAATGTGTGTTATTGAATAGCTTGGTTAGCACATACACGTTGCTCATTGCTGCTGCAGCCATGGCACCAGGCATTCAATACTTCATGTTGTGAGTTCATGTCACGCGTCTGCGTCGTAAACAAGTTAGCAAGCTCTAGTTTTTATGACGTACGAAGCCGACCTGTGTTATGTCATAGTTGCCCGCACCNGAAAGATGCGTCGCATGAATTCAGGCGATGATCANATCCATGCACCTNAAACATTTGAGGTGGGTAGTTCATGTCTAGTTGTAGAAACTTTTTTGTGATGCTCTTGAAACTACGTTGTTTATACACTTGAAAGCACTAGTGTTTCTGTATACTTTCGAAGAATCAGTCGACTGCCGTCTGCTTTCGTCTTTTTGCGATGATTCAAACTTGCACATATCTCTATTCAAGTATGTACTTTCCACAATGGGTGTAAGCAAGGAATCGATCAGCAAATTTT
>JGI24158J21664_10012037_pt1 | contig 11481 bp, 4 predicted proteins | sample Ectturendosymbi3_FD_21664 | JGI IMG/M metagenome (IMG submission 21664)
CAAGTTCTTTCAAAATGCGTCAAGTTCTTTCAAAATGCGTCACCACTCCGATAGTAACATGATCAATCTTTGATTTTTTTATTGAAAAGCATAGTACATCAGACTGAAGTACATCAGACGATTCTGACACATACGCACCCAGTTAAGCAAAATCATGGCTGGAGACAAAGCAAGAATATCGGACCACAAATCAATCAATACGTTTAGCCACAAAAAAGTCAACACACAGAGCTGAAGTACTTAATCAAAATGAAAAGTGAATAACCTGTACAACAAATGAATTTTTCAATAGGAAGATCTACGAACACGGTGGAAAGCAGTTATCAGAATTTTGCAAACGGCGTTTGTTTCCCTGAGATCCTCGCAGACAGAAATTTCGTTGACTGTGCTGCAATCAGGCTGGCTTTTGACTTAGCAAAGCACCGCTAGTTGTTGTCATGCAGTGCAGCGTATCATTTTTTGATTTATTTTCCACGGCTCCAGTTAAACAACAACCAGTAAAGAATTATTAGAGTGTGACCATGTCCGGCGAATCGTTAAGTTTGCGGTGGAGCTACAAGTTTCTGACATCAAGCTCAAATAGTACTTGGTAATTAAAAACACACTGACGCTAATTTTTGAGAGATGTTGTGGTGAAACGTGACCATGTTTCAACGAAACATCAGTGTTCTTTTCTAACGTGACTTTTGTCTTTTTTTCGGAACATTATGACGTCGTTTTTCCTAAAAAACATCGCGTTTTTTGTATTCATACGTACAGCGTTAGTTTCCCTGAGAATGCAAAACAAAGCCAGGATTTCGAGCATCGCCGTGACACTCCAAAGTTTAAGTCGTAGATTCATTTTAGTAAGTAATTCAACGTTTTGATTTTCAAACTTCATTTGTCAGCAGCTTAAAAATGTTGTGGTACCACTATGGTTTCTTAGTAAGTCATCAAATAATCGCGGAATTTCTGGGGGAACTATGATGTTAGGGACCACAATCACGATATTTTGACACTTAAGTTCTTGAAGTCAAAGGGGAATTGTTCGAAGTTTTGGAAGAAGGCGACAATTTAATTTGTAATCTGATGATGGTGTTTACTGAGAAAACCAACACCAGCTTCAAACAAAACTATTTATGTTAAACATTTGTTGTCAGATGCTAATATGCTTTGGTGAGCCGCGGAAGAAGATGCTTAATTCCTGCACTTGGTACCACTTTTTCACAGTATTGATGCTGAAATTACGCCTTGACTGTTTTTTGTTCTTATCTGTGGCGACGAGCCAGCTGCAGAGGCTTTTTACTAATCACAACTTCAACTTTGAATGTTATAATGACTGAAGGCAAACACGTCGGTTAATATCGGGGTCGACAAACGCAACCTTTCAAAAACATTTCACACGTTGCTTGCAGTGTATTCACACAAGAATATGGCCCATTTTAGTATATGACCAGAGGCAAATGAACAGGACTATCCGTAGCGGGTATACTGCATTGTGTTCAACGCTGAATCACTCACGCATACAAGCGCATAAATACCGCCGGGATTTGACCCATGTTTGTCTTGACCCCAGTCCCTGCTGACTGACCGAGTAGCACGAAGCAGTTTGAGTCTGATCACGTCTCAGCCATGTAAGCTTTTAAGCACTGAAAAATGTTAATCTGATAACGATGGTTATGATATAAAATACCCATAAGTTTGTGAAATGAAATTGAGTAAAATTGACATTTTAAAAGCGTCTTCTTATTGGTTCCCTTTCAAAATATCCCACGTTTATAACAGACAAGTTCCTAACACACCCTTTCATAACAGACCACCTTTATAATCTATAATAATACATATATATGCTACGTCATTGCAGAACACATTCATAAAAGACCACGTTATTGACATACCAGTACGTCACAAACTATTTGATAACAGACTGATTCAAAAGGGTTTGCGTTCATAACAGTTGGGTTATTTTACGTCTAAAAACGGCTGTACCCGTCGTCAACACTCATCGGACAGCAGCGTGCGTATTTCGCGTTCATATAGCTTAACAAAACATGAACAGCAAGTTTCCGCCGTGTGCGAACATTATTCCTTAAGGCAGGGGTGTGCAACCATGCAGCACTACCGGGCCAAATGCACATAACCAGATTGGTCCATGGGCCACAGCTGCTTGTGTCAAGCTCTGCGGGTAAGACAACTCGCTGGCCATCCACGGAAGATGACAATGCCTTTTTAAAATCTGGACCTTTTCGCGGGCCATAAAACTTCAGCTACCAGTCCATTTTTGGCCCGCGGCCCACGGGTTGCACACCCCTTAAGGCTCAAGGCAGTGCGGTCCAACTATAGGCTTGCGGGCCACATGTGGCCCGCGGACCGAATTTTTGAGGACCGCGAATTTTCTCAGTATTGGTTTAACGTTATGTGTATAGATAATTTTAATTATAACATGCATAACATATTTCAATAAAAATGTACAATATTAAAAGGCGTTAGACTACTGTAGAGAGCTTATAGAAATTAGCCAGCAAAGAGATTTCCTAAACAGAAAGATTTCGCACTAAACATGCACTTGACGTTTGCAAACACATTGGTGTGTGAGAGTACATTTTCTGCGATGAAGCAAGTAAATCTAAAAACATATATCGAATGTCAGACCAAAACTGGACGATAGTCTCCGACTTGCTACCACTGACACTGGTATTGATAAACGAACAATAGTGTCAGAGAAGCCTCGACCACAGGCATCCCACTGATAGAGATTTGTAAGAAATTGCTATTTGCTATTGTGTAACGATTTCAATGATGCACTCACTCTTCGTCTCTCTTTAGTTTCAAATCTTGTGAATCTGTTGTTTTGTGCATCATGTTGTTGGAAGTGCCCCACAAGTTGTCACATTTTGAAAAAATGCCCCTGAGTTCAAAAGCAGTTGGACCACGCTGCCTTGAGAGTAACTACGCTGAATTCCACAGAATATTCGAGATTGATACCTTTTGTTACGCAACATACCGTTCCTAAACACTTTGCCCGGGGGCGGGCATTCTGAGCAGCATGCTACTACTTCCTTGAACACAGCTCTCCAGTTCTGTTCAATGGCTGCGCTGAACAAGATCTTGTTTAATGGACAACGCACCAACATTTGTTCAAAACAGCTTATCGTGGTGAATGCGTCTTTGTCTACACAAGACGTTGAAATTATAAGAAACATTGGGGTGAATGCTGCAATTCGTCTGCGGTGTTTCATTTAAGACTAAACAGATGTTGCTACTTAGCGCCAATGGCTACTTTGCGAATAGATTATTTTTATTGCAGGCAAGAACTTACCAGTAACTTCAGTTGCGGATCAGGACCTACTTTGAACGTATTTTATTTTTTTCAGCTTCGTGCAAATGACGTGATGCACAAGTTTCCAGCTAAATTTATGAGATATCGGGACCGCAACCAGCTGATGTTTTCGGGAAAGGGGAAAAAAATGATTGGAAGTTGTTTTTGTACCTAACAACTAATCATATTTTCGAAAATCTGGAGTTTTTCCGAGTGGCTCCCCTGGTTGCGAGATACACTGATCTAAAAACAACTGTAGTAGGAAAAACTGCAAGAGACAAAAAGAGTCGTTTACAAAACTTCAATCAATTATATGTAGTGGTCAGTGAATGAGGTAGATAACGACCCTATGCAGAAACCAACAAGGAAATCCGATAATACCTTGAATTAAACTTGCATGCATTTTTTCCTGAAATTACTCTTGCACTTCTGTGTTTTTCGTCGTGACAATTTCTTCAAAGAACCAATTAACACGAAACAGACAACTGCTTTCATGGCAGGGCACCGGGGAAAATGTCACTTCCCCCTCTATAATCCAGCACTTGTTATGAACACGATTTGTTGAACGGGTCTGCTTTGAACATGGTGTGGTCTGTTTTCAAAGGACACCCTTCACATCATACAAAACGTGTTTGTAAACGTTTTGGGGTATTGTTCATCAACTTACAAATTTTTAACCCTGTAACTTTCTTGATTTTCTCGGAGGCTTGTGTTCGGCGCAGGAGCTGCGACATCAGCAGCAAAACAAACTATTTCTTAACTAAAATAATGGCGCTCATCACAGATGTCCTAATCCGCAATTCTATCGCCGGACCATGCTTTACTTGCGCGCTAATTCAAACACATTCAAAATTACTTCGTGACGATTGACTGACGAAACGGCATCGAGCGTGACGGCCAAGATCGTAGGTTAATTCGTGGATCCGCCCCACACCTGTTGCTTTTGCCTTACTTCGCTGAGCATATCTGTGCTTTCGTACGCCAAGAGTTCAATCCACGACCATTCTGATTTTAGATAAGTAACAAATGGCGTTGTGGTGCAAATACAGACGCCCTTCACAGAACAACACCCACTTATTTATTAGGCCTAGCACCACCACGTCACATCCTGGCTTTGTTTTCTGCACCAATCGCCATTAGTAATAACGCTTGCATGCGCTAACAACATGTTTTTCGGGATCTCTACACCAGACATGTAACTTTATTGAGGAATCGGAGAAATGGTTACAATATTCATAGTTTGTCCTCTGTGTACGAAGCATCCGTTCGGAAGAATACAGGAAATAAACTCAACTCGACCCCAACCAACTTGACTTGATAAGCGATACGTGAAAATGAGTGCAAATATAACTGCACCACTTGTTGCAAAGACTCAGATGAAAACAGTATGTATTGCCATGTTTGAAAGCGGTTGTGCAACGAACACAAAGGCGATTGTTTGTATGTGATGCAAAATGCTTGTGACTGTTGGTTAAAACTGCCTTGAAAACGCTCGATTTAAGCAAATTGATCAACCACATTTTCGATCGAATAAGATTAGGCTAATATAGTTTACTCATAAACATCGTTGGAAAACGAAATGCCCAGTAAGAATAAAATGTGTCTGTAACGCGATTGTGACTTTCAGCCGGTGATTTTTCAACTGAAAGATTCCCCCCCGTAGTAGGTTGGAGTTACTGTGTGCCTGGAAATATTATGCATGGATTTATCAAACAAATTGCCTGTTCTGCCATGAGGAAGTCGCCACAGACTTATGGTATCAATCTGAGCTGCGACAACCCGCGGCGAGCGGAAAACTCGAAGCTAAACCTGATCAACAGCGACTGAAGCAGCAGCCTCTGCATTTGAAATGAAGCAAACAGATTTTCCAAAAACCAGAAGCCAATATCGTCGCTAATATGAAATATTAATCGCTCGCTTCGTCCTGCTCAGCGGAAAACGATTTTGCAGCAAAGAAAACCGTAATACCCGCAGCGAGCAGAGCGCCTCAGCAAGCTGCTGGCTACAGGGAGATTGGGACCAAACAATAATGTTGAATCAGTTTTTTAGGCAAAAAAACGTTGAACAACTCAGGCTTTTTCAAATCGGCGGACTGCAATAAAAGTATTCAAGCTGCTTCATCCGTGTTCTATTCATATTTTTCTGGTACGGATTTTTGTGATAACGCCCGCCATCAGCTTCCAGACTGGTTTACATCAGCAAGTACACTGGGTGAACCTGACATACACTCACGTGCTTTCCTTGTCTAACGAAACTTAGCTTTTGTCCATTCAACCGTTAAAACTTCAATTTTAGCACAAAAATAGTTCACGGGGGTATAAATCAGCATTTCCCAGCGTGTAGGTCGCGACCGCAAGTGGGGTTGCCTGAAAATTCTTGTTTTGGGAAAGGAAGTATCAAGTTACTGATTTGTTTCCTATGCAGTGAACGCTGCTTATGAATCACCGGTTTATAGAGCAAGCTGCTTATTGAGGCAGGTGGTGAATGAAACACACAAACAACGTTTTTACCAGAATAAATTTTCCGCTTATTGCATCACACTTGCCCTAGAACAGGGGTGGGGAACCTAATTACTACCACGGGCCACATGAATTGTGCATTATCGCTGGCGGGCCGCAAAAACAATTAAAGCTTATCCTAAAATTCTACCTTTTCTAACTACGAGGAAAAGTGACTTTTCTTAACTTACTAAGTACCAGCTTATCATGGAGTTCCGTTTTGACTCGACGTTGCATTCTAACTGAGGTAAGAAATTTTGGTGCGGGCCATTACAAATATTCACGCGGGCCGCATTTGGCCCACGGGCTGCAGGTTCTCCACTCTGCCCAAGAGGTAATATATCTTATTTTTTTGCATCTTTCACAAAGAAAATAATCCAAAATATTCAGTAAGCATACACTTTGGGGGTTCTCCTTGAACTTTTGTGGAAGCAAATGTTTCAAACTTTTTCATTCGAAAGTTGGCTCCACTTGGGCTTTTGTGCTCGACTTTTGTGAGACTAAATTTAGTTCAAGTAACTACTCCCTCAAGAGAGATAACAATGCATCAGTCAGCAAATGTTTGATAGGAAATCGATTTCACGTAATGCTATGCATCCCAGTCCTAAGCGTCTGTTCAAATATAAGTTTTTGATTGATTGAATCCTTGTTCATCTTTTGATTGATTTGTTTACCTTTGGATTGATTTGTTTACCTTTTGATTTTTTTGTTCATCTTGTTTATCTTTTCACTGATTGATTTCTTGTTTATGTCACATGTGGAGAGTGTGTACTTCAATTCAATACAGATATGTGCAAGTTTGAATCGTCGCATAAAGATAAAAGCACAACCCACCCGGCTGATTCCTCGAAAACTTGCAGCAAGCCTAAAGTTCCAATTTTAGATTTATTGCAATGTATGTATAGAAAACCTAACATAGAAATCGGCTGGAAGTCTGTGCTTAAATTAAGACAAGTCACGATTTCAAAAACTTAATATGGCAATAAAACGCAAGTTCACCAATGGTGCGACAGTACTTTCTGGTGAATGTTGAGTAAATTTGTTCGATTCTTTTTGTAAAAATAGCTTAATTTTGTGGTCATGAAAGTTTCCACTGGATGTACTTCAGTATTTGCGCATATGTTAGGGTCATTAGATTTTGCGAAAACGGATTTTTTAAAATTTTGAGTCGTTTTGAATACAGTTTGGGGAGCACTGACATTCGTTTTGAAAAAAGTTTGGGAAGCACTAGTATGAACCTTTGCACGGGGAGAAAATGGAGAAGTTATGTCACTGCGTATACCATATCAGTGCGTAGCACGAAGATACGGTGGAAATTTTGTAACCATGAATGATTACGCGTACATTACGAGGTAGCTGCAACGTATTTCCGGCAACCTCTTCATTGTAGCATACTTCTTGAAAAAGAACAAATAGAAAATAGCCTGAAAACAGCAGCAAGTCTTCATGACATTCCTACACGCATGCTGAACGACCTTGCTAGTCGTGGCACTGTAGATTTATTTTGAAAGAAGCATTTGACAGGAACTGCATAGTTTGACCCTGCCTCACTTTTCGCGCTTGTCTAATAAAGTTGATATTTGTACTCACTGCCCCAAAACATTTGTACCGTGTGGTGTAGTAGCGCCATCAGCGCGCTTCTGGTTTGTTCTACAGCATATAAGACGCAAGTCGTAGGCAACAAGGTTTGATTAGATTGCTTCCTTTCCAGACCCCAGGAGTCTTTAGCCTTTTACCTCATTGCAAACATATTCCCTTCGTAGCGTTTGCGCACAAACCCTATCATTGTCACCCAACCACAGCAGCAGCAGCAGCTCGGCTCTGCGTACTGACCTCTCGGGAAGAGTCGAGCAACTCACGTCTCGGGTCGCTCAGATCTACCAGTGTTCTTTTAAGGTGCTCCTCTTCTTACCTGAACTTTCTCTATCCGATCTCGCGTAATTGTTTTTTTCCTTTTTTGGCCATTGCTCTTTCAGGCAATTCTTCACAAGGTTGTAAAACGCAGCTTTCCGCGGATCAGACTCTCACTGATACCTTGTTCACCGCTGAACAGCTGGCACCAAATTTAATTACGGTTCTGCTTCTACGACCGCAAAATAGCCAACATGAAAACAGTGACAGGCCGCAGCGATCGGAGAGCTCAGTAAAGGTTTGCAAATTACATGTCCGCAACTGACAGCAACAAAGATTTAGCATTTAACCGCATTGTGATTAAAATTTGCACAGCTTGCACTAGATCCTTGTAACTCGCACAATGCCACGATATAACTAAGTTCCTCATAAAGGCATTGAAACCACTGATGAAATATTTAGCAAAACATTTTCTTACCATCTTCGGAGCTTGTGGTCAGCAGGGGAATTTGGTTGACATTCCGATTTAAATTTTACAGTGTATACTAGGTAATGGCACAAAAGGCACTGAGGACTAACATATAGATTAACTGCACATGTTTAAATTTCCAAACTTACGCAAACAATTCTTTCAATTATCTGCAAAGCATTACAAGAGAATCTTATGCAAACAAGAACAACCAATACATTTGCGATCCTAAACTTGCACAAAGCATAGCAACAGAGATTCCATGATAGAATTGCGGAATAAAATACACAACAGTCCGTTGATTGCCAGAAATATACTTTGGTTGCTGATAGTCAATAAATGCATACACGCTCAAGCCTGCGTTTGATTTTTTTTATATTGCCATGTTTAGAAGGAAAATCGATTATTGTATCGCTCAAAATCAGGCAACACGATTTGTACTTCAACTTACAACCAATGTTCCCTCCACGAAAATTTTTGCACTGAACGACTGTTTGCTTCAGTGCGCACGCGCACGCAATTGCAAAAAACATGCAGGCGCACAACCAGTGACACGTTAAGCCGCAGAAGGGATAAGCAATATATATATATATATATATGCGACATTAAATTTGGACCGTTGCAAGTGCGCGAGAATGAGATGCCACTGCGCAAATGATCCGGTGGTGATGCGCTTCGGCGCAGTTGCGCACCTTAGAGGAAACACTGCTTATGACGGAACAATGTTGCTGGTGGCAGGTGTCGTTGAAATCAAATGTAGAAATTCCGCGATTTTGCAAATCTTACGTCTAAGAGTCGGCTCAAATGTCTTTTTGGTTCGTTTTTTTCGTGTGAAAGACTGCTAGCGCTTACCTGCAAGATAGTAAAACTTCTGTTGCAATCCTCCCTATACGCCAACACTCCTGCGCGAACAACGTGTCTGAGCACTTGACAACTTAATGCCACTCATGATGCATAGCACGCCGCAGTCAGTTCCTGATTGCTCCTTTGACGAATGTTCGTCAATGCAAGGAGGTATGTTTGTATATCAATTGTATTTATCAAAAACTTCAAAAATCGTTCTACCACCACCCTGCTGCGGATTTCACATGAGAACGTAAAGCCAAGATTGCTTCCCCGAAGCCTCTGGGAACGCATGTCAACTACTACAGAGAAGTCTAGCAACTAATCGCTACCTTGTTACCACCATTTAGTCAGTGAAATTTGCTTCATAAGATAAAGTTTTTGATTTACATTTAGAAGGGTTTCTTTTACCTTGCGAATCTCTCGCCATCATTTTCCAACCTCTTACGACACTCCAGCTGATTGCGTCCCAACGCCAGCTGTGCAACTCCATTGTATCTCTGCTCTAGCGCAAGTCTTCTAACGCGTCCAAGTCAGCTCGCCATGCCAGGTGTGACAGCAATGCATGCAGCGATCAATAGATCGGCACATCGCGCTTATCGGCAAACTGCTTTTGGCGTTCATTCAACTATTGATGCTTGATGACAGGCGCATTGCAAGGAAACTGTCCAACGCCACAACAGGAGCTTGGTCTGTTTCAACAGTTATCTCATCACCATATGCATAAATACGGTTGAAGTTCAAGCACAATTGACCGAGTAGCCTGAACCGTATCTGCTTGCACGCCTGCCTGGCAGTGGCAGTTCAACGCGTCTGCGTCGTTCGGTGATCGCGACAGATACGGACGGTGCTTCCCGGACGTAGTCGAAAGGTAGACTGGCAGCAAGATGGCGGTTTCGCTGCTGCACTTTCGAACCCGTAACTTGCCAATGAGAAAGCGATGTTTGCAACCCGGGATATTAAAAAGTGGAAATATTGCCGGAGACGGTTTGAAAACTGTGTGCGCAACATACATTCCAGATTTGCTGCGTCGCAACTGTTAACATTACAAGAATATTGAGATTCACAGGCCCTATTGTGACCTTCGGCGTGAATTTCGCATCAGACCACGAAGTCGTGGCTTTCCATCTTGTTCGTGCGCCGAACTTAGGCTTTCAATTGCGCAGCTGAATACAGAAGCACTTGGTCGTCTTCGCTCGAGCGCACCACGGTTCGACATTGCACTGGAATTCACTTCACAAGAACCTTGTTTGAAAATCGCCGTTGGTGAAAAAAGCGAACGGCAAATCCACTTTCGTGCGGACAATAGTCGGTCCATGCGCAACTAAACTCACGGAATGAGCGCTTCAATGAGCAATGTGGGCGGTCGTATTTCTACGAACAGAGCGTAAAGTCCACACAGGAACTTAATATTGTTCGTTTGCGTTGATGAAAGACTTCTAAGGGTTCAGGACTACATTTGGTTTTCCTTGACACATCAGTTCTTCGCGCTGAATCCCGCCAGTCATTGCCATGAAACAGCCAAGATTTCAGTGTTTCTCAAACCGTTTTGTTCAATCGCCCCGATTTCACTTTCGACACATCGTTGTCGTACCCCAAGCCTGGTAAAGCAAACACAAAGTAGCATTTTTTAAGATTTTTATTTGAAGAAATCGATACATACAATGATCCCCAGTTCAGTGTGATGGATGTGCTTGGCGACCTTCAATAAGCTTCGAAATATAGGGAGACACTTTAGTGAGGTACAGTCGTAGATCACCTCGCTTGCGAATCAGCAAGCGCTTTCTTTGGAATTAAGGTCAAATCGTTAGTTAACTCAATGATCGATTAGCGGTAGTGGTTGAGCGTTTCACCCCCTTTGTGTTGTTTTTCCCCCTATTTCCCCCTTTGTTTTGTTCGCTCCTTTGCCCATCAAACTCGCCCCCAAGGGCGATTCCGCCCACCTTGAGAACCACAGGCATGGATAGAAGCACCGCTTCATCCGATAGTTGTGCATCAGCGCCATCAGCAAAAGCGCAATTTCAAAAGCCAAGCTTCGCAGTGCAATTTTTTTCAAATGCACGAGAGCTCAGACAAAACGCTTCCGCGGAACAAAACTGACAAAAATCTCACGAAGAGTGACAGGGAAGAGTCTCGTTGGCGAAATGCCGACATATACGTCGGATACACGTGAACATCACGACTTGCGAATTTTCAGAAAGGAAATGTAAGGCGCAGAAATGTCATTCGCGGTGTTTTGACTGCGTAAGTGGGCCACGGACCAACACATTGCCCTTGGTGCGTATTAGCGCTTTTTCGGGTCACAGAACGCGTACAAAACATGCAAATGGTTGGATGCGCTTGTTTTGAAAGCAGACCAAAGCTTTGAAAAGCTTTTTTTCACTTTACAAATTCACGAAGTAAAATCGCGTTTTTCAAATTTCAGTTCGACTGTCTTCATCACGACTTTCATCAAGTCGCCTCTGAACGCCTAAATTTGCTGAGAACGGCTCCAAAAACGTGATAAATTCACACATCCGCGA
>JGI24158J21664_10012039_pt1 | contig 11480 bp, 5 predicted proteins | sample Ectturendosymbi3_FD_21664 | JGI IMG/M metagenome (IMG submission 21664)
CTGTTGCATTTCGTTTATTCCTGATGATGGCTTACGCATAAGCCGAAACGTCGAATAAAACAATGTTTTCGATTATTGTGGCTGTTTTATTTGTCATAAAAATATCAATATCTGTTATTGTAGTTTCAGTAACGTATCAATGAAGAGAAAAACTGTGCTGCAAGAACATTTTGACCTAACGATAAATTTTGACCTAATGGATAAATTTTGACCTGATGATAAATTTTGACTTTTTTTTACCTAATAACTTGGGATTCCCTCATGGCATGAGCGTGAAATTTGGTTTGTGAACGTTTCATGACCTTTCAAAACAGCAGAAAAATTGACTTTTGGTTGCCCTAGTTATAAGACTAGATTACCAAATATTACGGAATTCGCCCCCCTTAACGTTACTAGTTCCCTTGAATTTTTATCAAAAAGTTTTCCTTGTTTCGAGTGGGTAAAATGAAATTTCACCACTTTTGGCCACCCTCGTTAGAATCCTTCCGACGCCCATCATGGTCATAGCAAATCATCCCCGCAGCAGACCATCCAAAATGCCTTTTTTCAAAACGACTGGTTTTCTACCAATCACTGTAATCAATTTACAGGCTTTAAATGCGCAAAAGCAGTTGGTTTCTGATATATTAATTTTGTTTGTCCACTTTAGTGGTATCACCATGCCCGTAACCAGCTTAGGATATCAGGTGGGGCGAAGAGTTTCCTGAGGGCCCAAATTTTTAAACTATGTCCAATATTTTTATACTATGTCAAACACATTTTCCAGGGATTGCGAAATTAATTTTAGGGGGCTTCGCCTCCCCCCTGGTTACGGGCCTAGGTATCACTGTTACCACACAACCTGAGCCCCACAAATTTTCTTTGATCATAACCAGTGCCGGATTAACAATAGTAGCGCATGCAGCAATTGCTACGGGCCCCTCGGTCTTATTTATTACATTATATATAAGATTTTTTCAGTCTAAGTCAGCATTTTGCTAAATTTGCCAGAAGTAGTAAGCAAAAGTTTTCGGTTGAACGCTGTGTCCAGATATTCTTGTTTGAATCGTTTTGTAGAGATACGTAACAAAAAGCATAAGATTACGGTCAGCAATGTTGCCATTTTACCTGATCTACTGCTAAATCTTGCAGGATTTTCTCACTGTTAGCTGCAAAATTTTCAATCTAACAGTTAGCTGATTTTCTAGCAGGATTTACCAGCCATTTGGCAGGTGGCTAATTCCAGGTCAAAAATCTGTTTCAACAGTTTTTCAAGATGAAAACTTTTACACATTCATCAAAAAATATATGACGTCTTTAAATTGGGTAACACCAGGACAAAGAATATCCAGCTGCCTACAATTATTTGGAATTTTTATTACAATGCAACGAGGCTGCTTCAAGCAGACAATTGTATCATAATAACAAGTAATTAGAATCTAATTTATTAGATGGCTTGGTGAAGCCTAAATGATTTGCTTGTGTGCTTAGTGAGCGCGTTAGGTTAAAAGACAACATTGGCACTAGTAGAATATATTTATATTCCACGGCATGATATTTCCAAGTGGCTGTTACGTTAGTAAGCAGCAATATCAGGTAAAAAAACTTCCCGGTAAATCGAAGCTGCCAAAAGTTTCGACATATATGGTTGCAAGATCCAGAACTTAAAAGTTGACCCAATGCCCATCCTGCTGATTCAAGAAAAACCTTTTGCGAAGTTTGCAAAAATGCAATCATAGCGAAATATTGTGGGCTTGAAAGGCATAACTGGTAGCAAAAGCACTCAGGTAAGACGAAAGAACTTTTTGCATGCCGCCTGATGTAACACAAAGTTTGAAGTTGCAAAGACCAGGCTTAGAAAGTTGTGGGGCACTAGGGCTGAAGCTATGCTCAGACTGTTTATTGCTGAGCATTGTTCTACTGTATTAAAACATGCAACCATTTGGAAGAGGTCGTCAAAAATCGTGTGACAGACAAAAACGAGGTAAGCTGTAATTACTCTGCACAAAACGTTGACTGAAGGAAAATTGCAGGCCGAAAAGTGTGGTGGCCAAGACCGGCTATTTCAGCCCATGCTCATTAAGAGTGAGTGCAAGATGACAAATTAATATATTGTATAACTTTATAGGTTTCTTTTAATCATCTTAAAAATAACAGATTCTTTGACAGAATTCACTGCCTTTAGCAGATTTCAGCTGAAATTTTGTGAAAAGACTTTGAGCAGAATCTAGCAGTTTTTTGTGACACCATTTTGCAGATTTAGGTCACAACCATCTGGTGGTCAGCACGATGTGAACTGGAGAGAGCATGCAGAGAATAAAGCTAGCAACATGCAAGGGATGGTTTTGGGGTTAACCCCCCCCCTTGAGCTTGATATTTTACGAAAACTTTATTACCTGCCCAAAGAAAATTGTTTTAGCATACTTTTTGCTTGTAATTTGTCGACTTAATGCAAACACTACGGAATGAATTTGCATGCAAATTTCAAGGAACACTGTACATGGGCCATTAGGTTTTGGTGGGGAAACATCGATTATATCGTCTGCATCCAGAAACCATCTCAACATTTTTTGCGGACTTTTCTTCCACTACGCATGCTTAAGATTGTGTTCCGCGATAGTTCACTTTATCCGAAACAATGTCTCAGCAGAGAAAAAAACTAAAAATTTGCTGGACTTCTATACATAACAAAAAATCGAAATTTTTCTTGCGCACTTTATGGGCATTCTCAATTCTTGTGTAGTTTAGCAAGATTCAATCTTGCAAATCTGGGGTGTGCGTCAGACAGTCCAGCCGTGCACTTTCTATGCTCCACTGCTCGTATTCGACATGACATTAGCGGATCCTCATTTTGCAATTGTAAGTTGCTCTGACGCAGCGATGAATGTGTTTTAATCCACTGTTTTAACGTGCAGCCTGATATGTTTGCAGTTATGAACTGCTGTGTCGTAGCGTTGAGTATATTTTCCTCCGATATCCTAACTTGGAGCGCTGATAGTTTATATTCAGTTCAATGACACAAATTTAAGGGGAGTGCGTGCAGAATAATATGCGTATTATGTCAACAAACTTCGCCAAAACGTTGGTTTCGACACAAGAATATGACGTCAAATTGTGGCGTCACAAACAGCGCACACCAAATGCAAATGACCACCATACGACACGGAATGACTCCCCCCATGAAAATTTTCTGCGTACGCCACTGGTAACATGGATGCGTTGCCCGCACACTTTATGATTTCGCAGGTGTTGATGTGTTTTTAACTTAGGGCCCCGTGCTTTTGAAATGCTACAGGCCCCGCGGTACCTTAATCCGGCATTGCTCATAACCCAGCGGTACTCTCTGGCCTTAACCCAGAAGAGAGGTTTATCCGCAACTAAACCTACAGGCTTTTGTTTAAATATGCATCACTGCTGCGACGCTTCAGGTTGATTTTCGTGGACGGGATTATTTCAAAAACATCAAAGTCCTAGATTTGCGAACGCAACCATTTCTTCACGTAAGGAAAAATACGATCTGGTTTATTTGCCAGAAATTTTTTGTCGTTTCGATGCTGGCGGTCTGCTTTCATCGAGGTCTTTTTTTGATTCAAGGCTCAACGCGAGCACGGCGTCTGATGTTTCAGAACTAGCGGTTTTCGAATCTGTCTTGTCTTCAAGTGGCGTTCCACAATCTTTGTCCCTCTGTACAAACACAGCGCATTTTGCAGTCTTGCGCGAAAATCCGTGAACCACTGCCGCCCGGCAGTTTCGTGAAACCGTGTGAACAAAAATGTTCCTTTTCATGGAGAACAATGAGTTCAAGTTAGCGACGTCATACCTGAAAAAAAGGGTACGTTCAGAAGTTCGCAACAAACCCGGGAAAACCAATGAATTGTTTTCTGTATTCTGCTGTCTTCAAAGCCGCATCCGGTGGGAGTGGAACCGCAGCGAATGCGGCATGAAATCATTTATCAGCGCGACGACGATACAAGGCGATACATTACAAGACGATAGACGGTACAAGACGACGATACATTTCCACTGTGACAAACGAAAGGATTCGCAGGGAATTCTGGTGAAATTAACGAAACCAACAGAACGAATGAGAATCTATAGGCCAGGCGTCGTGAACTGAATACGGCATTAAAGAAAGTCTTTTTACAGATATTTCTATAGCGTCACAATGTGAACTGCGCTTCAACATCGTGAAGCATTACACGGCAATCGAACTTATATAATCCTTTTTTTTCTCGGTCACGTGGGCGATAGACTCCGCAGGGTGGGCAGTTGCTCGAGTACCAGGAAGTGGCGGATATTCAAGGTGTTCAGTGAACACCTGGAAATGAAGAAAAAATTGAAAAAATTGGCTTTAGGCCATTCGTTAGCGATTAATGACAAGAACTGCCTTTGTAGTGTTTTTTTTCAGGCAGGCGTTACATATTTTAACACGGCCGAACGATTTTTGCTTATCTGCTCAAGCATGACTGCAGGATGTTCAAGAACGCCCGAATTTAAATAAATAAAGAAAAGAAAAAAGTCAGTGGAGCTAACCTATAGCGCTTTTAAAGCAGCCAGGGTGTTCGCGTTGCCTGTTGAAAACTTGGTTACGTCATGCGTTGTTTTGCTAGCATTTCCGCTTAATTTGTACAGTGGAAGCAAGCTGTGCAGTAGGCTGGATTCCTTGTAGTGGACTTGTACAGTTGGGTTTTGCTTTAGGTTGAAATAGCCTACTTTGGCTAGGTAGGTGATATAGTTTGTCTGTGTGATGATTACTGTAACACTTTGGACGATTTTTAAAACGAGAATGCACGAAGCTGAATATTACTGACTTTAGTAGTGGTGAGCCTAGGCTCACGTGCAAAGTAGCCTAACGCTAAAATGTGGAATGTTGATTGATAGCAGTCGGAAAACGGATACTTCCTAACACGTAACCCAGCTGATTAATTTGATGATTCTGTGTCGAAAATGCTATTTATTTCTTATCAGTGAGTTCAGTTGAAAATATTTTGTCACGAGAAATGAAATTAATTAATTCTTGTTCGTGCCCGATGCTGTTGACGTACTAGCGTATGTGCTGCGCGTGGCTTGACTATTATGATCAACTGCTGATCTGTCTAAGTGTTCGAATGGCATATTGTATTGGCGACAACCACAACGGCTGGTGAACCTTCGTAGTTTTGGACTGGTAGTGAGCCTGGTGGACACCTCACCAAAATGGCCACCCTGCGCCACTGGTAACGGTGGACTGCCAGCACGGGATGCATGAAAAACTACTCAAAAATACTGCTACCTAAATAGTTAAACGTGAGATTTCGCAAAAATGTTTGAAATTACATGCTTTTTAACAATAACGGAACTGCGTTTTGAGAGTTAATTTTTTAATGTGTTATGCCCAACGTTGTTTGCCAAATTAAGTTCGTTTTGCAATCAACGACTCGTCCAAATCTTCTCAGCTGTATATGGTGGCACATCCAAGCTAAGCGCAAATATTTCACACACCTGTTTTTTGTCGCTTAGACACAGGCCCGTAGCAACGGGGGACATTTGGGGGTTACCAGTGGTGTAGGGTGGCCATTTTGGCAGGGTGTTCACCAAGCTCACAACCAGCCCAAAACTGCGAAGGTTCACCAGCCGGGGTGGTTGTCGCCTACCAAAAGCCATTGGAACACTTGAACAGATTTGCAGTTGATCGATGAACATAATAATCAAACCACGCGCAGCACGTACGCTAGAACGTCGACAGCATCGGGCACGAACAAGAGTTAATTAATTTCATTTCTCGTGACAAAATCTTTTTCAGAAAACCTGGCTACAGGCCTGTAGACATTTCGGTCATTTGTCCCAGAAATGAGGCGGTCATCAACAAAGGGGGCCACACGGGCCAAAATCAAACGTTTAAAGAGTTTGAATGTGTGGCAGAATAAGGAGATAGGCCTATAGTTCCTAGGAATGTTGGGATCTTTCCCATGTTTCAAAAGGGCGATGATTTTGGCTTTCCGCCATGCTTTGCGAATCTTATTGGAGGTAATGCAATGATTGAACATTTTCATCAGCCGTGTTAGAGCACCTTGACCAAAATGTTTTACCAGTTTGACAAGCACTTCGTCTAGACCTGCTGCCTTATGATTTTTGGGGCCTTAATTGCGTGACCATTTCGGTCATGGTGAAAGGCCGCGTAAATGTGTTAGATTCTGATGTGACCAGAGGGTATTTTGCTCGTTTGGAATGCTGGTGACGGTTTCCGCGCCTATTCGCAAGGAGTTGATGGGCAACCTGGTCAGCAGTGACTAGAGGCTTGGTTTCTGCTTTTGGGTAGTCGTTTCCATTGATACGAATAGTTTTCCGGCTCTCCTACTACTGTGAATCACATCAGTGCTTTCTATAAGCTCTTGCCGCTTTTTTCTCCTACCAAGGGCGATGGCATTGGTAAGGAAATTGTCACATTCGACGGTATCGGAAATAAACGGGTCTGTGTTGTATAATTCATTGTATTTGTTGTAGAGAGTCGTGGAATCCATGTTGAGGCACTGGACAAAGCATGTTCGACAACCCCGAGAGATGCCTATTGAGATAAATCTTTTCTCAGCACAGAATCAGACACTATGATCTTACAGAGCATATATTTCGCCTACAAAGTAGGCATCATCAGCTCATGTTGCGTCTTGCGGAGGATTTTACACAGTCCACAAATGCATCGTATTTGCTAGGGATTGCTGGGATATCAACTAGGGCAGAGTCCAAGGTCATGGGTGAAACTGAGCCAATTTGCCTTCTTGAAATTTAACCGTCGCCTAAAAGGAATTTCACGAAGTGTGACAACTGTGTTAATCTTAAGACCAATTGGACGATGCTGATAATATGGGATTCGATCCAAGACGACTTTTTCACTTTGGTGGGCGATTGATGGGGAAACGAAAGCTAGGTCCGGGTTATAACCTTTATTCCACCTGGCGCTGTTGAATGAGTGTTGGAGTTTTGCATCGTGAACTAGGGAAAGCTGATTTGCCTCAGCCCAGTTGTCTAGGAGCTCGCCGTCGTTATTAGTGCTAGCGTAGCCCTATGTTGTACTGTGGCTGTTCAAGTCTCCTGATGGTAAAGATGAACAACTGCCTTCATTTATCAGCAATTAACCAGTAAATGGGTATTGCAGTAGAACACTGCACGTCTGCAGTTGCAATGGTTTCACGCTGGATTTATCGTCGGCCTTTGTATTTGCTAAGCAGTTAGCCAAAGGCCACGAGATAACATTTTCCGTTTTTTTTTATTACCAGTTTATCGTCTTTGTTTGTCAGTTTTGATGGTGTGGCGTTTGCATTGGTGTGCGGCCATTCGTTGCGCTTGCGTGGTATTCAAGGCTGTATATATTTAACGATTACAAATGCTGTCAATAAACGAGCAGTTGTGTAAAGCAGTGGCGTAACCAAATTCTGAGTTAGTTAAACAGAAATTCGTAACGCTCTATCAAAAAGGAAGTGAAGAGGAAAAAAAGGTCGTTTTTTCCCGAACCGAAATATCAACTAAACATGAAACCGGTAAATTCACCTCGCAAGTTCCATCCCTTTTGATATCAGGTAAAGTGTGCGAAAGTACGCCCAACATTTTTGAAAGTTCATCAAAAACAGAATAATTGTACGATTTTTACTGCTTCTGCAAGCATTTATATTACGCGGAAGCTTAAGTTATTTTTTGCGTTTACCTTCTATGCAGCAAGATCGTTACCACACACTAGTTTTCTCCGGGTAAATACGGCGACATTTGAACAAAAGCTTCTGACCTCTAAAACCGCTACGTAGCTATGGTTGCGCGCATCAGGGTATTGCAGGAAACACCAAACGCAGCAGTCTCAGTCAAACATCCGACAAACACGTCAGCATCTTGCTTACAAGGTACTGGGTTCAAAGTTTCAAACGCTCCACATTATGCTTACGGTCCACGCAGTTCCATAGGCGTCTTGGCACCGCTTGAAAGTATGTGATTTTTTCCCTGCGATGCTTCAGTGAATCTTAGAACATTGGTGATAGTCAAGCGTCGAACGGTGGTGTCTCTGATCATTGGTGAGTAACAGACCTGAATGACACAAGTTACCAGATAGTAAAAATACTTTGGGAAACAATGTATGCACCTAACATATGTTTGTTGGAGTGCACTAGCCTGCAGTTCCGGCGACATTTTTCTCGTCTAATATCCACAAATGTGCATTTAACAATTGACCAACGCTCGATTTTGTGTAAATGCGCACATGCTAAATTCTATCGAAAACCCAAGCCTTATTACAGATGCTTAACAACTTTTTTTTACTGAAAGGCCCAGTCTGATGGTTTCATGTAAAAATATCCGGGCTTTAGTCACTAAACCTGGGTCAAATTTGCAAAAAGATAATCATGGTGCTAAAATGGGGATGTTGCATGAAGCCATTTAACCAAGTATGCATTCAGTATATACTGGGTTTTTGTGGTAAAAACTGTTTTTAATCTAAAAACAAATCAAATTCATAACTCTTGTTTATACATTCGTAGACTTAACCATATGGGTCTGTGTTGTACATAATATACACTGATTAACACCACCTTAATTTATAGACATTTGTTAATGAAAGTAACCAGGCGTATCAACAATGAGTGATAATATGCGTCCGTTTTTTTTGCTGTGAAATCCATGTAGCATGGATTGATCGTGATGATTCGGTACTGTACATCCATGCATGATGCAGTCAACTGACTGAGCAAACGTTGAAGCTATTGGCGGTGAGGCACAAATTAACATGTTTTGGTTTGCCAGTTGAGGTTTTGTTTACAATTTGATTTCATGATGTGCACAGCTTGACACTGACAGATGGGAGAAATGTACAACTCTGAAATTTACAGTTACCAACAGGCATTTCAAAATAGTAAATAAAGCCACTGCAATACTGAAACTGAAGCGCAACCAACGATGTCGTGCCTACACAGTACACAATCAAGAGCTTTTATACTACGCACAGGGAAACTACGGCCCGATGTACTTGTCCAAACGACATTTATCATACGAATTCATTTTCTTACATCTCATTTTTATAATTAATACAAACAATTCATTTGCACACGATCCAGCCTGTTGTTGTCAAATTTTAGAAAAAAAGTTGAAATGACAAGATTGCAGTAAAAACACAAGCAGCAGCTGCGTTTTCGTTAATTGAATTTTGCTTTATACTGTAGATATAAAGCTTGATCATTGCGCTGACGTAAAACTATTTTTGCACGAATGCAGTGCCTAAATTATTTATGGTTTATTTGATTTTTTTATTGATAAATAAATGCTTTCAAAATTTTTGTTTCTGCTATCAGTCATTGCTAAGGTGCACTTACAATTCATTCTTCTGTTTGCAATACATAGCACAGCCTGCGCATATCTCACAGATCTGACGAGATGACATGTGCACATGAGAAATATACTTGAAATATACTTGGCCAAATACTTTTACACTTACATAATGTCCAGTTTTGAGAAGCCTGCCGCACGAGTGACTTATACTGATCAATAGTGTTGAGTGGAACAAATGGATAAACAGAATTACCAACAAAAACATTTTCCACAACTGAGAAATTTCATTATTTTTGATAAAATCACATTGAAACTGTAGGCATTCTTGCGAAATTTATCAAGGAGACCATTTCAATACATGTATTTTAAGGTGGCTTTACACGTCAGAACAGACATCCTGGGGGATTCACCAACCATCCAAGCAGCTTTACCCCACAACCCTGCGTCTCACACGTTTGCCCAACTCTCGAGTCACTTTTCCTTCAAGAAAGGTCATTACTCCATAACAAACGCACAGCTACGCTCGAGACTTCTTTTCAATAGCTTTTGCGAAGAAGCTAACCTTCCGAGGTTCTCAGCAACATTACAGCATAAAGATACACAAGCAAAACAACTGACAAATATATGCGCTTTGTAGTTTAAAGGGTTTGTTACGGAGACGAAACACATCATGTTTCTGGGTGTCTGGAGTTAATCGAAAATTTGAACTTTTCGAGGAAGGGCTTTCTCAATCTTGCACATTGACGTTTACGAATATGCATCAGCAAACAGGTCGTGGAATTGCTTCTTTGAGGGCAACACTGAAGCGGTTATGCGTACTTTCATGGACACGCGGTATTCGCACAGAAAAGTCTGGTTCAAATTGTCTTCGACCGTTCGAAGTATTCTAAAACTCCACGAACTTCTGCAAATCAGGGAAATTTTAGGGACCACGGGGCCCTAAGCCATCTTAGTTTTTGGGGCCCCACGCAAGTGTGACCTATTTGGCCGTTTGCGTGAAAAGCGTGAAAGTATGCCCCTCTTGTGTGTAGTGCCCCCTCAAAATCTATCTTTTGTGGTGCCGACTTTGGTTCCACAATTGCCTTAGATCAGGGATTCCCAACCTTTTCACGATCTCGTACCACTTGGACACCTCGCACTGTCAACGCGTACCACTTCTTCCAGAACAACTAATTTGACCGAATCTTAGTTTATTCAGAAGAATAACATACATTAAAATAATAATAAAAACCCCAACAAAATTTAATGAGATTTTTGTTTTTGTTTACCTTCCACCAATTGGTCGATGCGTGGCGTAAATTTGCTAACAGCGCATCGAAAGTCGAAATGTTGCCATAAACAGGAAGAGGAGGCTACAGCAAAATTTATTTATTTAGAAGCTAAGCCCGATACGTAAACTATAAAGCTGTTGAACCAGATGTTTGTGGAAAAATTGAAGTTACTCGCGTACCACCTGAAAGATCTTCGCGTACCACAGGTTGGTAACCCCTGCCTGAGATCTTCAACAGAAATTAAAGCTTTCCTACATTCGTCTAAAGAACAAATGGCATTGGGACCTTTTCTTGGAATTTATAGCTCTTTCGTGTAGTTCTGACATTTTCTTCGTTAACTTTGCGCGATTTCTAGCATTTTTAGCAGGTTTGTTTTTCGGATATAAAGATTTTCATGCGGGACCATGTTGCCTCCCTCGAAAATATCGTCTAGCTGTCGATCTGATTACTTGTACGTAAACTCCTTTTTTGTAGTAATAGTAACCCCTAATTTTTGAACCAAACAAGCACAATCCATTCAGTGCACACAGCGCTTATTCAAACCGTTTTGAAATTGTCATTTTCCAAGCAATATAAAATATAGTGTTTTCATCCTCTACCATAGGCCCATAGGCATACGAGGCGGGTGGCGGGGAGGCATTGCTGCCCCCCGGCTTGAAAAATTTCAGGGAAAATTCTGTTTTCAGGACAAGCGCAAGTTTCTCAAAAATCCTGAATGATAAAAAGTATATAGTCAATACAGTGAAAAAATTCAGGGAAAACTCCGTTTTTCAGGGCAAGTGCAAGTTGTTCAAATATGCTAAACGGTGAAAAAAAATTCAATCCAGTGTATTCAGTGTATATTCACTTGTGGGTGGTCCGTATAAATTGGGCTAGTTTAGTTTGTAATCTGGACTAAAGACGTGACTGGTCATAATGGCTTTGATCTAGACCAGCTATGTCCAACCC
>JGI24158J21664_10012040_pt1 | contig 11480 bp, 5 predicted proteins | sample Ectturendosymbi3_FD_21664 | JGI IMG/M metagenome (IMG submission 21664)
AAAACATTGAATTATATATATCTTGAGTATTTAGGAAGCTGTTGGAAGCTGTAAAAAAAAGTTGCAAAAGTTGCAAAAACTTGCCCTACTCATTAGATAATTAATTCATTGGTTTGTTTAAGATCATAACTTATGAACCAGATGGGTGTAAGCAAGGAATCGATCAGCAAATTTTTAATAGGAAATCGATTTCACGTAGAATTGCGCATCCTCAGTCCTTATTCTATTTGAATAAGGACTGAGGATGCGTAATTGTATGTGAAATCGATTTCCTGTTAAAAATTTGCTGATCGATTCCTTGCTTACACCCATCGTGGAAAGTGCATACTTGAATAGAGATATGTGCAAGTTTGAATCATCGCAAAAAGATGAAAGCAGATGACAGTCGACTGATTCCTCGAAAGCATACAGAAACACTAGTGCTTTNAAGTGTTATGAACCAGAAACGCTAGAAAGTCGATCAAAGGCTCAAAAGGCTCAGACTCGAGCCTAGTTTCCAATNAAAACTTCAGCGAAATACTTTGGCCTAGCAGTTGGGCCCTAGGCCAGGCAACATGAGCCAAAATGGCCCAAAACTACTTCACTTATGACGTCACTCACAAAAAATCTGCAACCCTCAACCAAAAAAATTTTTTTCGAGTACAGACTAGAAGGCTTGCCGAATGTTTTGAGGGTTTAAACAACTCTCTTGCGCAATTGGTGAAGGAGCTATGGCATTGGTAAGGCAACTGACAACTGCTGGTTTTAGGCCGATTTCAAAGTACAAATATTTTGTACCCCGGCTCTCAAAGTGTTAATCCAAACAAGCAAAGGACAAAATAATTACAGGTCCTTTGCAGCTATGAAAAACTGAAAAATCCACAGGTGGATTTTTGGAGGTCTCCAAATGTAAATTCTAGTGAAAAAACACTGCAGCACATGTGCAATTAGTTCTGTCAAGTTCTGCACAAACTGGAGGGTCTACTGAACCAAATGCTGGTGTACTAAAGTATGAAAAGGAAGAACTAATGGATATAAGTTCACCACAACAGGATATCAATGATGTTGATAGTGTCACTGTTGGTTCTTAAAAGGATATTTTGCTTCTAGAATTAAATAGAAGTTGATGAGGAAACAGAAGCTTCTAAAACGGGCACAGAAATTAAAATATTGTATTGAGAAGACCTATGAAGTTGAATTGTAGTCATCTGATTAAGAATTAGATGAGAACAACAAAAATATTATGTTTGTTTCATGCTATGTTGGAAGAACTGCAAGAAATAATCAAAAGATCCACTTTTTATATAGAACATGTTCTTATTTTAAACCAGTCCCCCTTCGCCACACAAAGAAAAATAAAAGATTTTGGTGCCTTGAACCATTTAGTAAAGAAGAGCAGAGCATAAAGAAAAGGGCATTTTTAGAAGAGGGCACCAAGAACAAAGGCAAAGCAATGACACCTGAGCTGAAGCAAGAACTTGTTGAATTCTTCGAAAAAGATGGCAATAGTCAAATATTCCTTGGGAAAAAAGGAAATAGGAGTGTGCATGGTAAGGATGGTGAAAAAATCCTAGACTACTCTCCTAGAATACCCTTTTCTTTCTTCAATGCTCGGCTCGTTTTCACAATGTGGTTTGAGAAATTCTTTCATTATCCTTTCTGTGGTGGTGAAGGGGGATTGGGTCAAAATATGAACATGTTCTATACAAGTGGATCTTTTGTATATGTATTGCTTGCAGTTCTTCCAACGCGGCACAAAGCAAACATAAATCTTTGTCATTCTCATCTAATGCTGAGGTAGATGACTTCACTTCAACTTCGTAGGTCTTCTCAATACAATATTTTAATTTCTGTTCTGCTTTTTTAAACCTTCGTTTCCTGACTTCTTTGTTGGTGGTACTGTATTATATGCATTTGTGGGTAAGTTGAGGTTTGCTAGTCATGCAAACCTCTGTATTCACAGTCTTTTCAAGTGAGCATTTTTAATTTGAGGTGGATTGGTGTACTGCACATTTCGTAGCCATGTATTTTTAATACACCAATAAATGTTTCATCTATTATAGGTTTTAACTTTTCCTTCCAGTACTGAGTTGCATTTTATTTATATATTTCTCAGCCAGCACCTGATGTCCTCGACAAACGGGTTTACAAAGGTGTTGCACCCACCTGCCACAGCATCAATCAGCGCACTGCTTGCATTGAGAGCGTCAGAGTAGCAGTGGGTTTCACAGCTGGCCAAGTGCAAATCATCGACGTTGGAACTAAGGAAAGCCTGCAGATTTTGAATGAGCATGTAAGACTGCAGCTTTCTGCCCTGAAGCCAGTCTCATGTTGAACTGTCTTGTTTTTCAACCATGCTATAATATACAGATATGACTATCTGCTGTTTGAAGCGTTCTTTTAGGTTTTTAAACCGTAAAATGGGGTTTGTGTGTGCTGCTTTAATTACTGTAGATTTGAAGATTGGGGCGGTGTGAGTATTTATTGTGTAATTGTTATGTTGCATTTGAAGGCAGCAATGATATTTGCAGTCATTATCCCAGTGGTTTTCAACTGAGTGTTCTGTGAAGGAGTGTATGCTGTTCTGCAAGAAAGTCCGTGTTAAAGTGATTATCTACTTCCACCAATTTCAATTTGCCATATATAACAAGAGTAATGATCACAGTGTTCTCTGGCTTAAAAAAAAGGTTGAAAAACATTGCTATATCCCATAATGGAAATTTGCAATATCTTCACTTCATGAACTGCATATCAATGTATATGTCACTGGGCAACAGATTTTTGAAGACAAACAGAAATAGTTTGCCATATCCCAAACAAGATGTTTGGGCACTTGCCCATTGGCCAAGTGTTATACTGCTGATGCAAGTACATAAGCAGTCTAACATTCTTCACATGCGATGCATGATTAAAACACCAGGTTTTTTTTTAATCTTTTGTGTGTAAGCAACAATAGTTTTCAAAATTGCAAACAGGATAACAAGCAAAAGCAGTTGATATTCTTTAATTTAAATAGGCTTTTATATTCGTTACAACCACATTGAGCATCAACTCCAACCGACTGAATTTCTGTAACTATAGCTGCTTACTCATGATCAATACACACATGTTACTCAGGTGTTCAGTATACAAGAAAAGAAAAACATGAATAATTATTTGTAATTTTCAAAGAGTGCAAGAAATTTGGTTCCCAGATTATCAGCTAAATATGTATAACTGTAAATACATGAAACAATGTACTAATACAGAAACACAAACTACGCAATTACCAAACTCTTCAAAAAACAAATGTGCTGGTATTTACTCATGACATTGAAAGAACTGTCCAATCGTTCCAATGTGTTAAACATTTCCACACCATACAGTGGAGCTTTGCTACTTATTTTTAGGTAAAAAATGAAGTCTTAACTTTGCCTCCCTGAAAGGTACATTTTTTGTATATACATCCGCAACATATTATGTTTGAAACATAAAAATGGTGTCTACGTTTGTAGTTCCAAAAACCTAGAAGTTATGTTAGAAATTCAGTGGGTTTTTGTTATTTTATTCAGCCTCTTTGCATAAGAAATTTTAGAGGTACATGCTCATCTGTTGAAATGCTGATGAGGTACATGGTCCGAGAAATGTCAGGAATCCCAGATATAGAACATATTTTTAATACAAGTGTTTACCATTTTATGCATGTAGGTTATACTTTTGCAGAAGCTGAACTAGTGAAAGCTGTGGTTTAGTTTTGCAATAGACTTCATGCCAAAAAAGCTGGCAAGCTTGTGTTCCTGTACAAGGTTACTGACCCTTGAGTGTCAATGAATTTTCTAAACTGATGTTTTGAGTCTGAGTTTTGTTTTTCAATCATTTTATGGTCATGGATCAAAATTTTTTTGAAATGACTGAAAAAAGTGAGGTCAGTTTGGTCATATTGTCCAAAAATGTAGATTAGTGAAAGCTGTTACGGTGAGTTTTATTATGGGACAAATGATTGAAACGTAAAGAAAACCAGGTTTGAGTATTGTCATTTCAATAAATATTTCATTTTGTATAGCAATACTGGTGTTATGGACTGATTTGCATTAAGGGATATTGCGTAAGTGCAAAGAAAGTTGGAATGAAAGTTCAGCTGTTTCTAGTTGCTGTACTTGAATTTAATGAAGCACAAAGAAGTAAGATAAAATAAATTCTGTGAAATTAAAACATACAAGGGTTAGGTGACCAACCCTACACATTTTAATCATGATTATTATCAACACTGCTTCTGATACTCGAAGTTGTCCAAATGTGAGCATAATAAAACTGAACTGAACTGCTTTTCTGACAAACGATTAACTGCAAGCACCAATTGTCTATCAGAACATCAAAATAAAAAGTTGTTGCCAAATGGTTTTTAAAATCTGACCACATATGACAAATGGGTACCGGTATATACATAGGCTGTTGATATAATTTTATATTAGATATCACGAATTGTTGAAACGTGTAATGCTAGCAACGTAGGATAAATCACTGGAAGTATCAAGACAAAAGGCCTACAACCTTTACGATTAAAACAAGACCTATGTTTTTGAGAGTGATGTCAACTCATCAGACCCCAACATTGTTTTGCACAGTGTGGCAAAAACATTATTGAATAATCACTTGATTAAGGTTTAATAATGTATATGCTGCATGAGGCGTGTTCTTGACTTATTTCACAATTATGCCAAGCATTGTATCCTACATGTTATGTAGCGTTTTCATGTGATGAGCAGAAATTTTTTTTTAAACAACCAAATTACTTGTTTTGTGCAGAGAACTGTAGAAAAGTCAAAAGTTTCCTGCGTGCGGTGGTACCCATACAGCAACAATTTGCTGCTTTCAGCGCACATGAACGGGTACATGTACACGTACGATGTTGCCCAGCAAAGTTCCAATGCGCCTCCTGTCTACCACTCCCAGGTGAGTTTATGCAAATATCTGAATCGTATTTGCATTTCTTGGATGAAAAAAAGATGTGTGCAGCACTGGCAGGTTATTTTGTTTGAAAAACTAGGACTGGCAAGTTATTTTTTTAAACAATCTTTGTTGAAGTATTCCCAACGTGTTCATTTTTGTTAAGCCGCATAGGGCAGGGGATGGATACGCCATCTACGCGTTGAAGACCAAAAACAATGCACCACCAGCTACTGCAAATGGAGCATCAGTCGCATCTAATAACCCAGTTTTCAAATGGGTAATGTCTACAACTGGTGCCGGAGTTCATGCATTCGAGTTCTCACCATGTGGTCGATTCATTGCCATCGCGATGCAAGTGAGTGCTTTGCACGATTGCCACCAAAATTTTCACCGTACGCCGTACGCACATGCAGTCCCGTCGCCACGGGGGGAGGCTTTTGTGGACTTATCCACCAAAACAACGCTTCAAGCCCCCCCCAAATTAAAGTGTATGAAACGTTAGAAATCAATTGTTTTTATAAATTTATCTGTGTTCTGTTCTGCCAGTAATTTATGGACAGTGCAGTACTTGCCGGCAGAATAACATCGCATGATCATTTTTGATACTGTACCTTTGTGAGGTAATGAACGTTTTGAGGCTTGAGCGTAAAGCGTCAGCATTCATTGCTTGGAGTGTTGAACGTGAAGGTATCCTACGTACCTAGTTGTATACGTCCAGAATTCAAACATCCACTTGATAACGTATTCTGTGTAGTGATTGTTGCGACAAAACTTATTACGGATAGCCCAAATAGTCTTATATGTTATACTGCAGAGAAGCAAGATACCTTTAGGGCTTACAACCAAAGTTACACGTATGCGCAGCCTGCTGTGCAGACGGCAAGAGTTAACAGTGTAGCTACGAGAGTTTATTAGCTATCACTGCAAAGCTTGCCCCGACCGAGAAGTGTAGTTGATTTAGTTGATTACGGATGTTAACCATGCTGCGTCCGCGTAGGCCTTGGTCTGCAGTCTGCTTGTTAACATTTATAGCCTACATGAGATACAAAATGGTATTAATCTAAGTATGTGCCATGCACCAGGAGATTAATAAGTCTCCACAACAGAAACCTTTATACATGCGTATTTCGGCCAGTAGTAAAAACCTCGATGCGCATACTTTAAGCAAAATTCACTTGAAAGAACGCGTTAATCGCGGTGCATTGCTTTGACCGGCCTCAGATTTGTTCGTTCGGTGACAGTGCTTTCAGAGTTGAACGATAGGCTTTAACCTGGTTTCTTGCATTTTTGCTAATGTTTGCATTTCATTACATCTCCAAATAATCGCCGTCAATTACATGCCAATGATTGACACCCTATTCCTTTTGTTAAGCTCGTTCAAACCCTATTATGGGTGTTTTTGGAAAATTATTTAAAAACTTTCTAACTAATTTGCCCGCAATGTGAATCACAACTTGTAAATTCTGTGTTGTTTTTAATCTAAATTGTCAGATTGGCAAGCCTCCCTGCACAAACGCAAAGCCACCCAATTAAAGACCGTTCTGGCGATGGTTCTGCGCACATCTTTCAATCTTAATGTCGAAAATGTAACAACTTGTCATCAAACCCACGGGGTTGCATCTTTCCCCGCTATTGATATTCGAAAGTGCTTTCCAATAATTTGCGTAGCAGTGTTTGTGCTGTTTAAGCTGATAAATATCAAAGTTAAGTGCCTTCATTTGTAGTAAAAAAATTGTTTCTTACCCGAAATCCAAAGGTCAACGCACCGAAGCTAATAGCCAGCTATGGTCTATTGGACACGTGCCCTTAAGATTGTCGATTCTGCTAAACACGAGCGACAATGTATTCCCGTAGCTGCGTTGGCTTTACTGCCTTTGTTGACCTTGTATTTGTTTGTATAATGATCAAAGAAATAGCGCGAAGCCGACTAGAAATTAACGGCGTATGGTGATTAAGTTGCCAATGCTGGCTTAATTAATACCTGAAATTGACAGCAATTTCTTCTCGTAAAAATTTGTAACCTGCAGCAATTCATGATGTGGTAAAAGGTTAGCTGTTTGGAATATCTGCATACGGAAGCGTTTCATAGAATGGAATATCTGCATACGGAAGTGTTTTTGTCATTCATCGGTGGTTTTTGACACCCGGTCTGAAATAGAATCTTGTGCTACTTGTTCAGCTCAGCCTTGGACCCAAATTACGCGCTTCTATTGCAGTAAAATATATCTTCTAAAATTTCGATCGTTGACTTGCCTTGAGGCTAACATCACATATAAAGAAAAACAACCATTTCCCTGAAGTCCCTTCTACGTCTTAAGCTCACTTTACCAAACTCAGGAAGTTGCTTGCTGCATAGGCTTGTATGGTATTCCTGAAACTGAAAATCGCCTTTCCACTGCTTTTTCCCACCACTGCCAGAATGTGCCACATGGCGCTTTTGTTTGTCGTTCAGCTGCTGAGCTTGTTAACCCAAGTTACCTGATTTTGCCCCATTTCGTTGCTCATCCACATATTCGTTTTGAGCATGCACAGCTAGTGTGCCCGTGTTTGTGACTACTTACGTTGTTTTGTGGTTTTAGCTAATAATGCTTTTTAGTTTAAAAGTTTGTTGTTTCCCTTATTTCTTTAGGAATTTCAGTGGGGCTCACTTTCCAGGTCACTTTACACGATTTCTGCTGAATCACCAAGCGCTTGAGTGGTCGGTTGAGCTTTCGGGAAAATTAGCACAGCACGCTTGTCGTTGCTTGGGTCACAAGAGGGCTAACTGGAGAAAGTGTGTTGGTGATGCAGGTGCCTTGGCAGTCGCTTGAGCGCCTGCTTTTGATTGGATGATGCAAGAGTGAATTTAAATCACGCCTGCTGTAGTGAAATAGTACTGGTTTGTTTCAGCTTAGTTTTGCAATCTATATTGCAGTGAAAAAGACATTGAACCGCTGTCTGGCGTGCGATGAAATACTGGAGGCTACATAAAATGGGCTGATTGAACTGTATTACGTTAGACCAGGGGTGGGCAATTAATTTGGCTCGGGAACCACTTTGAGAAGGCCGGTTTTTTCGGAGGGCCGTACCTTATAATTTAATGGTAAAATAAAGAAACAAAACAAAAATAGCAATGGTAGTTTGTACACAGAGAAGGTTTCATTATAATTGTTCTTGTGGAAATACGTTTTATCCATCACAAGAAATTCAATGAGACAAATATAACCTCACACACTTTTCAACAAATTGCAGGTTTGAAGATTTGTCCTGAATTGTACCGCGGGCCACTGAAAACGCTGTGGTGGGCCACATGTGGCCCACGGGCCGCTAATTGTCCATCCCTGCGTTAGACTACTGCTTAACTGCAGTGCGTTATTTATTTTTGAATCATATCAGAAAGGTGACGTACAGGTCGAAGGAAGTAATGAAGTCGAAGCAAGCTTGTTTTTCCTCTTTGGTAAAAGATTTAAAAACTGTCGCGTGCAACGACACATCAATAGGTAAATTTCCCCTTTTTGATTAACTACACTCTCTTTGCTCGAGCGGCTGTTGCGATTTTAGAAGAGCATTGATCCTGAATGTCCTGGCAAGTAACGCATGGAGCCTTCCTTCAGATTTACATCTTACAGTACTTAAAACTTTCAAGAATCTAAATAATAGTAAACAAAGATTTGTCTCTAAAAGGTGCAAATATGTGCATTCTTATTGGAACCCTGAGGCATTGTTGTTGCCGTGCATTTTTCTGATACTGTGCACAAGTTACTGAATGTGCGGTGAAGATGTGATATGTGACGACCTTGTTAAGTGGTTCCCAACCTTTTGAGGCATAAGGCACCCGACCGAAGAGAAATATTTTGCGGCACCCAAAGGCGAATTCGTAACTCATTTTTGATTGGAGACGGAAGTGCTCGCATATTACGATGAGAATATATCTCAAAAACATGGGCGTCCGCAGGGGAGGGCAAAACGGGCATTTCCCCGCCCTCCTGGAAATTGGGACCAAGAAGCAAAATTTCTTAAACGTGAAATCAGCAATTTAATTCTGATTAGTTGGGTTAATTCTTGTAATGACAGTTTGTTTGCTGACATGATACTCACACTGCGCAAGAGTCAGGTTCACTGTTTTGATAACATGCAGCTATGAGCTTGCAGTTCACTAAATCCGCTTGTTTGCCTGGAGAGGCAGGTTTCGAAACTTGCAGTGAATTGTTCTACTATTGGTCTTTGTTGCGTGACAATAACATGGCAACAAATCTTCGAAGATGCATTTCAAGTCACTGTGGTAGACGTTTTGTCGCATGTAACTGTTGAGCGCAGGCATTTTGGCAGGTAGTGCAGCGAGACAGTGACTGCTGATAGCGGTAAGCCACGTAGGTTTACACCAATGGTGGGCGAACTGCGGCTCGCCGACATATTTTGTGTGGCTCTCAGGGGCGTAACGAGGTTAGATGGCGCCCGGGGCAAGGAGCAAGTTTGGCGCCCCCATGTTCGAACCTGAGCTCTTTCGGAAGCAAATTCACCGTATTGAAGAAAGTACTTGTGACATTTTTAGGACTTTTCGGCGCCCCGTATTGACTCAGCGCCCGGGGAATTGCGCCCCTTTGCCCTCCCCCGTTACGCCCCTGGTGGATCTTCTATCTTAAATTGATAGTGTTGTTGCCTCACATTTATCGTTTGTTTCATTTATCAATGTGTTTACACAAGTTCGTGAAGTTAGTCACCAGCAGTCTTCCCTGTAAGAAAAGTTAACATTGAGCAAATGTTTGTTTCAGTGCGCATGCAATTTCACAACCGTGTAGACAAACCAGTGAAACGTTTCGAAAGGGGTATGCGATGTATATAGAATATCAAAGTTGGGTTGTTGCATGTGCGTAAATGCCCTGGTGGTCCTGCGCAGTTGCGCACCTCAGGGGAAAACTGGCCACCAGGGAGTCTGCGCGATTTGATAACAACGACAGTGAACCTAAATCGCAAGTTAGGCTACTTTAAGCTCCCAAAGAAAATTAAAATTTTTCAAAAACACGTGTTGTCAAAAGCATTCTGTCATTTTCCCAATGTCAGAATGAGAACGAATGTTTTTCGCGAAGAGACAATCGCAGACCACAAAGTGTACTACTAAAATAAATTGTAAGACTACTGGAGGAGTTCTAAGTCAGATTTGACCATTTCCAAGAGTTAAACCATGCTTTGCATTCCTTGTAAATCCATTATCGGTTGTGGCTGTTCAGTTGGTCAACCATTTGTTACAAATTTGTCTGCTGTAGAAATAAACTGACCGAAATGCAAGAAAATCTGGCTCAATAAAAACTGGATTGAATGCCACTCGGCGACAGGTACCAGAAAGTAAATACCCAGAATTTAAAATACCAGTGTATGACTCATTTCTGCATATAGCACAACCGCAGGTACAGGAGCAAGCAAATTTTTGGGGGTGCGAAGGATTTTTGCCCAAATGTTCCCAAACTTGCCCGAAAAGTTGTTGTGTGACTTTTGCCTAAAATTGTTCTCCCACAAAGAATATTTAAGATCTTTTTTGGTGTCACCTCCAAAAAGGTCTTCATTTGTTTTTCTGCAAATGTTGGTTGCCATTTTGTGAAGTCAAACAACAGTGGGCGCCATTTCTGCCTAGATTTTCAGGGATTTTTCCTAGGCATTTCAGGATTTTGCCCAGGTTTTCAAGGATTTTGCCAAAATTTTCTTGGATTTTGCCCGGATTTTCGACAAATCAAAATTTTTGGTGGTGCGCTTGCACCCCCTGCACCCCCGCCTCCTACACCACTGAGCACAACATATTTCTGTGAATATTTTTTCTCTGTAATGACGTTCTTAAAATCAAACCATCGTGCAACCCTGAAAAATGAACGCTTGCGAGAATTAATTCGCGCAGCTTTAACAACGTACTGTCCAGATATTTTCGGGGACTAGAAAATCAAACAAAACTTAATGTTGACAATTACTGTACAATACATCATTTAATGTAAAACTTGCATTCTTTGCCGTATTTGTATTGACACTACAAACTGGTTTTGTGGCTCGCTGGTATTTTTGCTTTCCTGCAAATGACACTTCCATTGAACAAGTTTGCCCACTCCTGTTTTATATTGTATATGAAGAAGCATTGCTGCCTACAAAGATCATTATTTGCAGCCAATGCTCCCTCTAAAGGTGCGCAAATGCGCAGTACCACCAGACCATTTGCGCAGTGAAATCTCATCTCGCGCACTTGCAACATCCAAAACATTGGACAAGTACGAAAACAAAGAGAAGCTATTTGAGTTAAATGTGTAGTTTGTTCATATTTTCATAAGATTTTACACTATTCTAAAAATTCACAAAGTTTGTAATTCATTTACAACTCTGCTAACTCAGTCTTAAACTATCCATACTCACTAAAACATTTGCTCAGTGAAAAGTTTTCTTACAAGGAAAACACTGTATGCAACTGTTGCTGTAACAATGGACATTTTCTTTTTGTATACGTCCATTTGCGTTGCATCGCCAACAACCCGAAAAAAATATAATCAAAATGTCGACTTTGCCCCCCCCCCTGGAAAAATTTCTGCGGACGCCCATGCTCGAAAACACACATTACA
>JGI24158J21664_10012041_pt1 | contig 11479 bp, 5 predicted proteins | sample Ectturendosymbi3_FD_21664 | JGI IMG/M metagenome (IMG submission 21664)
CGTCAGTCAAAGTGACAGAAGTTCGCCTTATGCTTACTCTGATTTCACAGGACAGGGCGACAGGGATTTGCCTTGCTTTGACTTTTACGGGGCAGAGTGACGGGGGTTCGCCTTGCTCTGGTTTTACGAGGCAGAGTGACAGGGATTCGCCTTGACACAGGGAAAGGCCATGTATTGCCTTTCTTGGCGATCTTGTGTGGCTCAGACACGCACGTCTAGGGGTCAAGCAAGGCAATAAATTGCCTTTTGACAATATCGACCCACTAGACTGTCGGGAGAGTGCCACTAGGACTGAACAAGGCAGCGGCCTTTTGACAATACCAGTCCTCGTGGCAGGCGGCCAATTCGGACAAGCCAAATTTGCAGAGTCGGGTGTCAGTACATCTCCCGGACAAGCCACAAATCTAAACTAGAAAATCGGAGTCAAGGGACTTGAAATTCTAGTCTGAGAACTCACGTCACCATAGACCCTATACCTTTCCCAGGCTAGTAAAACTGCCACAGGCGGAATCTAAGCGACACTCGTGGAACACCCGTCGAGCTAGGGTGGCCACAAGGTAGAGTCTCGTTGAGAGCTCGCGTCACCATAGACCCTATACCTTTCCAAGGCTAGTTAAAACTGCCACAGGCGGAATCTAAGCGACACTCGTGGAACACCCGTCGAGATAGGGTGGCACAAGGCAGGGCCTCGTTTTACTTCGATGGCTGAACTACTCAAGGGCAGGGCAGACCAGGGAAGGAATTCACGAAAGAGAACTTAAGCGAACTGAAAATGGTAGCTAAAATCGAAGCTTATATACCCAATTTAGTTGGAAACTCCCTAATTAATTATTATTTGATTAGTCACAAGACCTCACCATATAAGGTCTTGTTTGAGTGAACATTCCCTTATAAGGCAATGACTTAATTAATCATTGTTTGATTAAGGCTTGACCATTGCCTTATGAGGCGTTTTTGTGGGGTTTTCAGTCGTGATTTTTGATTACATCATTAATGAAAAGTTTTCTGTGCTTTTCCATGACATCATTTTCTTCGGTCTTCGTTGCTTCTGTTCGTTTCTTTGTTTCATTCCTCTCTCCTAACTTTCCCAAATCAGATTTCACTTGATTTGTTTGTTACACTGTCTTGTNTTTGGATTCAAGACTGACTCGTTGAAGCTTTTGTGTTGCTTAGCAACACTGTGAAAGCATGANAGTTTGTTTGTCACGTTTTTCGTGCTTTGACTGTTCATAGCTCTTGTGTTGTCTTTCGATGATCTCCGTTTCAGCTTTTAACCTTGTTTTCTTTTGGTGAAAATCAATTTTTATATGTACAGACCATAAAGTGTCTGCTACAGAAAGGACGGCTCTTTTATAGTCCGCCCCGGGCGGCACTTAGGCTTGCTACGCCACTGGCCTAATGAAACCCTAATTTTGAGGAAGGGAAATAGGAATAAAAGGAGAGTGAAGCTGTCGAAGGTGCCGTAGATTAACTCAGCGTAGGTCGTAAGCACATTGGGATGCAACGCTGCACAAAGTGAAGTCCAAAAATCATGCAAAAAATGGTGAAACGTTTTACGGAGAAGCACACGCTTCTGCAATTTCAAGATGATCGCATTCACAAGGGAAGACTCACAAGCCGGTTAATAGGCACCAATCCAACTGTTTTCGTTTATACGGTCTTAAAATGTTGCTTGATTGCACCTATATGTTTGGTGTATGTATACTGAACATGTTTGTGCACACCTAGTTTAAACAAGAACACTCTTTCATTTTAAAGAAAAATCTATTGTCTAGAAAAGGAAAATATCACTTCTACACGATTGATAGCACTGGAAACAAAATCAAAGAGTATGCTGTCAGTGTCATTTAAAGATATGTTCGGAAAATAAGTCAAATAAAATCACTCATCTGCCCAATGTGTATGTTGTTTTTGTGGCTTTCATATCTGCTATTTACCGCACTGTCACTTTTAGCTTCAAGACCCATTTCAAGCGAAAATTCTTCAAAATGTTCACATATAAAACAAAAGCAGTAATGATCCTTTTGAGACTTCAATATTGCATAACGTCGTCACACCCACACGCAGCGGAGGAGACGTAAGCACACATGGCACTACCAAGGAACACAAAAACACATGAAAGAACACGAACATAGTTATGTGGCGGTAATGGATAGGACTATAACGCGTAGATGCGCTAACATGGTTACTTTGAAGGAACACAAGCATGGACATGTGGTACTAGCAAAGTGCACAGGTATATGATGGCGTCAAAACGGTTGATGTCTGTTGTCAAGCACCGCAGCATGATGCTGTGACATGTTCCAAGTAGACCGATTCATAAAATGTATGGGAGAGTGTNCAGCTNGGAAGGTCCAGGGTCATTTGGGCTGCAGACCGACCGCGGGCAAAGCTACGTATAGTGTGAAGGGAACAGTTGATTAATAGAATTTAAAGTCTCCTGAGTACAAGGTTTTACACACCCATGCATTTACACGGTCAGTGGATGCAAAACACGATGTAGGCAGTGGCGTAAATGACGGAGAGCGGAGGTCGAGCGGCCCCCCTGGAAAGCTAAATGTAAAAAATGGGCCTCCTTTAGCTGAAATTTGGGATAAAGAGCATTTTTTTCGTTTTCAATAACCTTTTTTGGGTTTTTCGGGGTGTTTTCGTTTTTTTTTTTTGTCTGATAGATATCTACGACATCCAGATTCACCATCATTTCTTAACTGTTTTCTGAGTGTTGACTATACCTCCCTACGGTGGCCAGTGGGCCCCCTTCACCTAAGTTTTGACCTCCCCTGAATTAATCTCTAGTTCCGCCACTGGATTCAGGCAATTTTAAACCGCCAGAAAAAAAATGGTTTAATTTTGCCACATAACATCTTTGCAGTTTTCACGTATGTTGTAAATAATATTCCTGATAGCTAAAGATCAAAATGCGTCACGCCAGTTAGAGTTTAGTACAGTGCTGTAATGTGTGTCACTGTCACAAAATTTAACGAGGCTGAGAACGAGCCGTGCAATCGTGCATTTCGGAAATGAATTTTAAGTGGATGTGATGATTCTTGTAATGGGAACGGAAATTCGCGTACTTCCTTTGCAAAATTTGTATGTGCTGTACACTAGAGATGGCACGGGCCGCTAATGGTCCGGTTTTTGGGCGAGGCGCTGAGGTTGAACGAGCGGGCCGCTGACGATATTTTTAGCAGTTGGATTTCACCGTGCCGCTACGAGTCCCCCGCTAATGTTGAAAAATCCTTTAAAGTTTTTGTGTTAAAAGAACCACTCGGTGGCAATAAAGTGAGTGGCATCTGCTTGGCATTGCTTTGCGGTTGCTGAATTTTTAGGCAAATTTGCTTTTCCCATATGTGAGCACTCCGTCAGGCGCGACTGGCAGGAACACTATAAGAAACTTTTCGTGTATGGTGACAACTTCTTCCATATGCATGAGAGTGGCCGTCAACGCTTTTGGTTCTGAGTGCCTTTTTAAATGTAACGTGTTATGCAACGTTTTGATGGCGTGGCGTGCTATAGGTGTTGTTTATATATGTATCAAATCTTATTCGCTTTATAAGTAAGGTTGAGTATTTTACATTTATACTTTTAAGTTTAGGGCGTCAGATTTAGGGATTTAAGGTTAAACAAAGGTTTTAAAGTTTTTGTGGTGAGGGTTTACGTTTAGGCTTGAAGGTTGAGATTTTTAGGTTGAGAGCAGAACCGTTGGCAGAAAGTCTTCAATAGGTGGGCCTTAATTTTATGCAGGGATCTTGACATTCTAAAATTTTACCAAACTCCACTGATTTAGCCTCTACAGTATAGTTCCATATTTCAGTTTGTGGGAGCCTTGGAACTTTGTTTGGCGGGCTAAGCCCAACAAAGCTACCCCGTGACGACGGGACTGGTTGTGGGTTTTATTTTTAGGATGAGGGTTTCATTTTTAGGTTTAGGGATTTAGGCTAAGGTTTAAGGTTTAGGATTTAAGTTTAGGTTGCCGGTTTTAGGTTTGGGATTATAGGTTTGAGGTCTTAGGTTGAGGGATTTAGGCTTACTTACACATTAACCCAAGCATGTAACTTTGTTTATTGTGTATGTCACATGACATGTCCACTTCAACCAATCATGCTCCACAAAAGCAAAATAGTGTCAGCAGATATTTTGCCTCAGAAGGAAAAATAGCCATTGCAGATATTTTGCCTCAAAATATACAAGAGTGTCAATTATCTAGCGGGCCGTGGACGGGCCAGTTTGAAAAAGAAGAAATGTTGTCGGTCCACGGGCGGTTACTGGGCTGGATGTTGCGGGCTAAGGGTGATCCAGGCTTGAAAAATCGAGGACCGTGCCATCTCTAGTGCAGAGCCTACCTTGTGCCCGTTGTAAACGATTTGCGTGCGATTAACTGACACCTCGAAGATAGAGCTTTCGCATACGAACACGAATCAAATACGCGGAAGTTCTCCAACTGGAGTACATTAATCCCCTGGGGGTAACGCAAGTACTGGGGCCTCAAAACGTTTGTGAAGGTCAAAACTATAGTGCATTCGTTGACGTACAAATATGCACAGAGGTCCGGGCAGAGCGGTCGCGAAGGGGCGACTGCCCCACGCATCCAATGCTGGAGAGATCTGAAGTGTCAAATTACAAAAATTATATTTTATTGAAATTCTATAACTAAATGCTTCTTCGCATTGTAAGTCTACTAACACATGCTGGATGGATCTTATGGGAGCTTGCGTGAAGGGCATGCAAATGTACTTTAAAGTAAATATTTACATGCATAAATGCAATATCTAGTTCCTCAATGCATACCCATTGGTAGTAGAATTTTGCTTAATAACATATGGCTGAGACCCACACATAACAAAACAAATTATTAAAGACTAACACTTTAAAATAAAGCACTCTTTGAAATACACTTAATTGAATTTTTTCAAACGTGTTTTTGTCGACACTGGTTTTTACGCATTTCAAATGCCTGTATTTCTCACATTCTTCAATACAAGACTGGACATTTCGCGGAATATGGTACAAGCAAGCAGTTTCCCCGGGCATCACCAAACCTCTGCACGCCCACGCATTTAATGCCTAATCGAATATAGGTCTTTAAGATGGACCGGTTTGGTCAAGTATCTCTTCCTGCGCAATGTATCAATCTGTGACTTTACAATTCCTTTGCGGTCATGATGCATTTAGCTGATTAAGATTTGTGGCAGAGGTGATCGGAGTCACTTTTTTGACTCCTGCTTCTGTTACAAAAACGTGACTCCAACTCCTGCTCCGGAGCTCGTTAAAATTTATACTCTTTGCACTCCGAAAACTTGAAACCAAGAAATAGATACACTTGTTGTTCTCACCTACAGCAAGTTTCGTTTTAACTTTCACCAGAGTGCTTTAGGCATAATCGCAATGAAACAACTACTGCATTTATCTCATTCTTTGCCTGCACAAATAAAGCCCTACAGGTTACATTGAAAACACTTTCTATTCCACATTTTTCACACAAGCAAAATATCTCGCTTATATTGTAGATTTGCAAGGTAATGATGGTGTGTTTAGGAATATCCTAAAGTAAAATACATTTCTTTTGGCTTGGCTGAAACCCTATTGCTGTTGTTGCATTTTAAAGGCACACACTGTTTTCTTGTGCCTTTCACTAATAATAACAAATTGTGAACACCGCTTCAAACAAGATACAGGGTACATGTTAAACGTCCAGTAACTGACGTACTCACAAAATCAAAAAAAGTATTCCTGTGATACAGCAGTTCAGCATTGGCAATGCGCCAATTAGAACAGAGCCCGCCAGTCTGCCACCCTCCTTCATCCTCAGCAGCCTGCACTGAAAATTTCACTCCTGCTCCAGCTCAGGTGTTTCATCAAACTTCCGACTCCGAGACCTGCTGCGGGCTTCGGAAAAAATCGTAGACTCCAGCTGGAGTTAACTTCGGTTCCGTGATCACGCATGGTTTGTGGTAGAAACATTGACTTCCCCTTGTAGCACAGTGACTTAATAAGAGAGTTTCATGAGCTTGCATTAACGAATTTAGTGAATAAACTCTCAGTGTGGGTTTATAGGCGTCGGAAGGGGAGTGCAGGGAGGGGCCAAAGTCCTCCCTGAATTTTTTGACTAACCCCCGAAAAAATGTTTTTTGTCCTCCATCCTGGAAAAAATTCTTCCGACGCCCATGTGTGTGCTACCTTAATTAGCCGTCTTGACCTGGGACTTGACATGGGGGTGACTTTTGTCCAAGGCAACTTCTAGGATCAAACACTTCTTAGAAGGAAATAGGAGTATCAGTACACCATGCAGTTTGAATGATCGATACTTGATGTGGTTTGCTTTGGTGAGGTTTCTGAATAAATTTGTTTGTTCAATTGTCGGTATTATCACATTTTATTAGGACCTTGCATCTTTTACAAAGAGCATAGCATAGTATATTTCGGGATAGCATCGTATAAAGATCGTGTCTCAAAAGATTGGCTGCTCGTGCAGACACTTGACTTCCACAGGTGGTTCGTTGGGGATAAAGTTGGAGGAACCACTGAAACTGCGTATGATGTTTTTTCTTAAAAGCATTGATGGGTACACTCGAAACCAAGAGCTAATTCAACAAACTAATGGGTTTAAATACCTACCATTTCCAGTTTAGACATATTTGTAAACAATTTCAAACTAATTTGAGGCCATGCGATATATATTGCATGCAGTTTCTGGTTTCATCATTCGCGTAATTGAGCTTGCTGCTGGAGTGTAATGATATCAGTAACGTTTCAAAAATAGAAAGTTATTATTTTACTCTTCTCGGGTCCTTTTTCATAATTTTGGGACAATTTAGGTATTGCTACCAACTTTTAACTTTGATTTTATTTTAGCAATTATTTCTCCTTTGATATCCTACAACAACGCAAAAAGTCGGATACAGAACTTATCTTCAACTTGTGCTTTTAGTTTCGGAAATGAGTATTTTGTGAAATAATTTTTTGCTTTGAATTTCTCAATTTTTTGCAGCAATGTTAGCAATTGACGACGTAAACCTTGTGGACAAAAAATGTGAAACAGCGTATTTTTCCATAAACAACTATAGTCAAGTGCTTAATGCAGCAGAAAAAGGGAGCTATATATTTAGCAACTTGTTCTTCACCGACGATGGGTATGCTTTTAAAGCTCTGGTGAGTTTATTGCTCTTAATTTTTTTATGAGTCTCAGGCCTCATCGAATTGTGCATCTTCTTTTTCATGTGATAAGAATCATGGCTTCGGAACGTACACTTTGCAAGCACAAAACGATATTTTATTCACCTGTCAAAGAAACATTCTTTGAAACACTCTCGGCATCTTTATTAATATTTACAATAATATATACAGTATATTCGTCAAATATTATTTTTCACCGAAAAGGCGGTCTGCACCTTAACATGTGTTCGTACCACGCGGTTTTTCTTCGCAGTTGAAGTTTTCCTGTCTCTTAATTGCCAAACGGTGCGCTGAACTAGCTGGTAATAGGAATTCATTGTCAGTTGCTCTTTCAAAAACAAATTTCTCTCTAATTACTTTCAAAGTTATTGTCACGTAAAATCGTCAACTTTTACGTAAATATAGGCCTACAAAGTTTAGTAAAAACTTTGTTTGTGTTTCAAGGTTTATCCAAAAGGGTCAACAAACAGTGCTAATGGCTACATGTCAATCTTCTTTTGCCTTGCTCCTGGTCCTCATGACGATGCACTGGAATGGCCGTTTGTGAACAGAACCATCAAGCTGTCTGTTGTCGACCAGCAATCGAACGTTTTACGACAGATGAATGAAAACAACATATTTTTGACAGCATCAGACATGGGGGAATGGAGACGTCCTGTCTCGGTACGCTTACATAAAAAATTTTCTGTGATGTTTAGTTTTTTTGCAAGAAATGTATAAACTGATAACTGGCAAATACTTAAGGGAAAGTAACCTTGAACATGGCAGCTTTTGGCAACTGAAGATTGAAGAACATCACTCATCTCAATCCATAAAATCTGGCATATGTTTTTGCAAACTAAGTTGTTCTTGGTCTACACTCACTGACAAGTTGAAACGACTAGTAGTAGAAAATCTAAAACAAAAAACCGATGAGTTGTGCAGTGTTGATTCGATATATTTGAAGACCCACACCATGGGCCTCCAAGCTTTCTGGGCTGAGAGCAAAAACCGAAGTACTATGAAGGTCAATTTCGCAATTTGGTATTTAGCAAAACAAGTGGTGTCGGGATAGACACGATTTTATAATGAAGCGAAGACGGTAGTATAGGAAAAAATTTTTTTTTGTAAACATGAGCTATCAGCACGTGCTTACCTTCGAGACCGAATTCTATATATCTAATAATGAAGAGGAAAACGTCTTGGTGTCTTTCCTAATCCAAAAAGTGGGTAATACGTCTATTCTGTCTTTGTAGACTAGTTCCTCTTGCTGGGGATTTCCGAATTTCACCCGAATCGACGACCTTAACAGGACAATGGAGTTTTGGAAACACGACTCTCTACTGACATCCATCGACATCAAAGGTTGTGAATATCTGACGCAAGGAAGTAATCTATGCCAGGGGTGTATAACCATTTCGCTATAACTGGCTGCATTGCGTTTATTGTTACGAATTACGGCCGCCAATGAGTTCAAGATATTTTTTTGAATAACGTTCAGGAATAGGATTTATCTGATACTATCCCGTTACTCATTCTTGTAAGTATAATGAAATATCAAGCATTTTAATGAATTTATTCGAGCGCAATCCCACACGTCTGTTTGCCCGTCTTTCTATTATACTAAGTATCCGCATATAATAGAGAAATAATTTTTATTATTGCACGGGCGCCATAAATTATCTTTTATATTACATGTGAATCATCGAAGCCGCAGGTTGTGCAACCCTGGCCTACACTAACCTATACGATGCAGCTATAATTATGTACGTTGGTATAAAATGATGCTCCTGTTTTTACTGCAAAATTGTGTGCATTCGTAATGTCGAGACACAAATATTCACATGTTCCTAACAACTTTTTAATTTTCCTTTTTTAATTTCGTTCACTTTGTGCAGCTGCATTTGATGGACCTTTTGACTGCTCACACTTCTTCCTAAAATGTTTGAGTAATGTTGGATTGTTGCGGAAGTTGCTCAATTCCAACGTTTTAATCGATAGCATAATAATTACAACAGGGCACACTCCATTTAAATTTGCCAGCCGGGTTTTATGAAACCCTTAAAACATAAATACGGTACCTGCGGCCATGGGCGTCGAAAGGATTTTTTCCAGGGGGGACCAAAGTGGATTTTTCCTGGCGTAGCCAAAAAGATTTTTCCAGGGGGGCGGCAACAGTGGCAAAATTTGATTTTAAACACTCGAAACTGAGACAACGACCTTTTTTGCAAAACATTTGACAGGAAAATGTCAAATTTCAAATTCCAGGGTGGCCAAGACCCCCCTTCCGACGCCCATGCCTGCGGCTTTCGAGCACCGAAATCGACATCAATGAAACCGAGATAAAAACTTTCATGAATTAATAACGCTCCACATAGCAATACCAGCTGCACATGTCTGCGCATGGCCATTGGCTATGAGATAACAAGCAGGCAATATGCGTCACGTCAAAGTACAAAACGAGCGTAACTACTGTATGGCACATTGTCAAAAATCTTTCGGTAAACAGGAGCGGCGATAGTGTAAAGTATATAGGTGAAGGATCAAAATGATCGTAAAACCAATAGTATATTCTCCAAACATGCCCTTGCTTTGGTGACTACCAATATCCAAACGCTCAGATCTACTGTAGGTCGCGAAGGATGTTGATCTTTGTATTAAGCCCTTTGCCTCAAGGCGTGGGATGCTGTACAACACGGTTTCTTGGCCCGGGTTGTGGAAACCAAATGCTCGGTGTGTTGGACTCGATCTTTCTATGCTTTGTGTTAATGAATATGGTGAAATTTAAATACTTGTTATTTTATTTTTTTGTTTTTTCGCTGTTCACATTTAAAGTACGTTTGAAATTCAAGTTTTTAATATACTACGAAGTCATGCTAAGAAAAAAATAAAGAATAGTGATGATTGTTGCGGCAGTCAAATAAAGAAGTATGGGACCATATTATTGGCTAAAAACCACTGGGAGTTTGGATTCATTAAAAGAAAAGAACCCTGTTATTTATTGTGGTTTGGTAAAGCTCCAGTATTGGGTTTATGAATCAAGGAAAGAATTACAAATAGATTGGCAAAAAGGATTAAAATCGTGGAATCTGACGAATGCGAAGTGCAGAAATTTCGGTAGTCCTTGTTTTATTTCTTGACATCATTTTTTGATGAAGCAAAAAAACCCTGGTCCGCAAATAAATTTCCGGGCATTAAACATGGAATCGTATTTCAGTTACTTTCCCACAAATTTGCAGGTCTCGAGTATCAATCTTGTCCCGGTTTTTTTGATAAATTTTGGTATTAGATAGTCTTGAGACTTGAAGCGAGCTTCGAACTCGGAGAATATGGTATCGACCGCAGCACTACTCGAAGCATAAACTGCCTGATTGCAACCAGTGCCGTAGTAGCCCAACTCTGCCCCCCACCAAACTGCTTGCAGGGGCCCCCTTACTCTTGAAGTCCCGCTTGCGCCACTTTTTTGCAAAGCTTTGCAACGCCATGACTCGCCAGTAGATTGAGCTAGAGAGCTGTTCAAACCATCTCCGGATTCGGCCAGTCTTCTAGTTGAGATTGAAAAATCTTTTTTTCGTTTTGGGCTTAGGGTTCTCTGGGGGGAACGTCACAAGTGGGGGTGATTTTGCGTTTTNTGGCCANCTTTACCCGGCCCTGTGCGCCAANCCAATGAGCCAATTTTTTGGCTCAAGTTTTTTTTTTAAACTAGACTACCATCCGAGTCTTTAGAGTCCTTGATTGGCTTGCTAGCATATCTAGAGCCAAAATTGTGGCCGAAAGAACGAAATTGGTAAANATTTCTACACCCANAAACGCTAACCTGGGGTGCATTACACCCTNGGGTACATGGCCATCACTCGCCAGCAGGTTGAGCTTAAAGAGCTGTTANTCTCCTGGTGCATGGCACATGTTTAGATTAATAACATTTTGTATCTCGAATCGGCTATAAATGTTAACAAATGTACATGTAGGCTCAGGCCTACGTGGACGCACATGGTTAACATAAATAATCCACTAACTGCACTACTCTGTTTTTGGACAACTTAGCAGTGATTGCTAAATAGACTCTTGTAACTACACAATTAACTCCATCTGGCTGTCTGAAAAGCAGGCTGCGCAAACAGAGCCGTGTGAAAGGCTGTTGGGCCCGCCCAAAAAAAATTCAGATGGGGCCCTTTAATATCAGCAAGCATTTAGACAGATGCGTGCATTTCCGAGTCACTTTCAAATTAGCCCCTTGAGAAGCGCTATTTCAAAACCTAACCAAGCAAAACTAATAATGTACAACTTAGGAGAAAATAACTTTAATGAACTGCCAATGCAAAATAAG
>JGI24158J21664_10012042_pt1 | contig 11479 bp, 5 predicted proteins | sample Ectturendosymbi3_FD_21664 | JGI IMG/M metagenome (IMG submission 21664)
TTGAGTTGAAATCGATAGTCGCACAACACGAGAATCTGGCAGCGAAACGCATTTTTGGTGTTAGAGTACCTTTGCAATTTTTCGTCTCATTTCGTTTGAACAGAAATAACCTCCGCGATTTTTGCGCAGATCAATAGTTCGACAATTTCCAAAGATATTGATATAAAATTTGTTGTCATAACCCCCTCGGAAAGTATTTTAATATTGAATTAAAATCGATAGTCGCACAACACTTGTTCTTTCATTTGCTTGCGTTTGTTTTGTCGTAACAGGTCATTTTATCCCTGTTTGAGGTCTTTCAATTTTACGCGCGAACCTCGCATCCACTGAAGAAAGTGCGGCTGGAAAAGTCGGGCTCACTTTACCTAGGTCACTAAGCTAACCTAACCTTAGGCCTAACCTAACGCTAAGCTAACCTAATGCTAAGCTAACACTAACCTAACACTAAGCTAATCCTAACCTTAACCTAACAAACAACACAAACCCCTAAGCGTAGCACCTAAGCGGAACCTGAAAAAAAGCAATGAAAAAAACAAAATGATTGAAAGTCAGCAAGGTGAGAGTCAAACCGAAAACCATACACATAGCAGCCGTAACAACTAACCGTTACACCACGAGCAGGACAGCGTTTTCCTGACAAAGTGACTTTTTTCTTGGTATTATGTCATGCCATGATGACGATACCGAATCTTCGACTGCCGGCACAATAGCTCTAGCCGATCTGTTGCTGCCAGAATTTTGCTGGTGAAATAGACACTACCTACAATGAATGCAATGATTAGGGTGAAAATGAAAAGTGTAAGACTTTGAATGTATCATGTGCATGTTTCATTTGTGCATTTAAGTGAAGGTAAAAGAAAACATTAAACGTTTTTTAGAAAAGATCCAACTAACTTTTTATGTTACTTCATACATTTGATTTGCTGCTAGTTAGTAGTTTACTTGCAAATTGTCAGTATGTTTAAAAATGGCCTTGAACTTGTTAAAAATTTGATGCAAATAATGCATATTACTTTAAATTTTATGTGCATCTACCGCTTACGTTGATTTCAAGTTTGGTTTTGACTTCTTTTAATCATTTGTATGTCTGGGGCTTTTATTATTTTCTGGTTTTTTTTCAAGGTAAATTCGGTGGTTTTTTTAGTAACAGAGTGGCAACACTGATCGGGACGTAAGTGCTGCTGGGAAGTATAGACCTCTTTCTCTTGCAGCTGTCATTTCCAAGTTGAAGTTGTTTGAACATTACATTTTGACATGCACCTCACCATTTTTGGCCACAGCAGAATGAGCAGACAACTAGGCTAGTTTGGCTTCAAGCCAAAGCATGACACTGACATGTGTATTTTTTTACTTAAAACAGACTCTGTCGTATTATGTAAACAAGTATACCCCAGTGTTTTCAGCTTTCTTAGATGCATATAAAGCATTTGACGTCTGGAGCTAGCCACAACCTATGATTTGCTAAACTAATTAGTGTACCTATGTATGTGCATAGTAAGACTTTCGTTGATTTGGTAAAGGNAACAGACCATGCAAATAAAATGGGGCACCANCTTCTTACCTCGCTTTGGTGCCTAATGATGATGTATATTTGATATGAGTCACTTGGAAAATTTTAGAGTGTTAACAAGTGAAGAATCAGAGTTGATGTTTACACATTTTTTGGAGCAGGAGTCTTTAAACAAAATACAAGAGCGGAGTGACTCCACTCATCTCTACTGTGCGCCATGTGTGGCTTGTGCTGTTTCATTTAACACCTAGTGATAATTTAGTTGTTAGTAGTGTATTATGCAGCTGTTAAGGGCCAGTGAATCTGTGTTTCAGATTAATTTATGTTGTAAATTAAGAATAACTTCCAAGTAGAAAATGCCTGAACGGTTTTTATTAAAGTATACAGATCATGTGATGGTATTTATTTCCATTATTTTATGTTTATGGATAATTATACGCAGTGTACCTGAAGTATCTTACCAACATTTGGAAAACGACCTTTTGCATGCTTCAGACCAAAAACAAGTTGATGGCAATGTTTGCATTAATGAAGGTGATTGCTTAAGCGTAGACTGCTACTTTTGGTTGTGTTGTGATTTGAAAGCCCAAGCAGCAAGTGCGAAAAGTTTCACACTGTAACAGCAAGCAACAATAAAGATCACATGTCATGATCACTTTATTATTGCTTGTTCGCACCACATATATGGGTGTTGTTCTTCGCACATATCCCGTACGTGGTGAACCGCGCATTCAGCGTAACGCTAGTGGAGTGGTTGCAACAACATCCCTTTTTACAATGAACCGCACTGATCGCACATTCTTTTTGTGAAGGCTTCACACAGCACGACCTTCACATCCTGCTCACAGCACCATTTTGTTGCGATCGGAAAGCCTGAGTGGCAAGTGCGCAAAGCTTCACACTGTGGCAGTGAGCAACAATAGAGTTCACATGCCATGATCACTCTATTGTTGCTTGTTCGTGCCACGTATATATGGGTGTTANTCTTCGCGCACATTCCGTTNGTGGTAAACCGCGCATTCAGCGCAACGCCAGTGGAGTGGTTGCAACAATATCAATTTTTTTGTAATGATNTATGTATGTCACATGTTTTCAGTTGGGTTTGTCACTGATGGCGTCAAATATGAGGTGCCATTTATGCAGCAGTAAAAACATTTTGAGAGTAACTGGTTTACCAAATATAAGAAGATAGCTGAATGGAAGTTCGCCAAATATAAGAGGTATTGGGATGTAGCGGGTTAGGAAAGTACTAAATAAAAATAGCTGACAACAAACACCAAATATAAGAGGTGCCATTCTGGCATGTAGTGCCAGTGAAAAGAAGTGAAGTATATTGAGAGGAACTACAATAATTAAGAAGCTGAATGAATGCAAACACCAACTGTAAAAGGTTTCAAAAATCAATATGTGGAAATCATGTGCTACATTCCAAAACATCTTCTATTTGGCTTTTTCAACTACCTTTTGTGTTTAGCAGTTTTGATGTGCTATATTCTAAAACCTCTTGCTCTTATATTTGGTGTTTTTCTCAACTAAATTAAATATTTTTCTGTTTCAATATGCTATATTCTAAAAGCTTTATTTGCTGTCTCCTTATTGACACCTCATACATTTTTCAGTACATCCTGAAACCTCTTATTTTTGCCACTATAGCTTCCTGGCAAATGCATTTCACTTGTTTCACTGTTGCATGCCAAAGCCTCTAATATTTGGTGCTGTTGCCGATGAACCTTCATGTTTTGTGCTGCTTGTTAGTCTGGAAGTGGGTAGTAATCTTGACTGTGCTTGTGTTAGTTTTTAATCAATTGCTAACCAATACAGCAAGCAGAATGTCACTAAAAGCTCAGTAGTTACCAGTCTAATATTCTGAAGAAGATCATGCAAATGATGATTTTGATAGTAGCAGGAACCAAGCCACAGCAGTAAAGAAAATAATGCAACAAATCGAAAACTCACAATATATATAATGAAATAGCTTATAAACAAAACACCTGCCATAAATGGACTGTACACAAAGTCAAATCCAAGGAAACACATTGTAAATCAGTGAAACACACAATATGACAAAGATTGATGGCAATCAATACATTGAGTCAACCAACCAATCAATCAATTCTATTTTTACAGGTGGTATAAAAATGTCATGATTTAAAGAATAGAATACAAGGTTTGACGAAATCACCATGAGGTCATCGTGACTGCCAGTTGGCAATCAAAGATTATGATCAATGCAAAGAAAGGAAAAGCCAAAAAGAAAGCACAAGAAGTATAACAGACAAAGCTATCTAATAGTCAGCAAGAATTGAATTGCAACAAATAGTGGCCCAAGTGTCAAACTAATTACAGAAAAATGGCTTCTGCCTGGTCTTAACAACAAAGAATGAGACACATATGCAATATCAAGAAGCAATGAAAATCATATTTGAAAGAGCAGTTGCTTAAATAATTTTATAAAAGTATGGTGTAGTGTATTTCAGTGCTTCTTAACCAGGTGAAGTGGTTAACCCTAGGATGAATGAAAATAGAGGGGCAAATGAAATTTCTGTTCCTAACATTTGTATCATCTTCATGTGTCTTGTTTTTTTCCCAAAACATATTACCATTCATGAATAAAATAGTGAACTTCAAGCATTCTAACTTTGCGTCTTCAGGAGTCAGCAACTTGTCACTTCAGAAAAGCTGTACAGTGGTGCAATTAACTGAAACTAACGAAATGGGGACAGATTTCACCAAGAGTTACAACATTTTATTCAATCGAGTGGTGGAATCTCTGCTTTGCTCTCTGCATGAGCATCCTGTACTCTTGTCCAAAAGTTACCTGCTAGAATCGCAGTGCTTTTGAAAGTTTCAGGCACCTGAACACTCATCAGCATAGCGTTATCCGTTTAGATGTGGGCCTAACCAATCAAAGTACAGGAGCAAACTACCGTATTTTTCGGACCATAATGCACACTTAAAATTCTTTAATTTTCTCAAAAATTGAAAGTGCACCTGATGTATGAATCTGGTTGTGCTTTCTCATCTTGAATCAATTTTATGTGGTAAACGCTGCTATTTATTTAATTACTTGTTATGATTTTTTTGTAAACAGACCACCGTGTTGCGTAATAAAGCAACAACAGTTGCAATGAGCAGCATCCCAGAGTAGCTAGCACATACCACAGGTCATATTACTCTGCTGGGGTCCTGACTAGATTGCCGCACACTGAATCAAACACACGCACAACTTTTATTCTGTGCGTGTCTAGCCAATTAGGCATGTGTGATAGATCAAACTCCCTTGTATGTAATGACAGATTAAACTCCCAGTGGCGACTCAGGAGTTATTGTGAAAGAGTAAATTTTGCTTCATTTAATGCACCTTATAATCTGGTGCACCTTATGAAAAAAAACAGCTAGCATTCAATTTTTAATGCAACGACTTATCTGGTGAGACTTGTGGTCCCGGAAATATGGTATTTGTGATATTTGTTTGTTGCCAATTCTGTATTGGTTCCAACATCTAATATGCATTTGTATCTCAGGTAATACATGCAGAAAGTCAACAAAATAATACAAAAACACTTTGTTTTGATGAAAGTAAATGTAAATCTATGGATAAAATTGATCAAGACATGCCAGCTTAACAGTTTAAAAACCAGGTTTGAAAAGAAACTTTAGCATTGAGAATAAGTTCACTTCAAAAGTTAAAAGGTGATAGTGGGATTATGATTATGTTAAATATGGGTTGTTCATCCCAGAACTTAAAAATCGAGCCATGAGCTATCTGCTCAGTGGATGTTTTGCTGTTTTAAATATAGCAACCAATTCTTATCTCATTCAAAGCCACGGAGTCATTTTAAAAACAAGCACGACATTTATCAGAACAAATTCCTTGTAATTGTTCAAGCAACAGCATGAATATTTGTGCCAATAGTAAAGTTCCCTCCATCATTTTAAATGACTCTGCTGGTAAAAAGCCTCTTCTCCTTTCCTCTTTTCAAATAGCACATGTGCTGATGAAATGAAAAAACATTTTGTGAAGCTGAGTTTGCAATCAAAACATTTGAAGGTTGTAGCCAATTTGCTTCCTGGCGGGAAGCATTCTGTGGATAAAGTAGAGCAAATACCATGGTCTAACAATGAACACTGGATGTACCATTATATCAGCCGTATTTCACAATTAGGGTGAATGGGAATGCAGCAATCAATGACAGGGCTGAACAAAACTGAAAAAGGTTAAGCAACGCTGGTCTGTTTGATAAGTCTTTTCGAATGGGATTCCATAGCTTAGAACGATGGTTCTTAACTAGGGGCACGCCTTCCTGGGGAGGCGTGAGTTCTTACATGCTTCACAACATGGAAAGTTGTTGAACTAGAAAGTGTTCCATCCAATTTGCCGTTTCAAGTCAGGCTTGAAACAAAGGACAATTTCTTAAGAGAGGCGTGGTAGAAAAAAGGATAAGAACCCAATGGCTTAGAGCCTGTGTAAACAGAATGATGCTGTTTAACAGATTTGCATAAATGAATAAGTATCTTATTATCAACTTTTGTGTAAAAATTGTAATAGTTTGATGTTTATTCATGCTCTTCTATAAGTTCTTTTGGTAGCATCTGATTGCATATCTTACACATGTATTTTGCAAGTTCATATTTATATATATCTCAAGGATATAAGTAGAAGAATGCATGCCTTATCTTTTATGGGAAGAATTGAGAAATATGCAAATGAACAAGTGAGTCGTGCGCATAGGTGAGAGAGTGTCCAGTCAGGTTAAGAAGTGGAAAGCCTTGCATAATCTATGATGTTGCAATGAAGATGTGGGCAATGGAAGTATATGATAAATGAAAAAATGCAATTTTTTACAAGTACAGACCATGAAAAATCAAAAGCACTAGGTTTGCTGTTGAGCCTTCAAGGAATCAGCCTGCCATGCTCTGCTTTCATGCGTTTGTGATGATTTTGACTGCATGAATCAACATTTCAGCAACAAGGCACCACAAGGGCGATGCAGCTAAATCTGCTCACAAACTATTTTACTGACCATGAATAAGTAACGCAGTTACCCATGGACTAAGATAAAGTGCCATGGTTTCATATAGCTCACATGGGACACAGTAATCCAAGAGTCAGGGGTGGTAATCACTAATCATAGCCAGTCATATCCAATAGGGTATAAGGTATGCAAAAAATTTGTCATTGAGTTAAGTGCATAAGCCTGAAAATAAAAACAAATCATTCATGTAGCCATGATATGCAACTACTCATCACATACTTAAATAATATTGCTCCCAGACCCAATCACATTTAGAAAACCTAGCAAGGGTCAACTTACAAAATAGCAGGCGGAACTCTTATCAGGCTCCGCCCTTTGTCACAGCAGCTCAATCTAAACTTGAACCGTTGTGCTGTCCACACCTCATGGAGTAATGGTGATTTGTTCAAACAAGCACACATAGAACACAGGTGAAAAGCCAAGAACACGGTCAACAAGTACTAAATTGGCTGTCAGAGCAACTGGGGGGCAGCAGGTTCAAGCATGATGCAATGGCCAACAAAGCACCACCTACACACATGTGCAATTGCACAGTGAAAGTAACACAAGGCAATGCAAGGCTATACACAGGCAATGCAAAGAAGTTTTTAAATATGCTGATTGATTAGACTTTGTTGCCTTTGTGGAGACTAGTTGCTTAAACAAATACTGTATTTTCAATTCTGATTCATTGCAAAATCATGAAAGCAGAGCCCATTCGGTTGACTCCTCTGAAGCTTGCAGCAAACCTAGGACTTTTATTTCATTTACAGTTATGCTCATTTTAAACAATTTACCTGTTGTGTATGCTAAGGAGTCTATTGTGCGATAGTGTTGTTTATTTTCACACATACAGTTATCACCTGTATGCTCTAGCATTAATGTGTCTTATTGAATTGTTTTTGGTATTTAGATGGACCTTGTCTCCCAGCTGCTCTTACCAGCTGCTTTCAGGAACTGAGTTTTCCTTCAGCAATAATCATTGGTACCAAGAAAGGAGGTACAAAAGCTCTCCTCACAATGTTGTCAGCTCACCCAAACATTAGCACTATGCGTAATGAAGCACATTATTTTGATGTGAATCATTCATACATATTGGGCAATGAGTGGTGAGTTCTTAGTAGTGTGTGTGGTTATTATACGAGTATGCTGAACAATGTTCAAGCTTCTTTGACTAAGTAAAACTACTACTGTTAACTGATACATTTGTTCTAATAGAATCTTTGCAGTTCAGAACAGTTGACTGTGACAAGGTTGTTTTCAAAGCAAACAAGCACCTACAATTAAAACTACGTTGAAAGAATGTTTTAGTGTTAAACCGTCTCCAATGCCTATACCAGGGGTGTCAAACTCTAATTGCTCCAAGGGCCAAATGAGAACTTACAAAGCAACTTGAGGGCTGCATCATGATGCTGACGCATCAATGGCGGTACCAGAACCTTACTAGAAACAACATTTGCATCATATTTCCTGCAAAAGGTGTAGATAGTTACAGGGAAATCATATCATGTCTACCCTTCTCTTCGTTCACGTAAAAGAACTTGTTGACTCACTGGTCAAGCACTTTTAAACCCCAATGAATAAAATAAATCAATTATTTGAAAATTCCAAAAAAGCATTGCGGGCTGCACAAAATGCCCTCGCAGGCCACATGTGGCCCACAGGTTTGAAACCCCTGGCCTATATGCTGCACTAGGATTTTAAATAGTCCATCTCCAGTCCTCTAACTTGTCATGACAAACATTCTTGGTAAGTTTCAATTTTGATGGATCTTCTTAAAAGTGGACTTTAAATATTTTGTTTGCTGCGTCAAAATTTTTTATTGAGTAGGCAATCCAAATGTAACCTTTTATGCATAGCTAAACATGGTGGCAGAATGTACTGAGTCAGTAGTACATTTTTATTTATCGAACAAGCTGTCACATAAGCCAAGCTTAAGTCTTTACAGTGTTGTTGATCTGAAAGTCTTCTCATTCAGGAAGTAAAACCTGACTTGTACATGTGTTGCTGTTTTGCAGTGGTTGTGTTGCATGGAACATGATTATTGAGTTATGTTTCTGTCTTGCAATATCTTACAATTCTTATTTTACTCTAAACATTTGTGTTTGTGTCTTCTTGGAGAATAGAGAAAAACAGGCAACTTGTACTACTTCATGGTAACATATAATGAATGAGTAACGATAACGTAACGACTAAAGTACATGCAAAGTACTAATGTACTTGCTCGTCACCTGTTTTCAGTGATTTACACCCTTAAAGGTATCAGTCCACCAACGATTTGCATTAGCAGGGTGCCGTGAGCTCAAAAAGGTTGGAACTAATGCCCTAAACTCTTTAAGGAGCTTTTTATCAGTGCATTTCATTAATAGGAAAGTGGCCATTGTATAATTGCAAAATAAGCTTTTTTAAAGTTGATTATATCTTACAGTGCTACGTGCATGGTTAGCAACGGTGGCAAATGCTTACGCAATTGTATCAATTGGTTTCATTTTCAAGGCAGTAGTGTGAGTTGAACAGCACTACATTTGTTTGCTATCCAAAAGTATTATTTTGCAGGTACAGAAGCCAAGGGCCCTCTGAAAAGATGAAGATTTTAATTGAAAAGACCCCAGCTTATTTTGTTAAAAGTTATGTACCAAGAAGGATCTTTTTCTTCAATCCAAGCGTTAAGTTGATCGTATTGCTGCGAAACCCCTTAGATCGATTAATCAGCGATTATGACCAGGTGATTTCATTCGTTAGTCTGTGTGTGTGTGTTTTTTTCGAAAGAGGATACCACGTTGTTTCTGATTTTATATGCTCCGTTGCTGATCAACAAATATAGGTNCTGAATCGAAAGTGGCCACAGNGGCAGTGCAGAATGCAGTGGATCAGAGACCAGTAGTCCTCAAAAGTACTTGGACCCGCGAGCCATATTACCAGTATCCTTTGGTGTGGCGGAGCGCAAGTTCTAATTTTTTCAAAGGGTTGGCCTTTGTTAACGCCACTGCCGTTTTTTCTTCATACTATCAAATATCGTAAAAATAAAGCCAATGGTAACCCACTTTTAGGGCGTATTTTAGTAAGCAAAGCGTCCAGCAAATGTGTATACACAAAAATAATGCACTAGTGCGCTGACACCAATTAATTTTAATTAGATACAAATTTCTTATTCTGGAGTTTTGAACCCCTGTGGGACAGAAATAAATATTTGGGCTTGGAAAATAACCCTGGTTTTATGTAGAGTAAATGAAAAAACGTGATACTGCGTAATGCGTAGTAGTTTCGGGAAGTTTTTCCAGTGGTAAAACATGTCCTGCGTCACATTTTTGTAGATGCATCATCAGGCAGCTTTGCTAACGATTGCGTCGTTTTGCTGTTCGCACATGGCTGAATGCCTGCTGCATGTGTTCCTGGCTTCTACTTTGTAATAATTGCCTGACGTAGGTAGGCGTTGGTCCCGATGTTATTTGAGTTTTAAAAACTCTTGAGTTCATGGGGACTTCTGGAAAAAAATTCTGAGATTCCAGTTTAGTTTCTGTAGAACTCAAAAGAACGGTTTATTAATTGACATAGAAGACGGAGTGCAGTCAGGCATGAACAGTAAAACACATTTCAACAATATTGTTGCATTGCGTAAACTTGCGTTTAGGTCTGAAATACAGCTTGCTGTTCAAACTGCAGTATGTATCATTTTTAAGTTTACGCATTTTGACCGATAAAGTTGCTGAAGCAGAAAATTTTCAAACTGTTGTACAGTACAAAGTCTCATAACCTCATGCAACTAGGCAGTCTTGAAGGAAATTGCTCAGGGCTAAGATCTCCGGAAGTTTGAAACCCTTTCTTTTGAATGATTTAAGAAGCCACGTTATGCTTGTGCGAATCGTAGTATACATTTAATTTGACTGCAATCAACCCCTTGAGAACCGCTATAGCCACTTAGATGGCTTTCAGGCAATTTCGTTCATAACTTGCCAACCTCTCGCGCTAGAGAGTCAATGAGGTATCATAAGATGCGGATTTTCGTGTACTTTTGTTAAAGAAATTGAGTACCTTCGGTTTTGAAATTTTTTGGGGAAGTGTAACGTCACGAAGAGGTCCCAGTGACGTTGTTGGGACCTGTGGCAAAACGTAAACTGCTGTACTTGCCTTTGTGGCTTTTACCAAAAAGCTAATAGTCTTGAGTTGTTGTAAAAGTAAAAGAAGCTTTTGTTTGGCAAACAACTATGCACCACAACTAATGCAAAAGTTATATTGTAGTTTAGAGAAAGCTTTTATTTGATTTGCCCCATATGCAAGAAAGCAAATATGATTTTTCTACGTCATGGAAGTAGAAATCTCGGTATAAAGTTTACACATATCTGACTTTGGTTTTCGTTACTGAAAAATAATCCGAAAACCATTATGAAAAGTTCCGCAAATTAAGAGGCATCGATATATTGCTTGGGGTTCGCAAGATTTTTAATAACGGACTTGGGGTCCGCCTTCCAAATATATCAAAAAACCCTGAATCAGGCAAACGCGCTTGCTCTCCATCAAACTAAATACATGATCTGCAACAGATGAACAAATTTCTTTCTGGCCGCGTCGCTGTGAGGACCGCAGACAGGAAACTAATTCTTATTTATCAAGTATATATACTGTTGTCAAGGAAAACCCGCATCTCGATTTTACAAAAACTCGTTTTGGGGCGTTTTTTAATGGACTCTGCTAGCGAACCACTGATCTACACTAGTGTTTCCCATTAGTATTTCACTATGAATCCTCTGTAAATCGCTACATGAGCATTCCGTGACAGTACGTTTCACAAAGAACGCCACTCCATATTTGATGACAGCATTCAGCTTGATTTGTTAAAAGCGATCAAAGTAAATGCTTCAACACTTGCATGTAACTGTAAAGCAGTGGTTCTTAACCTTTCTACCCACTCGTACCCCCTGAGCTTTCGTTAAATTTTCTCGTACCCCTTGTCTGA
>JGI24158J21664_10012043_pt1 | contig 11478 bp, 9 predicted proteins | sample Ectturendosymbi3_FD_21664 | JGI IMG/M metagenome (IMG submission 21664)
AAAAAACGTCGCCCATCCTAGTGTACCAGTTATCTACTTGGTACACTAGGATGGGCGACGTTTTCTGAGAGGGGTCCAAATTTTTTAAACTATATCCAAAACATTTTTCCACGGGGGCTAAGTCCCCCTAGTTACGGGCCTCCCTGCTACTTATTATGGGGGTAAAAATGAGGAAGAATCCATTTTATCAAAATAACTTGGATCGTGTGTGTACTTGTTTATTTTACGCAAATTGTGACATCTGGAAATAGTTGTTTTTATAGTTTATTAGCAAAGATATACTGTATATCCACTACTGTTAGTGACTGACTGATTTCTCGACAGTACAAAAATTCACCTGGTTTTGTGCATCTTCCTAACCAGAGTTTCCTGTTCAAATCTAGGGTTGTTCAGTGAGTCTTTTTAAATAATTTCATTTGACAACCCTTGTTGTAAAACATACGTGCAAGGGCATAGATGTTTACATGACAGGTTTGGTGAGAAAAAGTGAAGTACGTTTCAGAAAGCACGCTGGCGCTCTGCCCCAAAAAGCAGTAGGCCTACATTTTTCAACGTATCGTACTTGGCGCCGAAAACGTTTAACAGCCCGCAACGTTCTGAAAAATGTACTGTATTATTTCTATCTTTTTTACGCCTGAAGATGAAGAATCTATCGCCAATTCGTCAGTCCTGTGACACAATTCGCCTGAAACCAAGCATACGAGGCATAGCGTTCCTTACTCATAAATCCAACTTTGAACAAGCAAATTTAGGAGACCTCGGGTTTTGTTCACCGTACTCTCCGCTTTGTTTTGGTTATGGCGTGTATAGTGAAATGATAATGAATTTACGAATGATAAAAACAATGCCTATAATACTTTTCAACAATATGCGGCGGCCATACTCGCACCGCAATTGCTAACATTTCACGCCATGGAGCATAGGTGTAGCAGGCAAATTTTTGGGGGTGCGAAGAAATTTTGCCCGAATTTCCCTACACTTGCCCGAGAAATTTTTGTGCGCAAAACAATTTTCCCTACAAATTTTTCTCTCAAACAAAACAAGACCTAGAAAAAGAAAAGGTCTTCATGTTTGGAATCCTCTGAACAAAGAAGGCACGGATCTCTCCGACACAAGACAAAATTGTTGTTGGTGTGGCCTCAAAAAAAAAGGTTTTCAATTAACTCATTGGGCGCATAAGTCAAATTCAGATTATTTAATCATTCAATCTCATTTGAAAGTGTCGAACCATCTGTGCCTGTATTTTCAGGGATTTTCCACAAACCAAAACTTTTGGGGGTGCGCTTTCACCCGCAGTTCCTACGCCACTGCCATGTAGTAACCTTACAATACGAAGAAGAATCTAGTCACATGATTTTATTCAAGTCTAATTCTTGTAATTTCTCTCTTTGGATGCCCGTTCTCCCCCCCTTTGCACGCCACTGGCAGGCAATGAATTTTTTCGCTGTCAAAGATCGGGAAGCTGTTATACTCACAGCGCTCGGATCGGCAGCAAGCTGAACTCGTCAGCGGGCGACATGAAACGACGATGCATTTTGATTGACACAATCATTTACTTCGCATTTGAACGACGACACTTATTCACACAAAGCACCAAAACGCAAACGTTGAAAAGCTGATTGGGTTATGTCCTATGTACAATGGTGACACGCCTCGGCAAGCAAGCAAGCAACAGCTGAGTGTGCCCAACGTTGGCAAAGGAGTAAAAAGAACTCAAGAAAGCGATCGCTTTTCCGACTGGCATAATAATAGAGTCAAGACCAGGTCTGTGGAGCCGGAGCCCAAACGATTTTGGATGGCTGGAGCCGGCGCAAAAAACTTTTAGATGGTGGAGCTGGAGCCTGAAATTTGTGTTCCGGTTCCACAGACAAGTTTGTGGGGCAAGCAAAGTTGCCCAATACGATGGTTTTTAGTTTCGAAAGGCCCAAATCGTTCTGGAGCCGGAACCAAAAATTTCTAGATGTTGGAGCCGGGGGCAAAAAAATTGGATGCCTGGAGCTGGAGCCGGAAATTTGAGTTCCAGGCTCCACAGCCCTGGTCAACACAGAGAGACGCGTCAACGAAACCGACTTAATAAAACTGAAACCCGTTTCTTTTACCAAATCGCGACAGCCGCTCAACGCGTTCACATCGCAGAAAATGCGCGGCGGCGCACCGGCAGCGCTTTATACAAGCGGCAGTTCGCACTCCGAAGCGCGCGCGCGCGTCGCAGGCTTCGCTTTGCCGCGATCTAATGCAGTCGTCGATCGAACAGTCACTGGCTTCGGGCGAAATGCTGCATGTCGTGAGCTGAATTTTGGCGACCGCGTCTTCCAGTTTTCGCCAACGCTTAAAATGCGTCCGGGCGGCGGTTTTCGAACGAATGGCGATCAACCGTCGCTCGCGCCTGCGTCTCACTTGCAAGAGCTTTCTGATATTTCTCCTTGATGCCCTGAGCAAACGAAAACATTCATTGCTCAGATTTCCACACGCGACATAGTGCGTGTTCTGTCATAGCCGTGGGAGAACACGCGACATAGTGCGTGTTCTGTCATAGCCGTGGGAGAACAAAATTGTTTTCAGGGGGTTTTGCCCGCTGCAAACGTTTCGATATCTTCTACAGCTCAAAGCAGGCGATCAAACCATATTTCAATGGGAACCTTCGCTTTCCGTGAAACAAAAACGAGTTATCCAATTTCTTTATTTGGCTTCTAAAGGCGTGGGAGGAACAGGCATCAGATCGTAATTCGGAATTAGATCGTGTTTCGAAAAGTTGGTGATTGATGCAGACATACGACAGGGGGTTTGTGGGAGCTTGAAGTTAGAGAACCACTGCACAAGCTAGCGCACCACCAACAGTGGACGGCGTAGCAGTGCATTGAAAAATACAAACACAACACTCATTATTTCCCGCAGAAGATCGTTATTGCTGGAAGTAGAAGTAACGCGGCCCATAGGTTTGGCAACATCAGCAAGTTGAACGGCATCTCGTAACAGACTCGATGTTTTATGATCTTGCAGTCTCGGTTCTGTCCCTTTGGGCAAAAATGCCTCTAATGGCAAATGGCGAACAAGGGGTTTGTCTTAAGTTACTGAGAGAAAAGAAAATGCATACAACGCATGTTTACTAACCCACAGCTTGATTAGGTTTCTTTTTTAACTTTTTTATTTTAAAAGTTAACACGAGTGACTGTTATTTACAATGTTCATCATTAACTTCCGACTTAAAACAATCGTCACGACACCATTGGTAGACAATACAACTCGAAACAGCAGCAAAGTTTGTCAAAAAAACGCAAGAAAACTGCAAATTCACAAGAATTAACAAAAGAAGATAATGGTTTGCGTGACGATTAAGGACTGTTAGCACTAAAGAGAAAACAATTCGCATATGTTGTGCAACTCCGCAGTTTTACTTTACACCTACCTTTAAATCAAAACCAACACTAACGGATAGCACCACCAAAGCATCTGGACATAATGACTCACCTTCGACTTTAAGCTTTTTGTTAGGAGTCGCCTCAGCGACAATGCTGTCTGGCAACCGCTTCATCACAAACTGCTGGTTACCTGCCAAACGGTATCAGCAATAGCAAGAATAAATAACTTATATATTTTCAGAAATTCCGAGCATGGATCAAGTCTACTCGCTTCAAAAAGAAAACTAAACAGACAAAACGTCGGTGATAGCTTAATGGCAGAGTTTCCGCTTCTCCACTGTAAGATCAGGTGTTCGACCAATCACAGTCACTGAGTGATTCGTCGTTACGCTCCCTAGGCAAGAACCTGAACCTTAACAGCCACGACAAGAAGCAGATGTCAAGCGTCGGTCGTCAACTGACGTCACCCAAACCACATTAAAAACGTCAAACTGTTTGAAACACGATTTTCAAGCTGCGAACATTAACTGCGGACATTTAACTTTGCAACACTGTTTACTTGAACGGAAAGGCAAGAGAGACCAATTCGGCAGACATAGCAGTTCGTTGTGACATTACAATCAAGGCATAACAAAACATCAACATTTCGTGTGCAACTCTCACCCGGAACAAGGAATGGTACGCTGGAGTTGATGATGCTGTTCTGACCGGCCACGATCGTGCCGATCGTAATCGGAATAGCTTGAGCCACGCCGGAGCCGGAAGGCTGGCCCGTAACCATGACGACGTGTTGTTGTGGAATTAGGCGCGAAGCGAACGACGAACTTGTAGCGTCGGAGGCGCCTGCAACAACGCAGTCGGCTTGTTGAGCACTNAAAATTGATGGTGGCAAGTCGAAACATTTACGACGACGATGNTAACTAAACCAGATGCGACCACACTGGTTTTCGATTATGGCCATTTCCTGCAGTACGTACGCTGATGCCAGTACGTCTACAAAATGATAGTCAACTCCTTAGAAATGACAGGTGTCGGCAACCTTTTCGTACTACTAGGCCGCTTCAGGGAGTCAAGAAAACAGATGAGGATAGAAGCAAGATTCCGAATTCAGGCACCCCACAGTGGAAGGTGGCAGAACACCAGCACCACTAATGACTACGCAACACAAACCTGTCTGCAACCGCCCGCGGACCAGAGGGGGGGGGCATCGGCTTCCCTAAAACCTAGGAAAGTCACTTTATTCGCTATGATTTTTTACAATTCGGAGAACAGCATTTGACACATAAGGCCATTTTGTCGTCCATTCTTTTGTTATAGCAGTGTTGTGAAGTCTACTTCATCCTTTTTGCAGTAGCGGCGCCGTTATGAGACTTGACTTGCAAATACCACAAATCGCCCCCTGGCCTTGCTGGCTGGATCCGCCCCTGCCGCGGCCGAAATCCTCAGACATCTTTTCGAGTCGTTCTAATATGCAGGAATCATTGCATTACGACGTAAAGTTACATTGTAAGGTTGGTAAAGAAACAAAATCTCGGAATTGAATAAACCAGCGGTCCCCTAACTTTTTGGATGCTGGGCCAAAATCGCGATCTTATCAGCATCCGTGCGCCGGACTGTTTTGTGCATTGAAAAAAACAAAACAAAAAGCCACACGCTTTACATTAGACACGTTTGTACATTGCAATTTGTTTTCTTTGTTTGGTAACATGTTTGCAATGTGACTTTTGCAACTGTTTCTTTTGTTGCATAATAGTTGTAATATTTGGTTCCATGCTTGACGTTGCAATACGTTAATTGCTTCTACGATTTTCAAGAACCCTGTATATCTCACCAATCACTGACTAGACAGCAGAGATGTAGTCGAGACCTAAACTTCGTGACCGAGACCTGGTTAAAACTTCGAGACGAAGACTTCATCAAAAAGTCCGAGACTCAAAAATTTGCAGATTATGCCGAAATGTTTCTAAAAGCTTTCAAAAAAATGTCATCACCACTTCGAAGTTAACATTTTGCGAATTGTGGGCATTTTTCCTACTTTCTTACTGTATGTTATTTCTTATCTGCAGATACAGCAGACAAAAAGATTTTCAACTTCGAAGTGGTTGAATTAAAAAGTTTTACTAAGTCATATCATTGCGGTATTCAAAGTCTCAAGACAATAGGTTTGAGACCGAGACCTGTAGCCGCCGAGATGAGACCTGAAACCTTCGAGACTGAGAGACTCGCAGAAATGGGTCTCGAGACCACTAGGTGTAGAGGCATGCAAATTTTGGGGGGTGCGAAGGATTTTTGTCCGAATTTACTCAAACTTACCCGAAAAATTCGTCTCTCAAAAATGATTAAGACTTTTTTTGGAAGTCACACAAAAAATATCTTCATGTGTATTTTGGAGAAGAAAAAGTCAAATTCAGACATATTTCGACAGTAAGTCTCATTCATCATATATTGAGAACAAAGTGTCAAAACATCTGTGCCCAAATCTTGTAGGAGTTTGCCCGGATTTTTGATAAATCAAAACTTTTGGGGTCCGCTTGTACCCCCCTTCACCCCCGCCTCCAACACCATTGTCGAAACTGGCCTCAAGATCAAGTATCGAGACTACGTTACTGCTATTCATGGTATTAAATACCCGTACCCACTAAACTCGCTTGCAATTAGCATGCAGTGCAGCATAGGCGCAGCCTGGGGGCCCATGCTTTCTTCAAAATTTTCTTTGTCATTTTGTGCTTTGAGAAGCGGTATCCCAGACAAAATAGTTTTATTCACCTAAAATCAAACATATTGTCCCCGCAAAAAATTTTGGGCTGGCTACGCCACTGCCAAGCAGTATTCCTGTTAAAAAATCCCAAAGCTGCCAAATAACGCTTATACTTCAAACGCCAAATGCCTACTACAATTTACACATTTTTTACGCATGCTGATATGGATTCTACAGGAGTCCAGGCGCCAACCTCAAGTACAACATTAGGGGTCTGGCGCGCAGTAATTTCCAATGATAAAAGCAACTATGGTGTAACAATTTTCTATGTTTGTGTTTACTTATCTGAGTTGTACGCAAAGCGTAACATTAAAAAATGCGGTCTAGATCCCAAGTAAATAATTTCTGTTACACAAAATGCAATTAGCTCCAAAACGTTTGTAGTTGATGTTTTGATCAAAGAGATAAGCTTGGTTTGTAGCCTAAAGCTTATCGGGATAAACTTCTCAATTACAGCAAATGCTATTTGCTTTTTATCCATTACATCTTACATTAATTCATTTACACGGAATTGCTGAAACACTAAACATTCCTGGGAAACTCGCGGCCGGACTTTGGGGAACGCTGGTATAAACACATAACTGCAAGTGCAACAGAACACGCAAAATCGATATTAGAATGCCAAAGAAAGCGTTGGTCGTGTTCAGGCACCGTAGCAACTACAAGTAGGCCGGATGCTATAGCATATGAACAGGGAGAGTGCGTTAGGCTGGACAGGAACACTATCCGGCCCAAAGACGAGGAGTTTGCCGACCCCTGTGTTAGATCGACACATCAAGTTTACGGAGCCAGGCTATGGCATTTCACGCACAATCACTGTTCGGCACAGGCCCGTCGCAAAGTGAGGTTCTGGGGGGTAAATCGCTACAAATCTAAGCTACAGCCGCCCTCCCTTTCTGAATACAACACTTCAGAAGGTTGTGATTTGATTTATATACGCGAATACCTGTTTAGATCAAATAGACGGGCGAAGTTGCAGAGATATTTTTATGGTTTTCATTTTCGTGTTAAGTCGCATTGGCGTTACAGGATCAAAAGTGAGTGCGAAGTGTTGTTAGACTAAGGTTTGCAAAAATAAAAAGTATTTTCTGCACACCAAGCACTGTTGTATACAGTAGCTTTCAATGTACGCCAGTTGTTGAAAGTTCAAAAAATGGTATGTAATATACCCTGGATAAACAATTATGGTGAAATCTCGGCGCAGTTGACATCAAGCTTTAGCTACAGGCTGTCTCTTAGGCAGAAGCAAATTTGTTTGCGATCAGTGGCTTTTGAGAAAATTGGAATTAAAAGTTCCTCTAATATTACACCAGCCATGTCCAACCCGCGGCCCGCATGCGGCCCAGTTTAGCTTTTCAGTGTTGTGAAAGTATTGTACATATTCGCAACCTGTCCGTATTTTGTTAATCCTGAATTTGACGTTTTGCATGCAGGTTGTCCTCGGTACCACTTTATCACGTCTGTTACCATTGCAGTTAGGATTCGAACTCTTTCAGTATATTAGCTTAAACTAAATTTAGTTTGCTGAAATCAAATTAAGGCATTCAATGTGCGGTCCGCATTAATGTCATTCAACGTGCGGCCCTGGTTAAAACAGTGACAAAAATTTTGGCTCAGTACGCCATTTGGGTTGGACATAGCTGTATTACACACATACTCTTTGACGTGCGGCCGTTGAATACATTCTCGAACATTATTGCCTTCCCGGTTTTGTTTTGGAACAGCATCTGATCTGCGCAAACACAGGGTAGTAGCACGAGAAATGATAAAGGATGCTCGCAATTGGGTTGCTCGACTCCACTCGCAGCGTGAGTGTGGAAAAGATACAGAATCGATTGGGTTTTGATAATGACTTTGGGCAAGAATTTATAAGAGTGAAAAAAAGCTATTTTTGAAAAGGTTTATTAGGGATTTTCGCAGACTTCCTCTTTGAAGTGTTTGCAGGTGCTTAAATGAATTGACAGAGCACATTAGCGTATTCTCGTTGCCCTGACCGTGTTCCATTTGGTTAAAAATGTTGCCAGTTAGTTGCTATATAGGCTGTTTTGCCTAAACCCAACACCACTAGTGTATCTTCAATCCGTTCTCTTTGGGCGGACACCAGTCTGTGAAAGCCATTTAAAGATACAACAGTTCTTTTTAAATTGCGGCAACAAATACTGTATAATCCAAACATTAGTAGCAACAGCACTACGAAAGAACTTTATGACAAGGCTGCAACAAGATGCATGGTAACTTACAAATTTTAGTTACAAAAGCCAAAACACGCTAACCGGATGATGAGCTTGGAAAACGTATTAGAAGAACTATTGTATCTGTTCGTAAAAGCCAAGAATCACTGCGATCAATATTAAACTACATTTATTTGATTAACCCTCATCTTTCAATAGCGGGGGCAAACTGCAAAACGAAGCCTATGTTATTCAGCTGTAACCTGTTGTGATTGACCGTTTTCTGTGTTGCAGATAATTCACTGTAAATTCCAACAGTTGTAAAAATTTGTGCTTTTTTATGTCAATTCTAAAGCCTCAAAGCAGTTTCGGTAACTGCTATTTCAACTGTGACACGCGTTAAAAAATGACTGGTTGTCAGTTCTAAATTTCTTGCACAAGTAAATTTCGTCTTCAATCTAGTATTGGCTTAAGAAAACAATAGAATTGGCTAAGTAGTTGAGCCATAAAGTCTTTTGCCAACTCTTTGCGTCTCAATAGTTCACATCAATTTGCAGAATTCCCAAGTTCTTCCCGTAACATGCAGTTAATTTTTCTGCCCTTAGGTGTTTTGCACTTCTGTTGTTTCGTGACTTGACTCACAAAAAAGTCTGAATAAACCTATCTGTTATCTAATTTTTGTGGATATCTATGCCATCTGTTGTAGCAAAATATTTAAATGCTATTGGAAGTTCGTCTGGCAGCAACGTTTTGTGCGACTAGTAGCATGGTGCTTTTCTGCTAAAACACTGCATTTTCTGAGGCGTCGTGCAGGTCATTAAAAACATGTAAAAATGTTTTACGTCCTGCCCTCTTCTCCAAACTTTAGCCCCACAAGCGCAGGTTGAACCCCCCCAAGAGTCCTGGACCGGCGACGGACCTGGTTGAGCATAACAACACGCGGCGATTCGAGAAAGCTCGACCGGTTGCAAGGGTTTCGGAAAACACGAAATTACCAACCTGGCGTTTGCGGCAGACCGGAGCTGTTGCTGACAGCAGCGCCGCTGTTGTCGGTGACTATCTGTGTGTCTGTAACGTAAGAACGTGTCATATGCAGTGGCGGGAGTACGATCAAGTTTAAACCGAGTCTATTAGCACCACGGAACCAAATTTATTAGAACCACGATAGGGATGATGAAGTACGAGAGGAACGAGTTTAGATAAAGACTAACAATTCAAGCGCACGACTGTGCGAAAACGACGGGAAAGAAGCGATTATGCTTGTTTACGTTTGCCCGACAATTGCAAACAGACCTCGGTAATTTGAACCGCAACGTGATACAACGTATTCAATCAATGACATGATTGCACAAACTAGTGTCCGAGTATTNAGGCAAAGCATGCCATAAATTTTTGTGACGAAAACTGCACGAACCATAGTAATCATCTTCAACGACTGCTTNCGGTTCACCTCTCGCTTTTGCTAAACTGTGTGGTTAGCAAGGCTGCTGAACTTGACTAAACTGGAAGTATTCGGGGGATCGGTGGCGAAAAGCATTACCTTTTGGATTTCACTAAAAATCTTGAAGATGTGAGAAATTTAGAAAAACGCGAATGCTTCATCTGCTACTCTATCCATGCCGTCCAGAAAAAGCGTTCACGTTAACAAGGCACTGCATAAAGAACGTCTCTGAGCGGGTGAATGTTCTTTCCTCTCATCAATCAATCAGTACAGCCCGTGACCTGCAGGNCATTGGGTCTAGCAACNAACCCTATAGCCGAAAACCTACTTCGGTCGGCTTTGCCTTATCACTACCGCCATACTTTGAGACGTGATAAGTTGATGCATCGGCCACAGAGCTTTAGTCGGGGCGGGTTGAGGAGCGGAGGCCGCACTTGAATTGACCGCGTCACCGGCCGTCGACGCGAGGGAGGCTATTGCTTGGCTGTGAATCGCAACCGAACCGAGCGGCGGCTGGGAAAGAGTTCTGCGAAAAAAGCAAAAATACNGTTTCGACAAAATCTGCCACTCGTGCGTGACGGCGTAACATGCTGTGCTCCCGNTGAAAGAAACGGTGCAACTANAGATAAATAGGAAATGTCCAACCAGTTCGTTGTATGTTCAGCACCAGCGGTTGGANTTTTGCTTGTGCGACATACTGCGACGTTTCCCTTATGGTGGGCTTTATTAGAACGATTGGCATAAAATCGATTTTATGATTGAAAAAGCTGTTCAACTAAGAAAAAAAACACATCTGCAACAGCGGTATTGATTGTAAGTTTGATTTACGTTCGGACATTCGTAGAGGTAACGATTTTGGTGAAAAAAACGAAGAAATCGCGGGTGTTGGGTTACTGCACCAGCCATGGGTTTTCATCCACTCGCAGGAGAGTTGACTGTGCTTGCTCTGGAGTAGCGCACTCACCCTACAAAGCCTACATGGCAAAAAATCTGTTGGCACGTTGAAGCACGCGAAGAAATTTACGAACGTCCTGACAACAGCATTTTGAAAAATCCGCATTCATATGTACATACCGGCACATTACCACGTAAAAATTAAACGGTGATTCCCCGAGCAACACCCCATTCGATTGCACCTTCACAAGCAGCTCATGGTTAAAAATTTGATTTGTCACATTCTTTTTGTTTTTTGTTTTTTTCAAAAAAAGATTTAGACTTTTTTCACTACTTTCGATTTACAGAATCAGGTGAGAAAGGGGAAACGGGGAAACGGAGAAAATCCTTGAGTACGTTTGTATCACAAGTATTGTTTAACGCTGGATGCAGTCATAAAGAAAAGAAACGCGTTCAACGTAGCTAATTCCGCCGGAATTACTGCTGGAAGTAGCTAATTCCGGTGGTTAACCGACTTAAGGTGCAACGGTTATACGCCGGAATAAGCAACTTTTCACGAGAACGCTTTAATAGCACTGAGAAACCGTTGAAGACCAGAACTTCAGCGGCGTTACCATTTTAACGCGACTTAAGAACTACAGAGATGCATGAGAGGGAACAAGATCGGGATGTTTTGAAATTCCACGAGAACAATCAGCGAATTGGGAAGATCCCATCCACCCTTTTGACCGCCAAGACGCTGTGGTGACTGTGATCAAAAGTACAGGGTGACCCAAAAAGATGTGTACCCATGAAAATTTCAATTGTGACTTTGATTAAAAAGCTATTTATTTTAAATTACAACCACACATTATT
>JGI24158J21664_10012044_pt1 | contig 11477 bp, 8 predicted proteins | sample Ectturendosymbi3_FD_21664 | JGI IMG/M metagenome (IMG submission 21664)
AAAAATTACCTATTTGTAAATGCATTTAAAATACAATCAAATAAAATGATTTTGAACAAAAGATTATCACGAATAACAAATTTTATAATGAAGAAATCGACTCCTACTTTGCTTTCAGAACAACTGATGAATAAATTGTTATGCTTCTGACAATTCAAGTCAATGCAAAAGAGCAATTTGTCATGATTCAGAAAAAGTTAAAACGTATCACACTAAAAATCCAATCGAGCAAAGACACCTCAGGAAATTTACTTTGACGTTGTAACATTGCGTAACAAAATTAGTTTCCTTCATCTCAATTTGTATCCTTCTTTTTTTCCCTACACAGGTCAGCAAACAATATTACACCATAATTCCTCCTTGGGATTCTATCGCTCATATCAGGCAAGGCACTGGAATCCTCGTCGACATGATCAAAACCATTCGGCAAAAGTTTCCGCAGTGGACGGCGGCCCAGCAACTTCAAGGGGGCATTTCAGCCTACAACATGGGCCCGGGTAACGTCCATTCTTGGGACAACGTGGACTCCGCGACGACCCACCGCGACTACTCGAATGACGTAGTAGCTAGGGCCATATATTACCGACGAAATGGGTACTCGTAAGATAATTTTTGGCGTGTGCGTGATTTGATGTTGTAAAAACTGGTGGCAAAAAGAGGCAGTTGAATTGCAAGAAACACTGTTTGGTGGCGTGTGCAAGAGCTTGATGCATAGTATGTCTAAATCACAAAGGGTTTGGTTTTTGAGGGTTGATATTTCAGTTGTTGGCTTGGTGCATAATATCCAGGGCTGGTCCTGGCAGATGCGGGGCCCAGTGCAAGACTCAGGTGCGAGGCCTCTTTTTTCAGAGAGGTTATGACGTCATCATGCTCAGTCAACCGTGCCACGACCTTTTTGATGAAGATGTTTTAGCAAAAGAACTACAGTATATGAATATCAAAATAGACGGAAAATCATTGGAGTTAAAATGTATAAATCAGCAATTTCTTTTTCGGGAGGGGCGCTCACGTTCCCCCTAGCAACGTCTATGTTCATGATAAATAGCATGCTGCTCTGGTGGACATTAGACATTGTACCGCTACTACTCGTAATTAAGGCAAAAGTTGTAAAAAAAGCTCTGCCATGGAGATCCAAGCTACGAACGAAAGTGCAAATTTACGTCAATTAAAACCGAAATTACAGGCGAATCGAACTTACAATGCTGCTACTTCACTCGTGTTGGACGGCGCTTTCATTCGAAGAACAACTGACTTGGAGAAAGCTGTTAACATGAACTGATTATTTCTCGCTTTCGGTAACCTCAAACGCAGACGCGTTCTTGTATAAAGGAAACGTCTGGGGGCACGATCAGCTATCCGCTTTATGTCGCAATACAAAAAAAAGACTTCACAAGAGGGCAACCCATGCATCCACCCGAAATTCCCCAGAAGCCCAATTTTATAGTTTTTCTTAATGCATGGGCTTGGAATGAAAACAGTTCTCTATGAATTGGAGATATATTGTACAAAGATTTTACAACTGTACCACGCCACAGATTAAGAAACACTTATCAAACGAAGTATTAATGCGCATGGTTGATTGATGAGATAGAAGTACAGTATATACAGGGATTTAGTGTTAACAAAAGAGGTGTGGGAACGCACCCATAAACAAGGCATTTTAAAGCAGCTTAAAACTCGTTTCAAAGCAAAACGTGAAGAAGGTGTGACAACGCCGTTCCCACGCGTTCCCGCCCCACTACACCCCTCAGTATACAGCTGCCCAATGTAACGAAAAACACTTTGCTGGATGACATTTAAAATTTTGCCTTGCCTACTTAAGTTGTAGAGCAACTTTGTTCTATACGTTTATGAACCTTAACTTTGAAGTAGTGGTTTATCTACTTACTTACGCTCGCAGACAGGCAAAGCACAATGAAAGTTTGGTGGAGCGGCAAACGATAAAAGCAGGGGCGCAACCAGCTCTTCATTTCGGGGGGGGGCAATTTTCATGAAATTTTATTTGATGACGTCATCGTGCTTATTCAACTGTGGTATAACTTTTCCGCAAACAGATAAAGTCGCAGCATTTCAGAAATTAAACTTTTCGGTCTTGATCATGATGCAGACCAGCCGGTGAGGACAGAGTAAAAATTAGTAGCCTTATTTATACAACACCTGGTTCCATACTGAACTAGAGCAGTCATTGCTTTAGTGTGGCAGATGTGTAAGCTACCAGTAAACCTGCCCAACTTTTCATCTTGTTTTAGCAAATGCATCAAGTCCATTATCTAGATAAGTGCTCCGCAACCTTTTGTCACTCACGGCACACTCAACAACTTTCCAAATCTTGCGGCACACCACGACTACTAATGCAAACAATAAACTCCATGAATTATTTTNAGTTATTCGCGCTTGTTTCAATGAGAACAATCGCTGTAAGTTAGGCTCAATATTTTAAAGAGCAACTCGAAGTTCTCCAACAACTTCTTTTAAGCATGGATCGTTTATCGTTTTTGATCAATAACAAAGATGAGAAACTTTGTTCACACAAGTATGTACAGTGGTGCAAAGCGGAAGAAGAATTTCATATTTCTGATGTGACAAAGTTAAATGTTCTTTGGCCAAATACAACAAAAATTCTTTCTCAATTGTTGTATTTTGATTGCTTCTTAGACACATTTCCAGTGATCCCGTGGTAACTCAATTTTCCAGAGTACTATTTTCTGTTTAAAACCTTTTTACTCGTCAGAAAATGTTGGTGTATTTTCATTTTTTCCTTGCATTTTAATGTTGACTTCATTCAAGTGTTGAAATATGTCGGTCATATATGCACGTTTAGTGATCCAACGATCATCTTCAAGGTGTTTGTACAGATGATGGTTGTTTTCACTTAATACGAATTGACTCATTTCATGCCGGAGCTAGAGGAGACTTGCGATAACTCTTCCCCGTGAAAGCCAACGAACAGACGTATGAAAATAGCAGTGATTGATGTTCTGATCCCATTTCTTCACATAGCAACGAAAAAATTCGCTAATTCAAAGCTCTAGCTTCAAAAAAGTTGACAACGTAGACTGAGTTGTTCATCGTTTCTGACAATTCCTGTGGTAAAACTTTGATCATCAGGACTTCCTTCAGACCCGTAGCCACAAGGGAACATAGCCCCACAAATTTGTTGTGCCCAGAAAAATTTGTTTTAAGCATACAATAGAAACAAAAATCGTGCCACTTAAAATGAATTTTGCCCCTCAAAGCTTAAAATCTGAATATGGGACTGGCTTCCCTATTAAAGCAGCAATGCGTAATTTGGACGGCTGGATTTTAACGTTTCACTAACGCAGCAAAGTCTCTACCTTTGTAAACCATTATGTCTTGACGTCAGACCTACCATGCGGTTTGTGAAAACTTCAAAGCTGACGTCACAAAAACAACATAAATGCACAGTGGAAGTCGAGCTAAAGATAGAGTTAGCGGACTGTAATGCTCATATGTTCTGACAAAATTATTCCGCAGCACATCAAGCATCGTCTCGGGACACACCGGTGTGCCTTGGCACGCCGGTTGCGGAGCACTGACCTAAACAACACCTAATAACTTTGAGCTCCTTGTGAAATCTAAATTTCCCTTGCAACGTTGGAGATTCGCTGTGAAACCCCAGCAACGGTTAAGCTTTGAACCTAAATCGGGACAATTCTTAAATAGTAGCCTACAGTAACACCAGGCAAACGAAAAGTTATCACAGAGTGAACATAGTATGCTCTTTCTGTCACCTGTCATGGTCTATTGGCTGCAAAGGTTGCTCCATTGGTGTGATAACAGTGCAGCATATATTGTTAACGTTTCGAGAGTGTATGCAAAGTCTCTTCCTCTGAAGACAAGCAAGAAGTAAAATCACACGTACACACACACTGCAATTCTGAAAATTTTCTGAGTGATTCACGAACAAAAGGAAACAAAATGCCTAGAATTACCAATACATTAAACTATCTCTCACGTTTTGACAATTCCAGCATATCTGTGGTTGAAATCAATCATTTACGAAATTTTCTATCAGATGGCCTGAGTCAAGATGAATCTTGTATGGAGATAATTAACCACTAGGACAAAGAAAATTTCAGAAAATACTTTTCTAAATGAATGAAATGCCAAAATTCATCTTTATTCTTTGAAGTTTCGGCAAATATCAAAATTGCTATGCAATGTTTTGAAATTTTCGGAGGGAGGGGAAATGCCCAAATGCTCCCCCCACTGGTTGCGGGCCTGAGCTGTGTTGTTGTTTTTGATGGCCGGTGTCCAGTGAAATTTTTGACTAGCGAAATTTCTGACTTCAAGCCATGTGCGCATGCGCAGAATAATACTCTGCATATCAAATAAGCTGAGAAAACGGATGATTAGAGCTTACGGTTTAGTGTTTATGTAAGTGTGTTGGGTTAGGGTTTGGGTAAAGTTTGGAAAAACAAAAATAATTGAGGTATAAGACGAAGTACAATATTTTTGAATGGATACTGTTATTCTCGTACTGTAGCATGTTGTGCGTATCTGACATCTAACAAAATTTTTAATTTGCACAATACACTGAGACGCAAAATAACTGGCAAACAATAAACAAGTGACAAATTTCGCAAAGGTCAGAAATTTCGCTTGTCACCGGGTAACTGGAGTTGTTTATGACGACACACAACAGTGGTTGCTCGGATCCTGGATGAAATTTAGTCAGACCGCGGTCGTGGTGGTGAAAGATTCAGTTCAATAATAAGAAACAGTTGCAGAAATGGGAAGATTGATCTGGCGTGCAATTCAGTGTGAGGTGGAACTTGATACTATTATTGCAAATGAAAACGATGGCTACTACTGAAAAATCACTTCTTCATGCATGGTGTATAATTTTTTTGACATATACGAAACAAAAAATTGTTCAACATTGGGGTAGACTTAGGATGCACAGCCTCTAAAGCACAGTAAGCTGGGCATCCTATCTGCAGAAAAACACGTTTTAGCTCNGCAAGCAGCTCAAACTTGGGCGTANACCATTTTCTAATGACACAGTTCAGCTAAGGGTTGAAGATAAGGCAATTGATGTCGAGGAGTACTGTAGGTTATAAAAAGAAGTCGAGGTGTTTTGCGATTCAACTCAACGAACCAAGTCATGTAACTAATTGTGCAATTCTTCTTTGAGGTGTGGGATAAAAAGATTTCAAGAAAGAACTTCCACGTTGCATGAACTTTACAGGACGTACCACTGGGTCAAAGATATTAGCAGGCCCGTAACCAGGGGGACGCAGGGCGAAGCCCCCCTCCAAAATTTTTCTCCCTCTTGGAAAATGTGTTAGACATAGTTTAAAACTATTGGACATAGTTTTAAAAATTTGGGCCCCTCTCAGAAAACTCTTCGCCTCACCTAGTGTCCCTAGCTGGTTACGGGGCTGGATATTGGTCTTATTAAAGAATACTAGGAAAAATATGTCGGAGCGTGCACAGCTGGGGATGCAATCAGCACACATGACTGATGATCGCCTTGGTGAAGTTGCAAAAGTTAAAGTAGTGCCGCATGAAGAAATGCTGTTTGCTCAATGTACAATCCATCTGGAGCATTTAGCTGCAAAGAAACTGATTTGTAAACGTATTATATAACGTGTTGAAAATTGTCAATGAAATGCGAAGTCGACTCTTGAACTCCAGAATGAAAGCACCGCGTGAAAACATGGATTCGCAGCATGAACGTCTTCTCCATAGAGGGCGAGTTCTTTCGCCTCTTTCTTGAGCTCAATAAAGAAACAAAACGGTTTTTAAGAGCAAGGACGTCTCAATTAGCAGAATGTCTTCTGCAGGTAATGTGGGTAAGCTTGCGTATTTGGCGGATATATTTTGCCATTTGAACAAGTTTACTGCCAGGGTCTTGCACAATTATCTTTGTACTAAAGCAGTGGTTCTTAACCTTTTTGCACCTGCGAACCGAACCGGTATAAAACGCATAACATTTATACGGACCGGTAACATAAATTCGCAGTGAATGCAACAGATTATCACAATCATTTTGTTGACTAAAGCTGTTATATACAGTTTTATTTCGAGAATCCTCATATTCAAGAAAATAATATAGTCAAAATCGTAAGCTAACACCTACAAATGTTGACTTATAATGTCTAATAACTCTTCAGAATTGACATCAACACTTGTCAAAAAATCGTTTAAAGTCGTAAACATCTCTGTATCTCGCTTCTGCATTCAGCTATCCCAAACAACCAGCTTCTTATTGATTGCGCCTCACTTGTTCTTTAGTACAAAGCACAAAGATCATTGTGCACAACAGAGAGTGTAGCACGACTGAAGAGTACGTCGTACAAGCCTTAACTCCAGTCGGTCATATTCCACTGTATAGTGGATTTAACTTTTCGCACGAGGTGCACTGGGTCATCATTTGGGCTTTGTGAAACAACTCAACATGAAAGCTTTCAACAACATTGAAATAGACCTTCAACCCAACACCACGAATAATGCTGTAGATTTGGTTGCAACGACTAAGTCGATGCTTAATACACTCAAATATTAACACTCGATTATTGTTCATTTCTTCAGAGAGAGGGTAAGTCTTGAATTGAACAGTTTTTGACCAAATCGGTCGAAAGTGATGCGACTGCCTTCTCTGAAACTATCGAATGAACTGATGTTTCAAGTAACCTGCATCAAAAAGTTTGGCTTTAAGCACTGAAGAAAAAAGCTCACTGCGGAAAGCAGAGACGGGGTAAACAAAAGAAATGAATCAAACAATAAGAAAAATATTACCTTTCAAAGGTCCATGGATGATACTTTTTCATGCATCGGTCTCGGGTTTTGATTATTCTGTCTCCATCGTTGTTGGCTGGAAATTGACCAGGTCTTGCGCAGTATGTACAAATGGTTCTTACGCAGTTGCTACAAATGTTTCTTGCGCAGCAGTTACAAATGGTTCTTGAGCAACAGGTAGAAATGTTTCTTGCACAGCAGTTGCAAATGGTTCTTACGCAGTTGCTACAAATGGTTCTTGCGAAGCAGTTGCAAATGTTTTTTACGCAGTAGGTACAATTGTTTATTGCGCAGAAGGTACAAATTGTTCTTGCACCGCAAGTAAAAATGATTCTTGAGCTCACGTTGAGTGGACTGGGGCTGATGTAGTAGGATTTAAATCACATTGGAGGTTGTTCAGTGGTCTGTGGATAATGTGGCAGGATTTATATGTACATCACACTGACGGCAACATGAATGTTGTTGTTGATGTGTTTCTCATCTTGGCAAGCGCTTACGTCTTGACCAAGTAATTCAAGGAACACTTGAGGAAATGCTTCACTTTCTTCTTGCATGCAGTGAAGCGAAACGCCGCATTTACTCAATTGTCATCCAGCAATCCAGGCCTGCTACCAATTAATCTCAAAATGTGGGGTTTTGAATTACATACCGTATTTATTTGATTGTAAGCCGCGGCTTATAGTATTTTTTCTCATTTTGTGCGGCTGATCAACAAGGACGGTTTACAATCAAGGGCAGCTTACTTTTTTTCTTCACCATATCGAAAGGTCTAGATCTGTGGTCGTCAAAGGGGTGGGACTTGATTCGGGGGGGATATTTGGTTCATAGAAACTAAGGGGGGGATTTTTAAATCCTAGGAGGAAATTTGTTGCATGGAGGAATTGGGGAGGGAAAGCCGTGAATTAAAAAACCTTATGTTTTAATTGTTTGTTTATTCAACACACAAAAAACTGCACAACAGGGTTGGTTTAGATGGGAATGTCTAACGTACGCAAGGTCAAGCTGCTTTAACACCAGTGAGTAACGTTTTGAAAAAGTCTGTTTGGTTGATAATCGCATATTGGTTCTTCACAGTAGGTAGCGTGAAATGTTTGCAATTATCTTGTTTGTGATGTTTGTTGCGGAGGACTTGACAGTGTTTGGGTTTGTAAAGGAGGAATATGAAAAAACTTTGAGAACCTCAGATAACGCTCGCACTTTCCTTTGTTACGTTTTGTCAACGAAACTCTCTTCGTATTCTCTTCTCGTCAGCATCACCTGCACACCCGTCACAGGTGGGATCATCATGAACAGAGATAGCAGTTGTTGTGGTGTATGCAACTTTCACGTGCTAGTACGCAAATGTATCTCAGAGGCTTAGATAATTAGATAATCAAAGGCGGCTTACAATCAAGGCCGGCTAACAATCAAATAAATGCGGTAGCAGAAAAACATGCCACAGATCGGAGCTGCTATAAATACATGTAACGCAATACGCTAAATAAGCAGAAACATACTTTTTTACGATGAATCACAATATAAATTGTGAGCGATTGTATAGCAACGCATTACGACACCAACATGCAATAAGTGAACGGCGTAATGTCGCAGTCATTGTTAGCAAACAAACAAACAAGTTGAAAACATAACTGAATCATAAGGGGCGGAAATATTTTGATCCAAAATGGCAGCAGTAGAAGCCATACTGTGTTGAAACTTGCACAAAATGTTGTTTACATGCTGAACTGTAGACGGTAAAACGTGAACACAAATCATAAACTAAACTCACCAAGTTTTGCAACTGAGTAATCTCTGACAACAACAAAGAAATTAAATTTGCTATCTTGCAGCAATGGAAATTACACGTTCTTATCATTAAAAATCCACACATATTTTTAACACCAGAATATACAACTTGTGTCACAAGACAGCAGTTTAGTAAATACATTGCTTACATTTTTATCTTAAAAGCAATTTAATCTTTCAAAAATGAAAATGAAACAAGAAATCTACACTTTCGTGGCGTCATCAACATGACTTGGATAAATAACAAGCAGGTTGTCCGTGATGCGTTTTCGTGCAAGTGACATGCATTGACCAATGAGTGGAGAATAAAGCAATGGATTCATTGCACTGTTTATTGGAAGAAGAAATCCAGCGCTTGCAATGTATGCATCGGGGGGTAAATACACCCCTAAGACCCGCAAGTAGGCCATTATGCAAAGTGGAATCCAACAGAAAAAGTCAGTCAGCTAAAGCCTCGAAATCCTTTTTTGCATATCTTCATTACGATCTTTCCTATTTGATGTGGAAAATTTAGTGACTGTGACTTTGTTGTAAACAAGTACATAGACGACCACCATGTAGATGAAGAGAATGAAATTAAGTGTGATTACAAAGGTGGAAAATACCCAGGCACTGTCTGTGGTAGATGCATAGAAACGTGGCATGCAAACACTTGTTTGAGAATAAAATCCAAACTCTGCTTTTATTTCATTGTATTGAAATTTATCCAAAATTGTTTCCTTGACTTTGAACCAGGTTTGGCGAGAGGAATTTGAGCCAGAAACTTGATTGGCTATGGTGATGAGGTCATTTTTAGAAATTGTATCACTCTTGAAGAAATGGTTGGGAAACCAAACTTCAGACACAAAATAACCCGATTTCAGTTGAGTCCATGGAAGAAATGCAAAAAGAAAGGAAAACAACCAACATAAAACTCCAACGACAACGATCCATTTGAATTTCAAGGTAGTGGTCGTGAATGGTTTGTAAATTGAGACCAGTCGGAAAGTGGACATGGAAGCCATGATCAAAGCAGATGCTTCTGGTGATAAAGTTGCAATTGTTCCAAGTATCCAACAGCGATTGCTTGATCTCCATTTTTTATCAACAAAACAATAATGTCCTGAATATTTCACACCTTGGCTAACAACTCCTAACAAATACACACCCATTAAAAAGTCGGAAATGGTAAGGTTGAAAATAAAGTATCCATTTGCTAGTTCAACGAAGCTATTACCTTTGGAAAAAGAGTTATTGCTTTTATCATGAAAAAACATCTCTTTCAGTGTTAGAATATTTGTGACTAGATTTCCAATCAAAGCTGCAAAACCCATGATCCAAAACAACGAGCGAAGAACAGGATTAGCGATCATTTCATATCTATCAGAAAATAGAGTTTTGCATTCATCTAAACCTGTATCGCAGTCTTTTATACCATTTTCAACAAACTTTTTATCGATTGATATTGGTTTTCCATTTTCGCAGTAAAATCTTTCTCTGCACAGTTGACGACTTTCATCTTCACCTTGGTCGCAGTCTTTAATTCCATCACAAACAAACGCTTTGCTGATGGAAATGGCGCCTCCAGCTGCTGTGCAGTTGAATCGTTTGTTAAGACAGTCGATGCTTGTTTCGTCAGAATGATTGTCACAATGGAATATTCCGTCGCAATAGTTACCTATGTCGATGCTGACCATTTCTTTACTTTTGCATGGAAATCTCATCGAACAGTTTTCTTCCACTTCTCGACTGCATTTGTCTGACGTATACATGACCCTGTTAATATATCCATCACATACACGGTTTCCAAAATACTTTCTGCGGCTCTTCTTCCCACACTTATCATCACAAAACGGTGGTCGAGGATCACACTGTGACTTGCATTCGTCTTCCATGTCAAAACACTCTGGTCTGTTGTCGCATCGTGTGGCGATTACTGGGATGAAGTGGTTTTCGCTCGCCGCATGTCTGGCCGTACACCGAATGAAAGTATTGGATTGCTGCTCGTGACGACAAAACCTCTGGTTGATTTGATCTTTGCATTGAACTGAAAAATTGCACAGACACTTGTCCGTGGCCACACATTCAGTGGAACTATTGCAATGCATGTTGCCCGGGGGACATCTGGAGCCCTCCTCACCAACAAGTGCTTGTGCAACTGATTGGTTGGAACACAAAAGTTCATCAGAACCATCAAAACAGTCAATATTTCGGTCACAAACCTGTTTTGGCGAAATAATGAGTTTTTCGTCCAAGCATAAAAAACATCGGAACTCGCCATCTGCAAAACATATATCTGAACCATCTGCGCACTGAGACGTCGAATCGTAAAGATTTTTCTGTGGCAAATCACAGGTGCTTTTTCTTGACTTTCCTGAACATCGGAAACCAAAGCTTTGACTTGTTTCATCACTCCCATCTTCACATTGTACCCTTTTGTCACAATAATGAGCATTGTCGATGACGTGTCCGTTCTCACATTGAAAGATCTCGTCCAGACAGTTTCCACACAGAGATGAAATGCAGATCCATTTGGTTGATAAGTTTAAATGATGGAAGGATGGGTTGTTCATGTGGCAGGTTGTGGTGTTTTTGTTTGAATTATGAAGCAAAAAAAACTTTACTTTCATTCGTTGGACATCGATTAATTATAACCTCACAATTTTTGCACCGAATTTTAATTGCTTTGCATGGTTCGTCACTGTGGCTTGCGTTGCAATCATCTTTTGCGTCACCAATCCAAATTTGGGGAATGCACTTTCCAGATACGGTACAATTGTCATTACCTGGAATGCATCCGCACTTATGACCCAGTGTCGCATTGCATATGAACTCGTCATATCCACCTGTCATGTCTACTTTTCCATCATTTACTTTCGACCTTTCAACGCACTCATCATTTCTACAATAAAGTTTTGTGCTTAAACAAAACTTTTCATCCGACCAAT
>JGI24158J21664_10012045_pt1 | contig 11477 bp, 5 predicted proteins | sample Ectturendosymbi3_FD_21664 | JGI IMG/M metagenome (IMG submission 21664)
TTCCTCAGGAATGCATGCAAACAGTCATTGTACCCATTTGCAAAAACAAGAATGGGAACATAAGTGATCCTGGGAATTATAGGCCTGTTTCCCTTGCGACTATCATCTCGAAGTTGTATGAACACTACATCTCAGTGTCTAGTGTTGTCAGGTTATACGATGTGCCGTAGGGGCGTTACTAAGGACCGAACAATAGGAGAAAATGGATTAAGCTAGCCTTGACTATTCACCGTGGTTTCATGCAAGGTCTTTTTTATCAGATTTTGAGTGAGGCATGGCCGCCGCCAGCGGGGGGGCAGTGGTGCCCGGTAACCCCATTTAACCTCTGTGCCCTCCCGAACTACCACGAAGCTGTAAAAATGCTATGCGCAGTTGTAGATGGTCATTAGTCAATTGCTTGTTGAATGACCCTGTTTTACAACTTCGCGTTCTCTCTTCGAAGTAAACAAAAACGCAAAATTCCACTTTTTTAGTTGCAGGAATTGCGAAAATATGGATCTTGAATACTCTGTGAACAAGATTTTCGCTTATGGTAAACCAAGAGCGCATCTTGTTTTTATTTCATGACGGACAGTAAAGTTGTACGAAACACAGAGTACTGTGAAATTAGTTTTTGAGGAGTAGTCACACGTCGGTTGGGTACACTCAGGGCCGGATTCACCAATAGGCTATGTAGGCTAAGCCTAGGGCCTCAAGAACCAAGAGGGCCTCCGGCAAACTGTGGTACGCATAGAGTCAGTGGCTGCCAGGAGTTCCGCCGAAACAGATCAAATTTGCCTGGGACGAAATCAGGCCCGTAACCAGGGGGGCTTCTAGAAATGTTTTCGCCCCCTCTGGAAAAATGTGTTGGACGTAGTTTGAAAAGATTGGACATAGTTCAAAAAACTTGGGCCCCTCTCGGAAAACTCTTCGCCCTCCTGGGGTTTTAAGCTGGTTACGGGCCTGGACGAAATTCGCAACCACAGTTCCATGCAATCGTAGCAATAAAACACTTAGATCAGGGGTGGGCAATTAATCTGGCTCAGGGGCCGCTTTGAGAAGAACGCGTTTAGCGGAGGGCTGTACCTTCTAAGTTGATCGTAGAGTAAATAAAAAAAATATGAACAATTGCGGCACACGGAAGAAGTTTTCATGAAAGCCCAACTGTTCTTGTGCAAATACACTTTATCCATCGCAAGCAATTCAATGTGGTAAATGTAACCTCGCACACTTCGAAAATGTGCAGATTTGAAGATTTTTCCTGAATGCTTCCACGGGCCACTAAAAACGCTTTGGCTGGCAACATGTGACCCACGGGCCGCTAATTGCCCACCCCTGACTTTGATCATTGCTTAAGGTTCCATGAGCAACGTGCACATTTGCGATATGTTCCGCTGCAGCAAAAAGGTTGAAAAACACTGCCTTAAGATAACGATGACAGTGCTTTTCTCTCGGGTCACTTTAACATCAGGCCCGTAACCAGCTTGGAACACCAGGAGGGACGAAGAGTTTCGTGAGAGTGGCCTAAATTTTTTTTAACTATGTCCAAAACGCTTTTCCAGTGGGGGCTAAAAATTTTGCACGACCCCCTGGTTACGGGCCTGCTTAACATAAATTTGCATGCCTACTCAGGCAAATTTCAATCAAATCCATGTGGTAGCCTACTTGTTAGTAGCCTTACAATACGAGGAATCATGTAGCTACAGCATATCGATAAAATGTACTTTAACTCTTTGGATTTCCCTCTGCATTGGTTGCTAGGGGCCGTCGTCATCCCCCTTTGCACGTCACTGACCAGAACCGAAGTAAAGATGCACCCAATACGCAGCACTGGTTGCTACATGGTGGCGACTCGCAACCACGGGAACAGGAAAAATTCCCATAGAATTTGCAAGCCGGACTTGTTCGTCGCCGATCACATCAATCAACCGACACGAATTAATGTTGAAGTCAGTTTTTGCAGAATCGCAACACCCGACTTGATTTTTATTCAAAACCAAGGCGCGCAGCTATTATTTCAAGCTCAAGCGTCAGACAATCTTGCTTGCATCGAAAAGCACGAAATCGTTCAAGACTGTTCTCGTTAAGTGAGCTGGCACGACAGTATCCATTGTTAGTCTCTTGACTGCCAATTCCATTGCAAGAAGATGCAGCTTATCACCATCATCGTCTTTTATATCCCAAAATGTTGGGTTTCAAAAATCGGATCATTCTTGACCTACAGCCAAAACAAAGATGTTTAAACAACCGAACCAGGAGCGGTTAGTTTCGCAGATGCTATAATCAGAATACAGATGAAAAAGCTACCATACTAAGATTTGGAAATATAATAATTGTTATACTGGCAACTCGCTTCCACAAGTAATTTTGGGTTTTGATTACAGAAAAACTTAGCGTGGGTACTTTCCTTTTTGCAGGTCACACTATCTACCGGGCCTGGGTACAATGCACCTCTTGTACCCCTTCTCCTAGGCCCTGCCCGCAAAACTTGATTGCAGAAAATAAGGTCATCGTGTTTGACCACATTTGCTTTCCGACACCATGTTGTCACGAAAGTTCCAGCTCTATCAGCGAAAACATGGCAGTATTATACCGATATTTTGACAGTATTGAAATAGCTGCCATAACACGCATTGCTTGCACGCTCTAGCGATGCTGCTGTTTTCTGGCCACCAGGTAGGTGCCCTTGAAAACACTTCAATATCAGTTTTTGCGTCAGACCTGCCCAATACTCGGAACGTGGTTTGAGACTGGGGAGATTTGATGACTCAGCTAAGCATTTACTGCCAGCGAGTACCGCGATAAAAATACTATTGAAAAGTAACTATCCTCCAAGCGGCAAACAAATTGGATAAGAACAACTGCGGCATTTAAAAATCTGCAAGCAAGCTTTTAATAGTACAAAACAAACCATTCAAAAGAAAGTGACAACGAAATGAATATCCGGAGCAAACTCTGCGAAACACTCAAGTACTGCGAAAGCAGTCGTGCATGAAACCGCAACGCAGTCTTTTTCGGGAAAAGATGAAATGATTTTAGCTTGCAACAGCTTTAGAAAACAGCTCAGTGTACCCAGAACTCACCATCACGCCCCTTCAACCGAGATACATAGCCTTGGCTTCGATTTTTACGGAAAGTGTCGAAAGGATCGTTCATATCCATTCCTAGTCCCTTGAATTGATCGTATTTGTCCCGGGCGTCTCCAGCGGTGACTGGATCCTGCAAAACAAAGCGACCGAGCTTGAAAACGCAAAGGCCCAAAAGTAAAGTTTGACATCACTCGCCAGGACCACCTCTATACAAATCATTTTTCGATTTATTTCGTGAATACTTCAGGAGCTGCGTAATCATTCGTAATGGGGTAGTTGTCCAATCAGACATGCCCAGTTAGGCGGCAGTAGAGCTCCAGCTTCAGGCCAACCAGCTATGGTTTTCTTTCACTAGATTTTGATATAATACACAATCTACTTCCACAACCTTATTGAACGAAGCATCACCAATGATTGATTTTCCAACACAAACCATCCTTACACAACTGGTGAAATATCTAGGTCAGGTGTGCACAACCTTATCACTATTTCCGGCCGCATTGCGTTTATTTTCGTGAATTGCGAGTTGAACATATTTTTATTTTTTGCATTGCTTCTGTTCTGCTTCCACACGTCTGTTTGGCCATTTTTTTAAAATTTCGTTATTTAAAAAAATCACCGTAAAAGTGTTTTACAAACGATTGTTTTAATTGATTTCCATGAAACCAAAAAAATTGTATTGTCTTAAAAATATTTTGTAAAAAAAATTCTTCCAAAACAACTCCTCAAGAATTTTTTTACTTAACTGTACCCCAACTCTGACAACGGAATGTTTCCAATGGAAGTGTGGCAGTTTTTTTATCTAATAAATCAGGGATCTCAAACTCAAATTGCTCGGAGGGTCAAATGATGAGTTAAAAAGTAACGTGAGGGCCGCATTATGACGATGACGCAACAGTGGCTGTACCTGAACCTTACTAGAAACAGCTTTCACATCTCATTTCCTGCAAAAGGTGTCGTGGGTTGTAGGCGGATCATTTCCAGCCGTCTCTACGTTCTTTTAAACGGATCTTGTTCACTCGCTGCCGAACACATTTAAACATGGGCGAATAAACCAAACAACGTAAATGGTAATTGTTTGAAAATTCCCAAAAGCATCGCGAGCCGCGTGTTTGAGACCCCTACAATAAATCAACCTAGTTTCTTCTACGATGTTTCTTTGCATTCTCTCAACGCAATCTAACGTCTTTTGTTGAAGTCGATTTTAAATTGTTGCAATTGTTATGGCAAGCAGAAATTATAAAATGCATGCGAGGAATATAAACTACAAGGCGACTTTGTATTTTCCAACTTGCAGTTGGATTAGTCCAACTAAGTAGTGCATGGACGTCATAGGCAGAATTCGGAATACCAGACCACAAGCATCACGAAATGTCCTCATACATCAGAGTACTGGTTGTTCTGAGAGTTGGATTGGACAAGTTAAAGGAGGATTGCTTCTCGTTTTCCAATACTTCAAAGGTTAGTAATGCCATTAGACGTCTTTGCGACAATGCAAACCAACGCACCATAAGAGAAACTAGGTCAGCGTTGATTTGTTAAACAGAAAACTGCCGTAAGAAACGAATATGCAAGGTGTGAATTTACGATGTGGTTCATTTACAGGAGTGGGGTGCCTGCGGCCTGCAAGCCAAATGCGCCCCGCGCGAACATTTAATATGGTCCGTAGCAAAATTTTCGATACCCACGTCAGAACACAACATCGCGTCAAAACGAAACTCCCTGACAAACAGGCACGCAGACAGTACGTCAAGAAAAGTCTCTCTCGCTCTTTGACATAATTTACGAGTATAATTTTAAGATTAAATTAATTCATTTTTGCGGACAACCAGCGATATTCCAGAATTCGTCTGGCCCGTGATGGCAAATAGGTTCCCCACCCTGATTTACAGACTTCAATGAGAAACACTTCGCTGGCAGAGTCGGGCGCAGGAACAAAAACCAACTGTCATGGTAGTTTCTTGAAAATTGCTTTCGCAAAATATTCTTTTGACAAAATTATTTTTTTAATTGAAAGAATTTGTAAATTAACTAGTTTGTTGCAAATATAATTTTTTTTGTGAAAAAAAGGTTTATTTTTTGTATCTAAATACAAGCCGCCTTAGCCTGTCGCAAAAATGACAAGGAACGGATAAGAATCCGTCAGAACCTAATTTGAAAATGTGAACCAAATTCAATGGCGGTCCGCGATCATTCAGATTCATTGGGCAAGATATTTCCGACGAAGTTGTGTATTTATAACTCAGAGCTAAGTTGTAAGAAATTCAAGTCAAACAGAGTAATTTTCAGTTTTTGAAAATACCATTGTTTCATAAGCCTTTTAACGAAAGATACATCTACTTTGATGCGCCACTTAACATTTCAAGGCAGCACAAGAACTATGGCCAAAAGTTTCACATGGTACAACTGGACAAAATCCGGTAACTGTTGCAGTGAAATGCATTGCTGTCATTTTTCTGTTGAGATTGTGCAGTAAACAACCTTTGCTTCAGCACCCAACGCACATCATCATAGACTAGATGCTATACTAGCGACTGAACTGTCGTGGCGTCATTTTAATGACCAATCCGTATCTCAACTCTCCAACCGCTACCTTTGAGACAAAAAGCTTACGGCAACCGACGACGCAACGCTTGGGTAAGAAATACAGTAGATGTCGACATCGTTGCGCAATATCACCGCGCCCGTACTTACAAAAACGAGGCACAAAACCCCACCTTCATTCCCTGCTCATTCGTTCCCAGTCCGGCTCCTCCCCAACCCATGCGACGCATCATCTGCGCACCGCGGTTGTCATCTCCGAGTCTGTCGCTCCCTCCCTTGTGGCCGTCGTATCCCTGGTATGGCGGCGCGAAGCTGCATGCGGCGTATAAGGGAAGTTTATTAATGGGAAGAAAATATTGAACAGGACAACATTTCTAGCTCCCCTTCTAATTGATAACGTTTCGATAGTCGAGATTCTTTTCTTGAGCGCGATACAAAGAATCTAGTTTACGCCTCTGTAACGTATGAACTGCTTAGTGTGGCAAAGCACCAGCCCCACAATCACTGACACAAACCTCTCACTTTACTTGCTAGCAACAACTTGTGTTCCAATCTCGGGGGATTCACCATTGGTATACTCTTGCGGCCGGTGCTTTGAATACGAGGGACGTTTCAGAAAAAAAACGATTTAAATCGGCATCACCAGACACAAAACATTTTTATTATTACAACAGTGACACTACGTTAAACCATCACCACACGTAGTTTTGGCAAAAACACTTTGTTTCTTCTCAGCATGATCGCGAAGTGACACCTTAAGATAAACCTTCAGCAAACCAACCGCAACAGTTTACTTTTCAGCACTTGACCCAAAACTTATTCAGAAATAACAAAACCTTCGGCGGTAACTATATTGAATAATACATCGAATGTTTTCACAAGTGTGCAAGTATCGACTTACCTCGTGGGGGTCGGAGCTCGTTCTGCAGATCGGGATCTGGACTTTGACCTCGAACGTGAACGCGATCGACTCCCTGACCGGGAAGACCGCGACCTTCAACGATAAATGTCACAATCATCGACACTCGCAGGAAATGCAAGTTACGCGAAGCTTTACACATTACCTGGAGGATGATCTTGATCTTGATCGCGAGTATGAGCGAGAACGTGATCTTGACCTTGAGTAGGAACGATCTCCGTCCGACCTGTGACGATTGACATTCGTCGACACCAGGAAAACGACAACATAGCAACGTTAAAGGTGACAATGATGCCCATAAAACGCTGCTCACTGAAGAAGCCAAGGATTACTTGCGCACAACGCCAACATATATTGCGATCTGGATTTTAACATTTTAGTCAGTTCATGTCGGACGTAGAAAGAATCATTGACAGACATCCTCGCGATGGTGACGGAACACCAGGTTTCGCTCTGCAGTTACTGTTTAATTCACGTTTAATGAGAGTGAAGACGTTTGTAAATAATTTGCCTAAATGTTTTCACAGATGAAGCTGCGGCTTAAGAAATGGATGTTGCGAACAAAGCCACACAGCTACCGAAACAGTACTGCTGCAATAGTATGTTCACCGAATTGCTACCGTCGCAGAAGTCATAAACGCAAAACAGAACTGATAGATCGCTTTATGCGTTAAGTGTCACTATGGTCGACTTAACGAACTACGCAGAAAATTTAACCCGGCCAATATCAGGAACTGTGATGATGCGACTTGTGGAGAAAAACCAGAACCACTTGCGTTGGCGTATTGTTTTCCCTGATCGTGTAATGAGGTTTTCATACAATAAAAGATTTGTGACACGAAGCTAAAAAGAGGATAAAGTTTTAAAAGTGAAAGTCAAGTTGCACAGACCAAACATTATAGAAAAAGCATGCCTGGTATGGCAATTTTCCATAGAAATGGGATTTCAAATAAAAAATGGGGACATTAAAGAACAATAAAAAGCTCAGTTCACCAACGATAAAGCCTTTGGAAGAAACATCAGTGGAATTCCGTGTCAGTAAACGAGGTTTGGCTCTACAGTTTATAAAGGCCCGCTGGCCTTTTACGTAGGTAAGATTGTAAAGACAACAGACTCGATGGTTTTATGATCTCCGTACACATACAGTAAATTTCACTTCGGCTGAAAGCTATCTGGATCTGTGAGCGCAGGTCGCTACAGCGATGCTGGCGGAGGTGACTGTCTTTGGTGGAGGGTTCTTCCGGCTGTTTAGCGCAGTTGGCCGCAACGTGAGCTTTGAATGACCACGCAGTTCTCTTTTCAGTGGAGAGAGCAGCACGTACGGTGGGTGGGTTAATAAAAGCGTCTTCCAGTCTTCCCTAATGGATGTGATTCTGCCAACTACTACCGAAGAAGAGGACTGCATCGCGAATTCGCCAAATTCTGGCATACTTATTCGAAAGCATACCAGGCTTATTTAACACAAAAGTTATAACAGCCGCGAAAGATATGGGGAAAAGAAACAAGGTCATAAGAAATTTTATTAAGTCTACTAAGTTGATGTAGAACGTACAAACGCTGAACACATCATTCTGTGACTACAAAGTCGACTGAGTCAATTCCCGAAATACATTTACAAAGATTCTACGCAAATGCAAGTGCTACGCACATCCTGTCTCGCATGTTCACTACCAAGAGGCAAACATCAATCGTGAAAAGCGAAGAAGTTCTAACAAGCGCGCGCGAAAACAATGGCTGATAGAAGCCGGGTTAAGCACCTGGATTTAGACCTTGATCTGGACTTCGATCGAGATCTCGATGTTCTGTTCTGTTGTATTCGTCGTTTCGCTCTCATCTTTGCACGGAAGAACTCGAACAGGCCATTATGCTCCCAACCATCTCTGAGCGCAAAGCGGAGTAGGATAAAACGACAGCAGCAACGATGGAAAATCTTGGTACACCCAAGTGATCTCCGCTTAGATTTTATCACAAGAAAAGTAAATGCTCACAAACGTGTTTATTAAAACTATTGCACTGCTGATGGTGCAGTAATCCGAGAGCATTGACAATACAGAGAACAAGTGCTCACATCTCCACAATCTTTGATATTTCGATTTCTATTATAAAATTTGTTCAAATCAGTACATCAGGTTCGAGGCCATACGTTACCAAAAAAACAGTCTGCAGACCGGCTTAAAAAGTTAAAATAATTAAACAGACTTTGAAATATACTTGGACAAGACCATAAACAACAGCACTGGAGAAACAAGTAATGAATCATATAACAATTCTTTCTAAGCAAAACCGTTCGTACGTCATTTTCAAATCTAAACTTCACCCACTCTTATAACATATGAAACAAAAAAATCACATGATAAAAGCAAGTGCTCACGGGTTTCTCGGTCGATCGTGCGAAGGAGGACTGTAGAATGCTTCGACAGCTGCGAGTAATCTCTCGCTAGGTGGCACGGGAGCGGGCAGTCTGATCATCGTAGGGTCAAGTTCTTTGTAGTCAGTTTCTTCGAGCTGAAACCGACAGTTTCATTAGTTCGTTTAAATGAACTCGCTCTCGGTGGCACGCAATACAATTTTCTTACACCAGCCATCCCAATCACACGCATCAGGAAGCTTCAGTCATTCAATAACCATACATTTGTTGTCAGTGCAGTATGTTGCAGAACATACGCATGGATTTTAAGTCCCGCTTGAAAAGGCTTTGATGATTCACCGCAAAAACAAATACCGGTTGCTAGCAAGTCGCAGAATTTACTCCCAGGCAATAAAACAGAAAAGTACAAGCCGCAAGACTTTAAAATCAGTAACGTGTGTTTGAAAATAAGGAGAGTCTGTTTCCTATCAAGGCAAAAAATATTGATGCAACCAACCCTGATCAGGGGGGCCATGAGTCCAGCAGGTAAATCGTAATATGGAACTTTAGGAATCAAGGCTGAATCGTCATGTTCTATCGGAGCCATCATACGAGGAGGCGGTCCACCAGGGCGCGGGCCTTGATTGGGCCATGGCACACGCGGACCGCGAAAAGGTCCTGGGGGACCACGAGGCCCTTCTTCCCTCCAATGTTCAGGCCCTTGTGGCATCGGATGCCAGTTATCGTTTTCTCCTTGCCAGTCTGGCGGACGACGTGGACGGTTGAAACCCATTCCGGGACCTTGTTGGTCAAAGCTGAGCAAACACAGTGAATGAACACATTGGAGCCTGGATGGAACCCATGTTTGAGTCATTGAAACATTAAAATCAAAACGTAGTACGTGCTGAAACGTAAAGTCAATACGGTTTGAAAGCATGTGACTTGAATATAAGCTTAACAGCAACAGACAGCGTGGAAAGCAAACAAAGTTGATTTGGGTGAATATTTTGTTCAGAATATCATGGCATATTTACGTCGTAGCAGTAGTTTATATTCCTGTACAACAACCACACTTCGCGACATGTCAATTTCGACTGAAGCAGGAAACCAACTTATCAGACCGAATGCGCAAAAAACGAACTTTATATCGTGTGGCCTTCCTTGTTGGTTGTACTGCATGTCTGAACCATCTTCCATATAGTTGTCTCTTCTAGCCCAAGGTGGGTCGAGACCTGAACGAGGGAGACGACCTCCATCTGTTAAAAAATGGGGGAAAGGTCAGGGTGGAGTTTCCATTTCAACTGCACAAAAGACGGAAAAGCAATTCAAACGCAGTGAAAAGCACCAAAACAATACCTTGATATTGGTCACCAAAGTTTTGATCGTGAGATGATGGTGGAATGTTTTCACTGCTATTTACGTCTTCAAAGCGGTTGTTCCTGTTCGCAGTGTTTTGCTGAAACCCAAGGAGTGTTTCAACAGTTAAAGCTACCGACTCTGCAAAACTCGGACAAAGCGTACAGCTGCATACAGCTTAAAATAAAGTGTCAATTATTATCCAAGAACCACATAAGCTTCAAATGCATAATCACACAATAGTTATTCTTTCACAAACCGATTGCAATTTCTTCTGCTCTTCTAAATTTCTGCGTTTCTCTTCGACTTTCTGTTTTATATGGTTCGCATAATCCTCGTGTTGCTTCTCGAATTGCTGGTACTGGTCGTTTATTGACTTTTTCACAGACTCAACAACATCTGAATATTGACTTCTTACTTTTTCCTACAACATCAGATTGAAAGATGTTTCTAACAATCCACGCGCAAAACGACAACGGAAAAAGTACGACTGAAGGAAACGAAAAAAAGGAACGACTACGAAGCAACCACATAGTGAGAAAATGGTGCAGATGCATGGTACTGTTGTTGTTCGATCAGCTTCGCACATGTTTTCGCAATAAAACCNCACATCGATTACAAATCAAAAAACAAATAAAAATACACAAAAAATCAAAAAATTCACAATGTCACGGAAAGGCACTGTCGAAAGATTCTACCAGCCGACAGACAGAGCCTTGATTTGTTACGCAAAATTCAGAAAAATATGGCATAAATGCCAATCACTAGTAACAACGATCACTGCAAGATGACACAAAAATGTTGGTGTTGTGATCAGTTTCCAAAACATGATACTGGAAGTACTCTTATCTCAGAAAAAAGCGACTGAAAGGGGTAATTATTTTTAATTTTGTTGTAAGTTACTACAGCGCAACTGTTGGAATCGAATAAAAAATACGTAAACATTTAGAGCAGGGGTGGGCAATTAATTTGGCTCAGGAGTCACTTTGAGAAGACCCGTTTCGCGGAGGGCCATACTTTCTACTCTAACAAGTCTCGGTTCAAGTTAACCTCAGAATTAACATTTGCAGTGCTGTGATAAGTTGGAGGAAATTTCAGATTTGAAGATCTGTCCTGCATCCGTGGGCCACATGTGGCCCGCGGGCCGCTTCTTCTTTCGTTTGAGCGAGTTCTTCTTTTATCCACTGCTAGCCCGCCAAGATATCGGGGCAGGTGTTGAGCAGCCATTCGGTTGTCTCATCGT
>JGI24158J21664_10012046_pt1 | contig 11477 bp, 8 predicted proteins | sample Ectturendosymbi3_FD_21664 | JGI IMG/M metagenome (IMG submission 21664)
TGTGAGTGTGGCGCAGAAGAACAAACCGTCGACCATGTTGTCCTCCAATGTCCAATCCATCGACCTCCCCATGGACTGCATGGCCTGACGGTTCTGGACGACGAAACAACCGAATGGCTGCTCAACACTTGCCACGAGATCTACTGTAGTGCAGCCAAGCATTGGATAGTAACAACTCGCTCAAACGATGAAGAAGCCCCATGTTGCCGGAACCAGCACAAGCTGCAAACAATCCACTAACATGAAAAGCATCAGAAATACAATAATCAACAATGGTTTCAACAATTTTTACACGGATTACCACTGCCATAAGTTCTAGCATCTAATACCGATGCCACACCATGCTTATCCAAAAATGTTTTTCCTGAAGTAGACAGCCTTTTTGCGTGCTGTGCAAACCACTCAAGCGTGCTGTGCAAACCACTCAAGCGTGCTGTGCAAGCCACACAAGCGACTCGCGCAAACGTTAAGGTTTAGAATCCTTGGAAAGTTAAGTGAAATATCAATGGAAAAAGTAAATCCGAATCTGCTCTTTTTTTATATGTGGCTTTAAAAGGCATTCCACTCTAGCATGTCTTTCTTCATTTCGTGAAAACTCGATGAGGACCTCAATAAAAGATTGGTAAGCTCTTTTAAAATTGCAGAATGCCTCCTAACAACATGATGCAGAACATACGGAAAGCTCTTATTACATCTTCAGTTGGTTGCTCAAAAGGTCAAAGGAAAGTCAACTTGCTATGCCAAGGTGGGTTTTACCATAAATAAAAATCAGGTTGTTATGAAATGCATCTAAAATATTTTCCAACTCAGTATTTGTAGCCCCACGATTTGAAACTTTCATTTTTTCAAGTGTCAGTAACTGGTATTCGATTAAGAAACTATTGGGGAAACTATTCAAAAGAAAGCGTTTAAGTGTAAGAACAGTGGCGTAATCGACAATTGACAAGGGTGCGAACATCCACCTGGCAAACTAAATCTTAAAACCGGGACCCACATTTAGCTTTTATTTCCGCATTTAAATTTTGTTGGTTTTCATTTGGTTGTTGGTTTTTCGTTTTTCAAAGTGTTTTCCGGTGATTTCGGGTTTTAGTGCAGCCATCCATCCACGTCCGGATTCACTATTATTCCACAAGTTTTTTTCTGAGTGTTGGACAGTGGGCCCCCTGTGGCCAGTGGGCCCGCTTCAGTTAAGCTTTTTCCCCTGGCTCAAGCCTCTAATTACGACACTATGCAAGAGCATGAACGTTGCTAGATAGCCTACTTATTTTGTTTTTACTGAAACCGTGACATGGCACCTGTCTGCAAAAACTGATTTTGAAATACTTGCCATCCTATTCTTGAGATCACGTGCTCTTGCGGCCTTAAGACCTGATCACTGCAGTAGTGGACAGAAAGATTATACATTACAATTTTAAGGCAAGTTGCAACAAGTGAAGACTGTGATGCATTACAGGTTGTGATGTATAGTGTCAGTTGAACCTCATCTGATGTGCTTTGCAACAGTGGCAGATGCACTTATGCCATTTAATTGTTAGAATAAGTTTCAATTGGCAAAACTGTGTTGGTGGCTGACGATTTTGACGTTTGTAAACAGTAGATCCTTCAACGCAAGTCCATGAAGTCGATCCTTCTTGGCTGGTTTGTAAAAATATTTTGCTTTAGAGTTCTGGAAGCATACCAGCAGAGCTTCTTGCAAAAATCTGTTGGAACCAGTGTTTTACGTTTTGGGATGCGAACAAACTTTCTTGCCACACTTGTTGGCCTCTGAAGTTTACTAAAATATTTTTTAAACATTTTAAACATTGTCAGGCACGTTGGAATATTTTAGAATACTTTGAATGCAACATTAGCTCCTGATAAGGGCACTGGTTACCCTAAGACATGGCCGAGGTAATAATGACATACTGTAATCCGTTTTTAGGTTTGTGTCACTTACTTCATTGCCTCAAATGATCATTATCTGAAATAACATGCTGTGATTGTCATATATAATAATTTTCTTTTATACATGGCTGGTTAGAAGAGGTTAAAGCTATAACAAACTGAAGTTAGAACGTTTTTCTGTCAGTCGACATTTCAGCGCAACATTTTGGCCAAGAGAATAATTAAACTGAGAAAAATATTTATGATCAGTGAGTTGTGAAGTACGACAAATGTTGAAACCGATTCTGATTTTTGATGCAACAAAAGTTCTGTGAATTCTGAAATATATTTTGTTGTTACTGACACAGAAAAAACAATATAAACTTTTAAACTTTTGACAATATAAACTTTAGGCACAGTATACATCCAGTTTCTACTTCGTCGCCATTTCTTCAAAGTAATTTATCCCAAAATAGCAAAACCAAGTGTTTATCGAAATGGTATTTAACTTAGTGCATTGTCTATTCATTTACTCTAGATCATTTTTTATGCTTCATCCTATTTTCACTTTGAAAAAGATTATTTTTGCATTTAACTCCATTTTGTCACTGATTTTAAGTTTTTGTCAGTGAGCTTTCAAAATAGTTTGATATTACTTTTTACCACGTTTGATTGTTAAGATTAGTTAAAAGCAAAATCATCTCTTAAATATGTCAAATGTTTCCAAAATCGTTTCAAACTGAGAATAGCAAGATAGAAATTTGTGTGAGAGGATGTATTCACTGCAGTTCTTCTCTTCATTGTATTTCGAACCTTCTTTATCAACAGGGTAAAAAACTCGCGGACTCTTATGAGAAAAATATAATTATATTTTACCTTTCAGACGTTTTGAATTTCCAATGTGACGTAACAATAACTCAGACAGCAGGAAAAAATGTCACTGCCGCCAGCGTTGGTGGGGAGGGAGTGGGAGCGATGAAAAAAATAATCAAAGCAGCGGTGAGTTTGAATTCTCCTTGTTGGTTGATAGTTACCCATAAATCGTGAATCAAAAACAATAATCAGAAAATACAATGCGGTTTTAAGTCTGGCTCAGCCAGGCTCCTCTTAAACTCACAGCAAATCCAGAACCCTCAATTCTCGACTACATGGAGGAATTCCTCCTTGCTTAGCTTTGTTAGATATGTGCTGAAGCAAGATGGAGGGCTGCATCTCTCGTGCTCGATAAGAACTTGAGAGACTTCCCAGCAGCTTGCTTTGCACCGTACGCCAGGCAAGAAAGTTACAGCATCAATTTACAAGGGTCAATAACACCAATAACCACTAGGCCATGCACGGCTTGATCAAGGTTTAAACATGCATTAAAAAGTTTTGCACACCGAGCGATGTCAGAGTATTTGTTATTTTCGCTGATAAATATGTCAAATTAGTTCATACGAAATAAAGGTAAAGGGCAATAAAAAACGTTTTCCTGGCTTTTTTCTAGAAGTCCTAAGTCACTATATGACCCTCAGATACCGGTTGATTGAGATCTGGAGACGAAAGTCTGAAGTAACATTTTTGTAAAATTTACCAGTTGATTTTTCATTTGTGCTGAATGACAGCTACCGGTTTTTGTTTGGCAAAAATAAGCAAATTACTCAAAAGTTTTCGTTTCATTACAATCCACACCAGCCAAAGAACTACTTCTATTTTACTTCACAGGTCGATCATGCTTTCAGTTCTTTTGTTCAAATGAGTGGATTCCTCGATTCTATTGTTTACGCGATCGCAGCCAAAGACGCAGCAATCCGGGCTTCATTTTTGATTGTTTCAGACTCTTTCGCACTTAGATCGAAAAGACAAATTCAGTTTCCAATAAAGGTAATCGCCGTAAATTTTATTCCATTATTGTTCCTTTTCCGTCAATGGAGGAATAGAAAAAATGAATGTGTGATTTACGTGCATTTCCTTTGTTTACGAATAACCTCACATTTTAATGTTGTATATTGGTCGTAAGATTTCATTCAATAATAATATTTCCGATATCTTTCCAGTTTTCACTATTGACAAAGTTGAAATATGTGGCTATTACTCCACCTGCTTCAAATTTTGAAAGCGTGTTTGAAATGAACTTGAAAGAATCGACTGTGACGAAATGTTCCGCGAAGAAAATCATTTTTCCGTTGTTTGAAAAAGATTTTTGAAATTTCAGAATTAGTTTCTACAAAATAAAATTAAATTCGGATAACAAATATGTTGATGTTTCTACATGTCCATCGTCATTGTCAATGTGGCCACACTTTCTGTCAAGTGTGCTTTTTGAACTACCACATACTGAAGTAGCTTCAAACTTTGAAACTATTCTAACAAGATTTCCACGAAAGGCACTGGAGTCTTTCTTCACAACATCCTTTTTTATTTTGCAGACAAATTCAAAAATACTTGAAGCCGAGTTGAAGATGTATTTGATGAAACAATCGCCACCAGGTGTCGTTAAACCATCGAACGGCGCAACAGTGACCTTTGAACTCCGTGAAGCCACAGTATCAGGTTTTTGACCTACAACATCTTGACGTGATTAAAGAAACGGTTCTGATTAAAAATTTGTTTTTAACGATGGTGTTTGCACAAGCTGGAGAACGTCATCACAACTTCTCTCACAAATGCGAAAACGAGGGAAACAACAGACATTGAAACAAAAGTTGTTTTAACCAACATCACACTTATGAACAGCGTTTCTATTTACTTTCTACTGCAGATATCAATGAGTGTCTCGAACAGAGAACAATGACCGACTGTGACCTCACAAGAGGTATTTGTCAAAATACCGAAGGATCTTATACTTGCAAATGCGCTCCCAGGACAAAAGATGCGAATCCAAAACGACCTGGAAGATTCTGCCGATGTAAGCTGTTTGTTTCTTAGACGCTAACCACCTGTTACACGACGTCTTCATTTTCCTGGGCTGGATTATATCAGGAGACAAACCCTAGGCATACCAAGCGTTGACGCAAAAAACAGTCAAATGAAAAAAGTGAAAAATTGACAATTGTTTTGTGGAAAATGTTGATGAAACTGTTGAGACCATTGCAACCCAAAATAGATCTGTTTGCGGTTGAGACTAAACAAGCATTTAAAATGTTTTCAAAACAACTTTGTTTACAAGTACATACTGTTGCCTTGAAAAACTACGAAAGTTCTATCGCAGTTTATAAGACATCCCAGTATATCATCGTGAGCCATAATCTGGACGACCACAAATTCCATACCTGATGTGTATAAATGATTATAAAATTTAAAATCTAGAACTTTGGGTCCGGTACGTTGCAGAGTCGTTATAATAGATGATAATTGTGTCCAACAGCAAATTCACGTAAACCTGCAGTATGTTTCGTTTGAAGGAACGCGAAAACCACCGAAGTGGCTTTCGGACATTTTAGGGCGTGACTCGCCGTCCGACCGCGGTAGAGAGCTAACCAAAAGATGTTGATTTCATGTAGTTTCGATTTAAAAAGTGGGTTAGTTAGCAGTTGTAAATTTTTGGGGTAGTTTGACGTCACAAGGAGCTTCCAGAGCCCTTATTGGGACCTGTGAAAAAACCCAAGTGTCAATTTATCTTTTTTAAAAGAAAATTCACGAAAATCCGCTTCGTATGAAATCTTGGTTGGCTCTCTAGCGCGATCGCGTGCCCAGGCCTGACCGAGATTTTGCTCAGAGACCACTTAAGCGACTTTCGCTGTCCTTGAATTGTCTCAAACATCGCACATTACCTGAGTGGTTGACTAACTTTACTATCAACTAAAAGTCATCTTTAACAAAGTATTTTCATTGAAGATCAGTGCCAACCTAACCCCTGTTTCCACGAGGGAGAGTGCCAGCCTCAGATAGTTTCTGAGCAACCCTTGTGTATTTGTGCACAAGGATATGAAGGAGATTTGTGTCAAAAAAAAAGTGAGCAAAAAATATTTTGGTGTTTATTTATTGTTGTGAAATTGGAAATGCAACAAACCGGAATAATTTTCGTAGATCTTGTTTACAAACCACTTTTTGTGAATTGATCAAAACTGTTTTGCACACAAAGTTTCTTATCACCTCACCTGGTTTTTGATTAAATATTAAAATGTTTTCAAAAAATGCATAGATATTTCAATGTTATGACTTATTGCCATGCATTCCAGTAGTAAAACTTTCCTAATCTCATGGATTAATCAGTCCGTTATTGAAGGTTAGTAGTCATACTCAACAGAAACGAAACTAATAGTAAACTAAAGATATCTTATTGTTTTTGGACCTCATTCTCAAACGTTTCTACGTGTCTCATACCCGCTCTTTCCTTCTATCTTTCTCTTATCTTAATCGTTTTCTCCTGTGTATGCACCTCAGTTTCTCCTTCAGCCGCAAATTGCGATGAGACTAAAATTATAAAATAAAACTATTGACTTATAAAACATTATAAGAATGTGTTAGTGTTACTCCATGAGTGAACAAATTAAATTTATAAGTTGGTATGCATCTGATTTAGATAAGTTTTTTCACATGTTCAGAAAAGGTTACTCAGATTCGACTTGCTTTGTAACTCAACGTTCTATCTGAATAGAAAGTGCACCTGTCAACGAACAAACAGTAATGGTTGTTCTCTTCGCTGTGGCCGGCGCAGTTTTTGTTGTTCTGGTTGGATTGTTTGCCACGTGTTGGGCTCATCGGAGGAACAAGAGAAAAAAGAAACAAAAAGAGTCAAGAAAGATAACGGATTGGTAAGAATGGGCATCACATTTGCGTGAGCCTGCATATCTTAATTCTAAAAGGCTATTATTAGGGAGCAAACATATTGCCGGCGGTAGATTGTGACACCCAGGCCCGTAGCCAGGTTCTAAGTTGTTGGGGGGTAAAATACGTTTTTAGGAGGGCAAGGTTTCTGCATTTATTATGTTTTTAAAACAATTTTTTCTGGGCACAAAAAAGTGGGGGGCAATGTCCCCGAATGCCCCCTCGTGGCTACGGGCCTGGTGACACCACATTTCGGTCTTAAACAGTGAGATTGAAGAACGCCCGTTACCGCGATGGATATTCTCGGAAAGTTACATGTTTTGCTAAATCCATGAACGAGCGGATCCTTTGTTTTCATGCGAGTTTGATTGTGACGTTGAAGTTTTCACCATAGCCCTGAAGATCGCAACAAACACAATGGCGGCCGCGAAAATTAATATCAGTTATGCCATTTCGCTCTAATCACTCGTATAGCCCCCATGGCTGGTTTGTAGAAGGCTGTTGTGTTTAACTGCCCTACCTTACCAGCAAAACTTGTTTGCCACATTTGTTGGATCCAGGATTTGGTTTTGATTTCAATCAAGGGTTCATGTGTGTTGCGAACTTTGCTACAAGTCTGCAAAACATAAACTAATCGATAACACAATAGAAAAAGTAATACCTCAGTGCGCAAAAAAAGATGTTTCGCTGCTCAGTTATTTGCAGCAGACTTTGTTTCTTACGTTATTCCTGTTTTCGTTCTTTGTGACTCCCTGTGGGCAAAGTTTTTCTTGATTGCTGTTTCAGGAAAGTTAATGAAAAAGGATAAGCTGAAAATAGTCAAGAGTAAAAATGTTGAAAACAATCAAGAGTAAAAAAGTCGTCGAAAATCATGCGACCTGTTTAGACTGTATCCTACAACATATGGCAGCTGTTCATTGAAGAGATATCAACAAAGAAGCGAAATCATGTCAAGATTTTTGCACATTGCTTAAATAATAGCTAGCCTACATTTTTCAATTTGAAACTGAGACCCAGTAAAGCGTAACTTTACCCAATGGACCTCAAAGGATGAAATCAAGGAAGTATGAAACTTTCTACGGGCAACTGAGAAACTGAAATAAAAACCCTTTCTTTCAGCGCATGATGTACTTTCACTTTTTTGTAGAAATTACGGTTTGTTTATGTTTGAGTGTTGCAGGAGTTTATTTGAGGTGCGATCCGCATTAAACTTCAATTACAATCTAAATTTAAATCGATAATAAAGCACGCTGTACCTTCGTGGCAAGCTTGTGAGGAATCTGCCTGCTTGGCTCCATTTTCATCTTTTTGCGATCATTCAAACTTTCACATATCTGTCTTTCACTTGAAAGATAGATTCCTCACAAGCTTGCCACGAAGGTACAGTGTGTATTATTACTGTTTCCGATCCGAGGATGTAATCCCTGCTGCTACTGTTTTCAAAAAATGTTGATATTTACTGAAGCAAGACAAAAGCTTGAGAAAGAACTACAAGGCAAACAAGAAAGGACTCACAAACCGTGCCACAAACTAAGCTGTGATTGGCAAAACTATGGAAAAACAGAATAGATTTTTCGTTGTACGCTCCCTATTTAATTGTTCGGCTTCACAGAAGTGTTTGATTTGTGTTGAAGTAAGAGAGAAACTTGATATAAATCTTACCAAGCCAAAATATTTTTTATCGAAGTTTACCACGCTGCGATGTGCCTTCTAGACTTCGTAAAACCCGACGCGCTTGACTCATAAACAACGCCACTTGTTATTAGTCCTGCTGTTGTCTTCACAGAAGTGAATCCTGGCTTCAAAAAGTGCTTACTAGCCGTTGTGAGGTGTTGGGTTGGTTAGTAGTTGAGTTTTTCAAGGATCTAGTACGGTCAGCAGTAACAAAAGCTTAATTTTCCGCTCTTGCTTAGTGTTCCCAACAGCAGTTCGTGTGTCCTTTTTGTCAACTCTTGTTCGGTGCCATCATTTCACTATAAAGTTTTCTTACTGCTTGCAGGACTGAACATGTGTTAAACACACGAAACTAGTTCCCGCGAAATAAATTGCAATGTACTCACTTGCGTACGTCATTACAGCGGCTTAGACCAACTAAATTTTAATCCTAGTTTTAACAAAATGAAGTATTAAGTCCACATCAAACTTTAGCATTTGCGACAACCGATTAAAGCGTAACACGATGTGAGCAAATATACGTTTATTTTGATTTGGTTGGGGCTTCTTGATCAAAAAATTACATTGCAGGTCAGGAAATTGAAATTTTCAAACAAGAAAACATTGAAATGAAGAAAAAGTTTACCCAGTTTTTCCGCAACCAGTCAATGGAAATATCGTCTTGAGGCAAGGGTCAATGCATTTACGGCTCAGGCAAAGGAATAGCCTCAGAAGTTGATCAACCTTTCATCAAGATTTGAAGCTTTGACAAAAAGACATTTCAAAAAATTGAAAAAAACTGATCTGGATTGCATTCTTGTTGAAGTTTCAATGCTATCAATCCTTGAAAGTACCTAGAAAAGTGTTGGGTCTTGGTGTTTTCGCACTTACCTGATTCAAAGCATCTTTAATCATCTTTGCAGATGCTGTGCTGTCATCCATTTTCTTGACACGCTTTGTTTGCTAATGTCTTCACGTTTGCCATTTACAAATCATGGACCAGTAGCTTTAGTACATTCATTATTACAATAACTTTCTAAAGATGCTCGTTTGATCGAGTGTGCTTTTATATTGCTGTGAGAAGCACAGCTGCCCACGCCTTGTGAGAACAGTTCTCCATTTTTTCACTTTTTTATATTTTACCATGTCATACACAGTCTGTATTCATAAAAGCTTGTCTGCATAATTTTTTCTTACCAAACAATTTGATTTTTTATGGCAATAATTTTAGAAAAATGAATAGTAATCAAATCATATTAGGCCTTTTGTCAAAAACTGTATTCATTTTTAAACAAAGAATCTATTTTCGCTGACGACGAGAAAAAATGCTTTTTGAAACGCCAAATATGATTTCGTATAAAGCACTGGCTGTTGCATTTTTGAGTGCAACTTTGCAAAACTTTAACATTTCACTCTACTTTGTCTCCACCACCCTGGTTTTATTCAGTATTGTTCGAATGATTTACGGTCATTGGATGCAAATCACACGTAACAGTAAAACCATTGCTGCTGTAGAACTCTATCGAACGAGTGCGATTCATGGGTCTGTTTGGCGGTTTGGGTGATGAAGTTAAATAGGCGTGAAGGTTTTTCTCCAGGGGGTCATGGCCGTTTTGCAATGAAAATTTTATAACTACCTCGATATCTGATGCAAGCTGTGACCAAGGTTTTTCACGTGAATCAAAGGTTACGTCTCTGAATTCTGTCACAGTTCCAAGACTCGGTCATATAAAGAAAGGTCATCCACTTTTCTGAAAACGTAGCATCACTCAAACCGTGATTCCCACAAATTTGTTGTACAGTTGTAGAGTGAGAGGTACTCCAATTTGAGCAAAACGTTAAGTTCCACATCTCAACCCTGTCCACCCTGACGTTTCTTGCTTTGTCCTGAAAATTAACAAAACTCCTTCGATTTGCTAATTTTGACAAACTTCCAAGTGATAGAGGTACCGTCCCCCCAGCCCACATCTCATACGTCTGTGTGCACATGTGACATTTGCCAGAGAAATACATGATGATGAATTTCCGATGTGAAACGAATTTCGTATGGATGATGTCAAGCCTGTAGTCAGGTTTTAAGGTTTAGGGGGACAAAATAAATTTGAGGGGAAAAATTTTTTTAATATTATATGATCAAAACAAATTTTTGTGGGCACAACAAATTTGGGGAAACAAAAAGGTTTGGAGGAGCATCGCCCCCGAATGCCCCCCATGACTGAAGTCCTGGATGGTGTGATAAAAAACTAATGAATGTCAACATGCTGCGTAAAATTAAAATAATTTGTTATTTTAAAATGATATGAGTGAATTGTATTGTTCAAAATTCAACCACTTGTGTTTTGAGCATCTTGCACTTTCATTGAGTATCAGATAATGCATAAGCATTGTACCAAAGTTCAATGTGTAGGGACTGAGATTGTAGGTTTTCGCAGAGATCCCTACTTGTTGAGGGGTCAACCTAGTTGTTGCAAGAGCATAGGTCAGTCTCCCAATTACGCGACCTGACGACTTGAAGTTGTCAAGCCAAAGCAGGGCAAATAAAAGGTTCTCGCCCTGGGCCGGATTTAACAGATCTGAGGCCGAAGGCTAATCCACTTGTGACGCCCCCTCTCCCATTGTTGCGAGAAAAAAATGGAAAGCGTCAATCAATTTGCGAAAATCCGACAATGTCGCTCTGAAAGTACGGTCAGTAAAAAATTCTAAATCATTACTGGAGTGCCCACGATCACTGCGTTTGTTACTGCCTTCGACGCAAAAGCTTTCAGTTGCACGGATTTGTTGAAATCCTACATACTGTAGCTGGCGAGAACAGGTTTTAACTGCTACAGGCAAACCAACCGAAATCGCCATAATTGAAATGTTTGACAAAGCACATGGCCTACTTTTTTCATAAGAATCACATGTTTTTTCTTATCTGTGTTAAAAAAACAAACACACTGCACAGCACCTATGTAGTATGTGTGAAGGCTTAAGACTTTAAAGCACAACTTGAGGACCAAGTTGCAACGCGCTTACCACGGCTGCAAAAATCTCACACACGAGCAAAACACGTCGAGTAAAACGCACTCAAATGGTTGTAACTATTAGTTTCTTACTTTTTCAGACTGCTAAGAATAGACGTTTGGTGGTACAGAACTTGAAGATGGCGTGAAGTAGGAGATTCATCCCAAAGCTTTTCGTCTGACACTCTTCAGGGGATATCGTCAGAATGA
>JGI24158J21664_10012047_pt1 | contig 11477 bp, 5 predicted proteins | sample Ectturendosymbi3_FD_21664 | JGI IMG/M metagenome (IMG submission 21664)
TGGGTACACATCTTTTTGGGTCACCCTGTATTACCCAATTTGCCTATTTGGCTTCGGTCTTGAAAAAGGATTTATACCATGTGACTTCGACAAAAAAGTAGNGAATATTAAGACCAACGAAGTAGTTGGAAACCTGGCATGAGTCAGCACAAAATCGTAATCTACAGAACGACATTTTATCGGATTTCTTCGCCACAAGAAAATTGAAAACCTTCCGCTGAAAATTAAGAAAAGGCGTTTTCATGGTCAACCTTACTTTCGAATAGCAGCATCGTTGTCCTTGATCGGTTCAATAGCTTTTTCAATCTTTTTCGGAACGGTTAACTTCGAAAGTTTTGTCAACTGCACCAGGGACCTATTTGTCTACACAAAACGAAAAGGATTACAGTGCATCATGCGCAAAGTGCAAAAAAAGCAAATCAAAAATACTAAATGGATCAGATGAGCTTCAAAACTGCAATCAGAGAACGAAAAAAATGTGTACCAAGACATTTGTTTTTTTACCATGCGTTCTTGTAAAACATGTCCATGACCAATTAATTTCTCTTAGGGGTTCGAACTGATGTGGAGGATTGACAAAATCAGATCACATCCATTCAAAATTTAAAAGCCGTTTAAAAGTTACCAACTTTAATAGTGTCATTTGAAACGCGGTGTTTAAGATCCAATTTGGGTGTTCGACGCATCTCCTTCGTAGACACGTATCTGTTGCAAACCCGACACTGCTTTGATCACGATTATCTACATTAATAGTTGCGCACAACCATCAGTACCCGCATATAATCACAGCTGTGTGTAGATCCAAATAGAAAATAACACTGTTAAAATAGAGAAATCGCAGCAATCTGTAAATATTCTCCAACAAACCTGGATTGGGAATATTCCAGGGATAATAGGACACTCAATGCCAATACTTCGGCAGTCTTTCACAAATTTTAAGAAATCACATGCTTCAAAAAATAATTGAGTGATAATAAAGTCTGCACCAGCATCAACCTTCTCTTTGAGGAAGGAAAGATCTTCTGCATATGATGAACTGTCTGGATGTCCATTAGGATAGCCTTCAAACAAACGCACAGACAACAGCAAATCAAATAGTGCAAGCAATCTTCCAACAATGCATTTGATCTGATTTTCCTAAAATTTTTGCGGCGCGAGTTCTTCGTTTACGGAAACTTTCTTACACACAGGTTTATGAAATGCAGTTACCCAGTTGACTACTATGAAGATAGTAGGCTACTCAAGATGGCTTACTTTTTGTCGCGATTTTGAAAATATTCTGAGACACACGTTCACGTAGACTACATATCAAAACACTCACGTTTACATCAAAGTAGTGCGAACAGGGTTGATGACACTTGGATTTTTGTTACAAAGAAAAACTTCTTAAATAGCAGAACGATGTAAAACCCACCAGCTACACAAATAGTAAAATGATTATCATATTTGTGTCGAATGTGCTTGACAAGATCCACTGCATGGTTAAATCCACAATCTTTTAATGTTTTGTTGCTATCATCACAATCTGAAATAAAATTTAAATCTTTACAGAGAAACCTACGCCAACAAGATACAGCTTAATCATTTCCTACGAAGAATACATAACTACCCTTGATGGTGACACTTGCACGCCATACATAGTCAAAACATTCAAAGGTTTAATGATACTTTAGCAAAATGAAAAGTTTTCTGTAATCTACACATTTTGCAGTAACTGTTACCACTTGCAACTCAACATACCTCCTCGCAAAGCAAGAATATTTTGAATACCAAGAGATTTTGTTTTCTGTAGATGTTTGTCAATTGTCTCAGAAGTTTGGTTGACACACGTCATATGAAGCATTGTTTCCAAGCCACAGTAATTAAGCACAGTTCCGGCAATTTTGGTAGAAGAGGTTATTTTGTCGCCACCAGGATCACCCGCAGGATGCCAGGTAATGTCCACAAACAGTGGTCCACCTTGACCCATTCTATCCAACCTGCATAAATCAACAAAATCAGGCATCCTTTGCACATTAAATGAGAACTATTTACAAGAAAATTGAGACATCTATGCTGCATACTGAAAACCGAAGTTGTCTAACATTTTAAATCATTTCATACTATAATCGTATTAATGAAAAAATAATGATTTCACTGATTTATACAGTATTACCTTCCAATAAGGTTAGCAGCACCTTGTTCAGTTCGTGGAGGAAAAAATTCCAATGAGAAAAACAAGTCCCCAGATGATATTCTTCTTTGTATCTGTTGAGCCAAACTGTTGTGTTTGCTATCTGCTCCCGATACCATTTCAATGTCAGCACCACGCGCCATGTCTTCTATGTAGACCGCTAGTGCTATAGATTCTAAGGAACTACACACTTGAGGCTGTTTATAAAATATGAACATGCAATTTTGAGATAAAAACTGCGTAGCTCGGGGAAATAACATCACTTTGTCAAGAAACTGAGCCAACAACAGTTCTAAAATCATAGGTAACATCGCAGCGCCAGCCTCCATAACTTCAGATCGAGTCATAGAAGTTTGAAATAAACAACGCACAAATAGTTGAACCAATAAAACATACAGTAATTTATGATGTACAAAAAATAATTTAAAAACTGAACGTTTCTTTCAACACCTTTTCAACTTCCACCATCTGGTTTATATAAACATTCATTCATTTTCAAATCCGCAGTTCCTTTCAAAAAGACGACAGGGCCAGCCTAGAATGTTTCTAAACACCTTGCGGTTTTCAGTGGCCTCTAATAGTTCTGCTGGCTTCATAGGGTTTTATGGAGACGTATGCCTCCGTCTTTTTGGAGCTAACGTTCATTGCAGCTTCATCGTCAGCAGCTGCAATCCGACCAAACGAACTTTGGAGGGCTTGCTAGAAGATGCAAGATCAAAACGCATTTTGAGCGGCTTACCCGAGAACAAAATCGTCCACAAAGAGCAAACGGATGGATTTTGCAGTTCCGACACCACTGCCTATCAAATTCATTAGACTACAAACAGTGGCGACGGTGCACACCACTACCGGAGTCAAACGCCAGCTCCAAATGGTTTTGACGTAATGCTGTGGACATACAATGACTTAGTGGAAAGTAGCAGGTGGCGATCAACGCCCTACTACTGCTAAACTCATCGACGGATCCGGTCGTATGCTTTATGGGGGTGGTCTAAACAAGCGTAGAATCTTTGGCATACTACCAAGGCGCACGGAAAAGTCTTTAGCGAGTGCAGACTTGGTCTGCTGTGCTACAGCCGAGTGGAAACCGCACTGGGCATATTCCAGTTTATACGTTCAGTTATCTCGCGGTATCTTGTTTCAAGGCGTCAGGTGCATACTTTTCCATGAAAGCAATGCTCCGGTAGTTAGTGTATTTTATCCTGTCTACCTACCTGTATATGAGGATGATCACCCCAGTTTGCCAGTCTTTCGGACACACACGAAATAGCCACAGAATTACTTCTCGGTTCAAGTCTTTAACATTGCAGGTCGGGATTCACCACAACCTGCAGCCTTCACAGCTTTCAATGTTTTGGCAGCTACGGTGACTTCGGCCGTAGCGATAGTGCTTTCCTGCCCAAGATCAAGCTCTTGTGTGTCTAACAGTGTGAAAATGACTGGATTAAAAAATCTTTAAAGTGCTTTCTGCACTTGTGAAGGATGTTTCCATCACACTGAGTAGGTCATCACATCGTCTTGGTGTTTGATAGAAGCATATTTTTGCGGTGGAAATGTCGGACAGTCTGCCAGAACATTTTGCTGACTTGCCAGTACTTACAATCTGTCCGAAATTTTCCCAAGATTGTATTTTTGGTCACCTGAACGGCGGACTTTCAAGCCTAAACGTATGGGCAATGTAAAGAAGGTTCGGGTTCGTTCTGAAGTTTGACCTCCTGGTTCCATCAGAGCGTTACTCTGTATGGCATCTGTCGTCATGCCGGTCGTTTCTATGCGCATACTCCAACGGCTGATGAAATAAGAGTTGCCTTGAACAACCGCTACTCTTCTACCACGTCCTCTGCGCATTCCGGTACCTTTCAGAATTAAAACGATTCACTATCTGCGAAGGTCGTTCTTACGTCCTTGTCCACTTTATTCGGTAGGAACTACTAGACCAGCACGTTCGTGTAAGGACTGTTGGTTTCTTCAGACGCAATTTACAGACTAGGTGGTCATTGTTCGACAGTTTTGCGACCTTTCTGTGGCGCACGGCAAATTTTGCTTGGAAGAAGTTAGTTGAAACGATGCAGAAATCAATTAGTGATCGTGGTCCCATCGAATTTCAACACCACCATGTGTGACTGCGCAATTCCGTGTTGGACAGTGTTCATGATTGCAAAGTGTAATAATGTAGCACAGTTGCAGAACCTTTCCCGTGTTATTCACTGTTGTGTCACCACGTTGACCCACAACACCCTTCCAATTTGAGGAGCGCCATTTTGACCCATAACACCCTTTCATTCATCAACGTCGTTTCCAACGTGTTTATTGAAGTCTCCAAAACGAATCGTGGATTCGTTGGTTTTTCCCCTTCGCCCGGCATCATAAGACTTTCTCCACGAACGGCGCTCTGCAGTTGAGTTTGGAGCGCATACCAATATGAAGCACAAGAAGCAATATTCAACTTATACCTCAAAATTCACCTTTCCCTCTCCTTGGATCCCAGTGGATCAACACAGCCTGTCAGTTATAGACTTACGAGTATCCCCAACCAAGCCTGGGATGATATTTTTTGTTCAGCACTGGAGCAGAAGCTTCTATCCACCGCCCACCTCCACATGTTGGAGACACAACGCTTAGTCGAAGTAAGGCGCGTAGCCAGAAATTTCAATAGGGAGGGCAAACAACAACCGAGTCTCAACATAAATATTTAATGCCCTTTGTTTTTAAAGCATCTTCCATAAAACGTGTATTTGTCTCGCGTTTTTTTCGTGAACAATTGTGTTCAGATTTAGGCGGCAATTGAAAGGTCTCTTTTAATTGAATTGACAAGTTTTAACAGTTTGTTTTCAGTGAAGTTCCTTTGGATCAAAGCCACCATTGCTGGCAAAACTCTCCTTCAAAAGCGTTTGGGAAAATCTCGATGCCGTAAGTGCACGATACGCCGTATGTTTTTCCAGTCAACATCGTAGAAGTTGAACAAGAAGTCATCGTGGTCGCCACTGCAGTTACGCTTCTTGTAACTACACGCTTCTGATGCACGCCAACACACGTTCAATCGAGGCCGAGTAGTGACTTTGCTTTGCTTTAGTCTAAGGTACCGACTTCCGAAGTAGGCCTTCTACAAAACTTTCGAAGGCATAAAACGTGGGTCCTGTTGTCGTCCAAATCTTGAGCGACTAACTGATGCATGTAGCTGATAAACGTAAACGCTGGAGTCACTCAACGCGCATGAAGAATGTTTGGGTTTTATGTCAATTAACGCTATAAAATGCGACGGCAGCATTTTTGCACACTACTTGTACTACGCTTGTTAAATTTTGCTGACGACTCATCTCGTTGCAGCTGAATGGATTCAAATTTACTGTAGGATGGAGCGGCGGCAGTTAACATCAGATGAAATTTGAAAACTCTTTGAGACTATGCACGCGTCGCAATCTGGTTACTTGACAAGATTGATTTTTTACTCGCCGGCAAGCCCGTAACCATGGGGGGCGAAACCCCCCTGCAAAATTTTTCTCCCCCCCTGGAANAACAAGTTAGAGATACTTTATTGGACATAGTTTGAAAAATTTGGGCCCCCCTCCGAAAACTCTTCACCCCACCATGTGTACCAAGCTGGTTACGGGCCTGCTCGCCGGTAGGGTAATTGGAAATCGTTGATAAAAATGTTATAGCTCCACATAATTGTGATTGAACCATCGCAACTAAAAGGAATGCTGCTGCTGCTACTAAACAGCGAATATGGCGTAATAAAGTAGACTTTGAAACTGCACTGCTTCTTAACCAAAGTTTGAGCTTCTACGCATATAAAATGCATATCACCGCTACATTCACACATTCAGTTTTAAAACAATACAAAATCTAGGATATTTCATTAATTATATTTGTAGCACACTAGAATTAGAGAGAAATTCGTGCGATGGTCTTGAAATGAACCTTTCATCACCATTAGGTGGGATACAACAAGCTGATGCGCCAGAAACAGCTGTGAAAAGCGTCACTCCTTGTTTTTAGTTGCGATTAGATACACGTTTGTATTTTATAATCACTTCCACACGGAACTCAGGTGAAGGTAAGCTTGCTGTATTTATTCATTTATGCTGCTCCAGGCGCAACACATAGAAATTGAAATTAAAAATCTAAATCTTCAAGTAACGCTACTAGTGCAAAAAGGTGTGGGAACGCGTTCCCACCTGACTACACCCCTGGGTAAAGGTCAGCCATGATATATGAATTCCCTAACACACTATACAGAACGTTTGATTAACCATAAACAATAATTGGTAAACCATACTGCTTTGAACAGGTTCGACAAAAAGCTGAAGTAGGATAGGTTCCTCAAAGCAGTCTCGTTGAATTGCACTGAAGTATTTCTTTGGCCTATGCAATTGACTTACGCCATTGCCCCCTCNAGCTACGCACCCGGTNGTAGCAGTATGGTTTACCAATTGTTTATTCAATGAACTTTCTGCCGTCTGCCAAACCATTTTTGATTAACGCAAGTCTGCAAACTGATCCGAGCGCTTGGCGATGTTGTTTCGATAGGTCTTGAGTTGTGCCAACTGCAAGGAAAACCTTGTGACAGCCGAAAATAAGCTTGATTAATGCTCTGTGATGCATGTTTGTCGCGAAGCTTGCCCTCTCGTACAGAGTTCACTACAAAAGAGCGATGTAAACAGCGCATTCTTCCATTCATAGTTGACTCATCCTCAGTTAGTCTAGCTACCAACTCTGGTTAGTTTAACACTGGTGATCGACTTGACTTTATACCGGTAGCCTACTGTGAATTTATCAAAACAGAAAGCTATGATCGGTGTTAACACTTTGTGAACCCCTTGATCTTGGATTGATAGACGTTTTTTGTTCAGAGTGTTTGGTGACGGCGATTGACCGAAACCTGACACCTCCTTCTTGCAGGAGCGGTTAAGGTTTGCTTCCTTGCCCAGGGTGCGCTACGGTAGTTAACTCGGTGCCCGTAGGCAGTGGCATATCTAGGGCTTCCCGCGTCCGGGGACAAAGTTAGTTTGGGCTCCACCACCAGCCCGTTCGTGGCAGCATAGATGCGAAAAGGTATCGGGACAATTGCCACCCAGGACAACCGCCACTGGCATTCGACAATTTGTAATTATTATGTAACATTCCAACCTCAACATGGCGCCTCCCAAATTCTGCGCCCGGGGGCCAATGTCCCCCTTTGTTACGCCACAGGCCGTAGATTGATTACCGAAGCTTTTGATTAAGAGGCGGAAACCCCACCACTAAGTTATCGCCGCCCTTGATTGCGGCATTAAATTCATTGACTAATTTCCTGCAGCACACAAACAGTTTTGGTGATTCACATGCATAGGCAGTGTTTCTTCAAGGTGTTTTGAGACCTAAACGGTCTCTCAAATGGTTTCAACGTCCCTCGAAATATAGTAGAAACTCGGTTTACTACCACCGCCAAAATACACAAAAGCCTTGGTTTACGACCACATCGGCATTCAGAGAAAATATTTGCGGTCTATCAAAACGTCTTTCGCGTTTCAATTAAGGTCAAAACTTGAAAAAACGTGGTTCATAGGTAAGAATAACCAAGGCCATGGGCGTCAGAAAGGGGGGCCAAAGACCCCTGGATTTTGATATTATTAGCAAAAAAAGGTTGTTTTTTCAATTTCGAGGGTAAAAACTAAATTTCACCACTTTTGTCCCCCCCTGGAAAAAATTTTGGGAAAATCCCCTACTGCCCCCCCCCCTGGAAAAAATCCTTCCGACGCCCATGACCAAGGCGGGGTGCAACGAAACTACTTTTGGGCAAATATCTGCAGAGCACACAAATATTTTTAGACAGACAAAATTAAACAGCGATTCCCTCTACGTATATTTGAATAATTGAAGGCCCTGGGCTTACTGTGAGAATCCCTGCAAATGCACCTTTCCAAAAATATTTCGCATGATGCCAACATGTGGTTACAGCTAGTGTTTGAAACGGCAATTCGTGTACTTTCTCTAAATCTTGCTTTAGTTATTCACCGTTTCACTTGCAACCTTGCTAGCAATTTACAGGACTAAATACAATAAATCAAACCAGTTTACTTGATTTTAGCTTTCAAATAGACTATAAAGCTGAAATCACTACACTGTTTCATTGTCGTCTGTTTTCATAGAATGCAGGACACAAGTTTGAAGTCAGTATAATATATGAACAAAGCCTACAAAAATACCATTGCCTTGAATGATTAAGGAGTTACGCTTGCACTAGAAAGTGAGAAATAATTTCGTTTGAAAAGTGTAATACCTCACTGCACACACCTACACATATAACGATTTCAGCCTGTTTTTTCTGTGATGCAGAGGGATTCAGGATTCACTTCTATTAATTTTTGCCTAATCGGGAGCTGTTGTTAAATGTTTTTAAGAAAATCATAGCTAGTTTATACACAGCTTGCTATCACTGTAGCAAACCAATTTTTACACGATTGAACAAAGACGCCACCAGAATGCTCTTTTCTGTTCAATTTGCATAGGAGGCCAAAAAATCTAGGTGAGCTGCACGCTCTGTTCAAACAATACATTTATGTCTAAAAAGTAGATTTTCAAAAATTTTACAATGTTTTATACACTTAAATAAAACACATCTAATACAATTTCCACCCCATTAACCAATTAAATGCGTGATTTATTTACACAGGTCAACCACAAAGTGAATGATTAATTTTTGAGATTTGGGGTGGGTACTTCCAATCATCTCTGACACTTTACATAGTGGAGTTAAAACAAACATCCTTTTATTGATTTGTTCAGTATGAACTTCGGTTTCTGAAAATGACAAGAAACCAATGATGTTGTGCCTGTGACATCACAATCAAAGGAATTTGCTGATTTTTTGTTTTTTGCACTTTTTTAGCATAATAAACAATGAAACTGTACAATAAATCACAACGACCTTAGCATACAATCGAGCCTGTAACCAGTGTGCATGGTGGGTGCTAGCATGTCCTATTTTTTTCAGAATCCACCCAAAAAAATTTTGGTAATATTTTTATTACTGAAACCAGCTCAAACATTGTAAAAATCTCACCATAATGATTACCAATAACTTATACGCCTCACTTGGTCAAAATTCTACCAGATTCTGCACTCCCTTCAACAACTGCTGGTCAGAACCATGTGGAGAAACAAAACTTCTCTGTAGACAACAAAGGAGGCATTTTCTGAAACACTGATTTGCATTTCATTTGATTTCTAGTAAGGAACAACCAAAATGAAACAAGCGACGAACAAAAACAAATTTTACTGTTGAAAACTTCAGCCAATGACATTTGTGTTTTGACACTACTCTCTGTAAATTTCATTAGGATGTTACAAACCACAAACATTCTTGCTTGTAAAATTATCCAAATCAATACAAATCTCTTAGTGGCAAACGCAGATAAACCTCACACTATTTTCATGTTTGTTTCTGCCTACATGGCACATATAACATCAGAAGGTTTAACACCAAACCTAAAATTTTTGGTTTACTTAGCTCCAATATGTTTATTTGTCTTATCCCTCTATGGCTCATAGAAGTCACAATCGAGTCTTAGGAAGTTTTGCCCAAAATTTGATAATTACTTAGTCCCCTAGGGCAGGGGTCTTCAAACCTTTTTGTCAGAGGGCCACATAAGCTATTACAAAGCAGTCCAAGGGACAGACAAGTTACATAATCTTTTGTGTCAGGATATGTTACATTCTACCGAATCAACAAATATTTTATCAAGATAATTTTTTCATTATTGGCAAAATGTCTTCGCGGGCTGGATGAAACGGCTTCGCGAGCCAAATTTGGCCCACGGGCTGTAGTTTGGAGACCAATACTGTTTCTTACTAATTACATACTTTGCCCATTCTTGATCTTAAATTCTCAAAAAAGTTCAAACTTATGTTTTTGTAGCACATACATATCAGTTAATACTTGCTATGTAAAAATGATTGTATATAGAAAATATGTTGTGAATCACTAGGTAGAATATTCATTTTATCAAACTTTGTCACATCTCTAATTGTCACACGTCAGGTACAAGCGCATAATTTACCACATGTTTGCAAAGTTTCTAAGCAGTAGAGTTCGAATATAGTACCAGTTAGCTGGGGATACTTTGCCGAGTTATCAAGTCTGAAGAAAGATAAATCTGACAGCTGTTTCATAGAGATGTGCATAATATCTTTGGCATACAGACAGAGACTAGTTCTAACGAAATACAAACAATCTAGGACTTGACAAATCCCAGATTGTAAATGTAGGTGGGCAAAGTTACTGCTCACTTTGAAGTAACTGTGCCCACCCTTTATAAATATGGGCAACGTAAGTGTGCATATGGGGATTATAACGAATGACCAAGAAAACTAGCTTCGTCTGAGTTTGACTAGTCGGGGAGTACCCTAAGATAGATCGCAGTAAACCCTTAAATACCTGTATTGCAGCCTGGTAATTTGCTAGACCTTCGCCTTCGCTTCAACAGCCCGACGCTAAGACAAATCTGCATGCCCTCAGGAGAAGAGGAACAAATCTGCTGTTTAACGGTCTACCTCACAAGTGCGACCACGAAATGACCATACGGCAAAGCAATAAAATAACCAAACTCACTTAAAACATCAACACAGCACCAACTGCATACAACAATTACGCAGCCTCCACTGTATAAAACCACAATCTGGACAAAAAATCTAAATTCAGCATAAAAGTGAACACTGCATTCTCTAGTAGTGTTGGCTTCCACGCTAGCACCAAAACTGCCCCAGTCCGCAGAAGACACTATGTAGACTCACTCGTGCAGAATGATATTCGTTTGTAACAGGGATACTTTCCCCACTATTTGTGTTTTTACAAAACACTTGCCCACAATATAAGAGAAAATCACACAGACACAGACAAACTACATTGGTATAATACTGTTGCAACCTCTCCAGTGATGTTGCATTGATTGTGTGATGCACCACGAACGGGATGTGCGTGAAGAATAACACCATTACATATGCAGTGCGTGCAAGCAATAGTAAGAAAGATTGCAGCATGATCTCTATTGTTGGTTGCTGCCACGGTGTGAAGCTTTGCGCACATACCGCTCGGGATTTCCGATCGCAACAAAATGGTGCTGTGACCAGGATGTGGAGGTCGTGCTGAGTTCAGCCTTCACACAAAGAACGTGTGATCGGTGTGGTTCGTTGTAAAAAGGAGGGGATGTTGTTGCAACCTCTCCAGTGGTGTTGCGTTGATTGTGTGATTCACCACGAACAGGATGTGCGTGAAGAATAACACCATTATATATGTAGCGCGAGCAAGCAATAGTAAGAGAGA